>Ga0114920_10001257_pt1 | contig 11643 bp, 9 predicted proteins | sample ChitaG_FD_88683 | JGI IMG/M metagenome (GOLD analysis project Ga0114920, IMG submission 88683) | Deep subsurface microbial communities from South Pacific Ocean to uncover new lineages of life (NeLLi) - Chile_00310 metaG | ecosystem: Environmental > Aquatic > Marine > Oceanic > Sediment ... | reverse complement strand
GATGGTTGCAAACTTTCCTCTCCCTCTGGAAAGACGCCGATCCCGGCCTCCCTGAAGTTGAAGATGCGAGGGAGAGGCTGGCTGGGTTGAAGGAATAGACTAATCCTTCCTAAGTGACAAATCCCAACCGATAATTTATAATGTCTTTTCCGTGGGCGGTTAGCTCAGTTGGGAGAGCGCGGCGTTCGCAAAAAGAAAAGATGAGAATCCGTAAGATCTTTAAAACCAGTGATTTATCAGTAATATCAGTGACTTACATTTAGTTTTCCTTTCAGTCCCTTTACCTTAATTTCAGCATATTTCAATCGAATTTGTCACACAGTTGTCACACGGGGAGAGGTCTGCTTTCTCTGCTTTCGGTTTGACACCCCTCTCCCAAATTTATATGCTACTTTACAAATAGAGAGGGAAGATGGCAAACGAATGTCCAAAATGTAAAACAGTCAATCCCGACGACTCAAAATTCTGCAAGGAGTGCGCGACACATTTTCCACACGACGTGAATATCACTGAACCTTTAACCAAGACAATGGAGATTCCAACTGAGGATTTTACTCGTGGTAGTGTATTTGCTGGAAGGTATGAGATTATCGAGGAACTCGGTAAAGGGGGAATGGGTAGAGTCTATAGAGTAGAAGATAAAAAGATTAAGAGGGAAATTGCATTAAAGCTCATTAAGCCTGAGGTTGCAGCCGATAAGAAGATGATCGAAAGATTTAGGAATGAGCTCAAGCTTGCCAGAGATATAGCCCAAAGAAATGTATGCCGGATGTATGATCTTGGTGAGGAAAAGGGTAAGCATTACATAACAATGGAATATGTTTCAGGGGGAGATTTAAAGAGATTTATCCGAAGATCCAAAAGACTGGACACAGGAACAGCCATCTCCATAGCAAAGCAAATCTGTGAAGGGCTGGAAGAGGCTCACAGCTTGGGTATTATTCACCGCGATCTAAAGCCCAACAACATCATGATCGACGACAACGGGAATGTACGGATCATGGACTTTGGGATTGCCCGGACAATCAAGGGGAAGGGCATTACTGGATCTGGAGTCATGATCGGAACACCCGAATACATGTCTCCAGAACAGGTTGAGGCCAAGGACATTGACCAGCGCTCAGACATCTATTCATTGGGCATCATCATGTATGAGATGCTGACCGGGCGGATTCCCTTCGAGGCAGACACACCCTTTGCCATAGGAATCAAACATAAAAGCGAGATCCCGAAAGATCCAAAAGAATTAAATCCCCAGATTCCAGATGACCTCAGCGGAGTCATCCTTAAATGTCTGGAAAAGGAAAAAGAAAACCGCCATCAAAGTGCGGGAGAAGTGCGGTCTGAATTAGAGAATATTGAGAAAGGTATTCCGACTACAGACAGGGTGGTTCCGAAGAAAAGGCCTCTTACCTCCAAGGAAATAACCGTAACATTTGGAAGACGTTGGATATTAGTTGCCTCTTTATTTGCGGTTGTTATTCTTGCTGGATTAGCAATTATATTCTTTAGCAATAAAGAACCGGCTCCTCTCCAAGATAAAAAGATGATTGTTGTATTGCCGTTTGAGAATCTAGGCACTCAAGAAGATGAATCCTTGGTTAATGGATTGGCCTTAGCCATTATGGCCCGGCTAACTGGCATTCCAGGTCTTGGCGTCATCGATCAGTCCAGCGCTATTCAATATAAAAATACTAAAAAATCTATCCAAGAGATAGCAGGAGAGTTAGGAGTTGATGTTATCCTTAAAGGGACTGTCCGTTGGCAAAAAACATCAGGTAGTTCAAGTAGAATCCGAGTTACCCCTCAACTAATAAACGTCTCTGATGCCACACAACTTTGGGCTGATGAATTAGAATATGAAATAAACGATGTTTTTCAGGTCGAATCTGACATTGCCAGACAAGTGGTTGAGGCTTTAGGCATCGTTCTACTTGAGCCTGAACGACTTGCTTTGGAAGAAAAACCTACAGAGAATAATGAAGCTTACCAGGCCTATCTGAGAGGCTTGGATTATCTATTTAACCCTGATTATTCGGAAGATATACTTCGAATGAAGGTGCAAATGTTCGAGAGGGCTGTCGAATTCGATCCCGACTTTGCTTTGGCTTATGCTGCGCTCTCAAGATCTCACTCTATGATTTATCATGAGATGTACGATCGAACAGAGAAACGCTTGGCTATGGCAAAGGCAGCAGTAGATCATGCATTCGATCTTCAACCGGAGCTGACAGAAGTTTATATGGCTATGGGATACTACTTTTATCACGGTAAAAAAGAATACGATAAAGCATTAGAACAGTTCACCATTGCCCTTAGCAAAGAGCCACAGAACAGCGAAATTCTCTACTCTATAGGTGTAGTTCAACGGCGACAAGGGCATTTTCAGTTATCGTTGGATAACTTGAAAAAGGCCTCAATAAAGAGCCAGAGAAATGCCCAAATTGCAAGTGTAATGGCGAATGTTTTAAGGACTATGAGGAAGTATGAAGAAGCAGAGCAATATTACAACAATTCTATCTCCCTTCTCCCGGATCAAATCAACTCATATGTGTATAAATGGAATAATTATATATTGTGGAAAGGTGATATAAACAAAGCAAGAGAAATACTGGCGCAGATTCGCCAAAAAAATATGCCTCTTTCGATCTATTATTTTGCCCTTCAGGAATTGTACGAAAGGGACTATGCTGCCATGCTCGAGCTAATCTCTTCTGCCTCGGTAGAATTTTTTGATGCAGGGGAGTTTTATTTTGTTTCGAAAGCTCAATTAGAAGGTCAGGCCTATGACCTCATGGGAAAACCTGAACTTGCCCATGCCTCATACGAGACTGGTCTCCTGCTGCTTGAAAAGATTTCACGAGAGAAAACTGACGATCCCCGCATACATAGTTCACTTGGTATTGTCCTTGCCAATTTGGGACGGAAGAAAGAAGCCATTCGCGAGGGAAAACTTGGTGTAGAGCTTTGTCCTGTCTCCAAAGACAGTTTTTTGGGTCCACTCCGTGTTATGGATCTTGCTCGAATTTATATTATGGTGGGCGAATATGATGCTGGATTGGATCAACTCGAGTACTTGTTGTCTATCCCTTCTTTAGTTTCAGTTCCATTGCTTAAAATTGATCCCCGATGGGATCCGCTGCGCGATCTTCCAAGGTTTCAGCGTTTGCTGGAAAAATATTCAAAGAATAATTGAAATCCATAGAGCTCAACAAAAAATTCCTCTCCCTCTGGAAAGCCGCCGATCCCGGCCTTCCTGAAGTTGACGATGTGAAGAAGAGGCTGGCTGGGTTGAAGAGGTAATAAGCATTCTGTTTAAATGAGATTGGGTGAGTGCGTTCACGATCTTAGAACTTTCTTAAGACAAGTCTGCATGGCTTTCCAAGTTCAGCAATTGTCTCAGTTTGCATAAACTATTCAGTCTTTTTACTCTAGTTTCAGCCAGAATCAATCCAATTTAGAACATATTTAGAACATGGGGACCAGAATACATATAGTTTGACACGCCTACCCTAAATTTATATCCTATTGCACATAGGCAAGGAGGGACGATGAGCACAACATGCCCAAAGTGTCACACCGATAACACCAATGCTGCATGTTTTTGTAGCAATTACATCAAGTTTTAATATGAATATTGAATCAGTTTAGAAGCCGTGAGAGACAAAATAATTGACAATTCAAGAATTAATTTGATAGGTATTATCTAATTGATATGTGGAGAAAAAAATATTCATGAAGAGTATGGTCTTAACTGTAATGATTCTTATTGCAGTTCCAACTTTCTCGGGTTATAGGCAAGAGATTTCTACTTTAGATTGGATGGCAATGAATAATGGCTCTACAAATAACACGGATTATTCTTATATGCAGAAGAAGGATGACAGCACGATTATTGCCAATGATTTACTCGTTGTTATCGACGTAGATAATAATGAGTATAAAACCGTGCAGATTGGAAACCAACTCTGGATGGCAGAGAACCTAAAAGTTACACGTTATCGCAATGACGATCCTATCCCAATCTTAACCGACAACAATGATTGGAAAGATGCGTCTGCAGGTGCGTATTGTGTTTACGACAATGTCTCGTCCAATGCTGAAATTTATGGAAATCTTTATAACTGGTATGTGGTTGATGATCCTAGAGGGCTTGCGCCTGAAGGCTGGCACATCCCATCTGATGAAGAATTTAAGGAATTAGAAATTTATCTTGGAATGAGTGAATCAGAAGCGAACAGATCAGACGAGAGGGGGACAATTGAGGGAGGGATGTTAAAAGAAGGGGGGACGGAGAACTGGAAGAGTGAAATGTGTGGAAATCCAGAGTGTCCAGATGGAGTAAAAGGATGTAACTGTAGTGGTTTTACTGCCCTCCCCGGCGGTTACCGGGGATCCTGGGGTGGTGGTTTCAGCGACATGAAGTACGGTGGCCATTTTTGGACTTCTACAGAGAGTGGTAATAACTTTGCATATGGACGACAATTAAGAGACGATATTTCAACGATTTTCCGGCTCAGCCCTAACGATAAAAAAAGTGGTTTTTCAGTAAGGTGCATAAAAGATTAGCCCTATATCTGAAATAGTTGGTTTATTAATTCTGTAACTTTCAAATTCTGTCAAAGAAGAGGCTGGCTGGATTGAAGTAATAGCCGTTTTTCTTTAGATTATATATATTGTCATAATTTAGGAGGAGGTACGGTGATGCACGGAATAAGTAAAAAAATATTGATCTTGATTGCTTTATTTTTTATTGCGATTTCTGTCTATCCAAATGAGATTTATGTGATAAAAGCAGGGCGTCTGATTGATGGCAAAAGTCCAGGTATGCAAAGGGATGTTATTGTAGTTGTCCAAAATAATAAAATTACTGCTCTTGGGAAAGATATTGATATTCCTGAAAATGCGATAATTATTGATTTTAACGACAAAACTGTACTTCCTGGTTTCATCGATACTCATACACATATAATGACAGATGGGATCAGAGTTGGAGATGATCTTTATAAAAACTCCACTCCTTTCCGGACTATTCGAGCTGCTGCTTCCGTACGCAAAGCCCTTTGGAATGGATTTACCGCAATACGCGATGTGGGATCAGAAGGAACCATGTATGCAGATAATGATGTAAAAGATGCGATAAATAGGGGCATTATTCCAGGCCCTCGGCTATGGGTATCTACACGGGGACTGAGCACGACGGGACACTATATGCCATTAGGCTATTCTTGGGAAATAAAGCTTCCCAAAGGATGTCAAATTGTTGATGGGCCAGAAGAGTGCCTTAAAGCCGTTCGAGAGCAAGTGGCTCATGGTGCGGATTGGATAAAAATATTTGCCGATTGGGGTGAAGTGAGTTTTACAGAAGAAGAATTTTCAGTCATTGTGAGTGAAGCTCATCGGCTGGGCATTAAAGTTGCAGCTCATGCTACGAGCCGAGAAGGAATAAAAGCTTCCTTGAATGCTGGAGTTGACAGTATAGAACATGGTTGGAGCTTTGATGAAGAATTAATTACACAAGCCAAGGGATTGGGAGTATATTGGTGTCCCACTTTGTTAGTGCTTGATCCTGAGTCATCTCGAAAACCAAGCAAAAGTGCTGAGATTTTGTATAAATCTCTCAATAAAGCCTATAGGGAAGAAGCTAAGATTGCTTTAGGGACAGATGCTGGTTCATATAGTTGGTCTATCAATCAAGCCAAAGAATTTGAGATATTGGTTAATAAGGCAGGTTTTAGTCCTATGGATGCTATAAAGGCAGGAACATCTGTTGCTGCGGAATTACTTGGCCAATCAGATAAAATCGGTCACCTTGCTCCTGGAATGTTAGCCGATATTGTTGCTGTGCAAGGAGATCCATTGCAGGATATTGCTGCGCTTCAGAATGTTATGTTTGTTATGAAGGATGGCAAGATATTTCGCCATGACAAATAATTCAGAATAATATTTATGTGCCTAATAGAGTGAACGATAATCGTCTAAAACGCCTATTCCGCTCTACCTGAAGTTGACGATGCGAAGAAGAGGCTGGCTGGGTTGATGGGGGAGTAGAGGTCTGCATATAGAGCAACTGATTCGTAATCAGTAGGTCGGGGATTCAATTCCCCCTGCTGGCTTTCTTTTTTTAGGGGTAGTCAGCAAAAACGTTTAGGCATCCTTATCCATAGTTAGGCAGGTTTAGGCAATCTCTGACACACCAGTGACATACGGGGAGGAGTCTATACCGAATGGAGATTCAAATATGACGCCTTTTGGCATTGATTGATCGTCAAGAGCAAGTTCCGGACGGAGGAGAATCTTGCCTGTTTTGTACAAATCTGACAACATCTTCGGATCTGTGTCTGCATGAATTGCATCTGCGTCTGCATGAATTGCAAAGATTAATAATAAAAAAAGCATAGATTTAATACTACCTGTTTAAATTCCGCGGACGTAAGTCCGGGGATGGAAACGGCTCCTAAGTCTTCGTTCAGTATGATAAAATCAAGGCATGGAAATCCGGAAACAAGCCCACTGTGTCTACAGATGTATGTATCATATAGTTTGGATCCCGAGATACAGGTATGAGGTACTTGTAAAGGGAGTGGATGAGTACTTGCTGAAGAAGATGGACGAGATACGCAAAATCTATCCTGAGATTGAGTACGTGCAAAGAAATATCCAGCCGGATCACATCCATCTCGTACTTAGTTTTCCACCGAAGTACAGCATAGCCAGGGTTGTTCAGATAATAAAATCGAATACAGGGAAGGCGATGTGGGAGAAGTTTGATTTTCTACGGCAGAGATATTATGGCAGAGGAGGGATATGGTCGGCTGGATATTTCGTAAGTACAGCGGGCTTGGATGAAAAGTTGATAGAGAAGTACATACGGCATCAGGAAAAAGAAGACTTAGGACAAGCGAAGCTTGCATTGGACTAAAGCCCCGTACGTAAGTGCGGGGTTGTTTTACTTGATTCTTTCATCTGTTAAATCTCCTTATCAATCTGAACAATTCGTTAGTACTTGACTTTTGTCTCAACTATAAAAAATTTATAGTTATCATAAACTACTGTTATTTCAGACCTAAGGAATCTTCTACCTCCTCGACGGGGGATGTAAATTTCTTCAACGGAATATTTATTAGGGAATCTAATTTTGTTTTTCTCAAATCCAAATTCAGAGATAAATGTAATTAAAGGTGTGGCGTTTATCCTTTCGGCAAGTTTTTCAATAATCTCGAAATTCCTCATTGATTCTTGCTCCCACTCAATTTTTAATATTGCAAAATCTTTTTTTCTTATCCAAATTTTTCCGTAAAGGGCATCAAATTCACCAGGAAATTTCGGCAATGCCTCTATAATTACTGCTTTTTCCTTTTTATAGTTTACGTTTTTCAGAATTTTGTAGTCATAATTCTTTTGCTGTTTCTGGCCAAGAAGACCTATCGGCCCGAAAACGATAAATTTATATTGAAAACGTTTAGTTTTTAATTGTGCATCTAAATCATTTTTTTCCTGGCCATTTTCTTCTATAAGAATTCTTTGTTCATCTTCGGAATTTCCTTTTTTTATAAGTTGATAATCATAAACATACATATTTTTTTCTGCACCACGGTTCCAACCAGAGCGTGAACGTATTTCCTCCGTTATTGTTTCTTTGCATATAAAATCAAGAACTGCACTACTCAATCTTTCACAATACTCCTCACACTTTTTTAATATTAATTCTAATTCTTCTTGATCAACCATTTTAGGATTATCAGTCTGACTATAAATTTGAGCTGAAAGAAAAGTTAAAAAAATTACTAGAAGAATTATTTTATTTTTTCCCATCTGGATCCCCCTATATAGTATCCATCATATTTTTCTACTGCAATCTTTATGCCAATGAGGTCCTGACTGATAAATTAATATTATCTAATACTTTTGTCCTATTCAATGGACAAGTGTAGCAATTTTCTCGTTATGTTGAGACCCGTTCTCCTAGTTAATTATAATTCAGCTTCAAAATATTACAAGAGATTTAAGGTGCTTCCTCAGGGAAGTGTTGTTACTTGATCAGGGGCTACTTCACTCTACACCATAATTGCTAACAATTATATCCTTGAGGGAGCACTTAAGTTGGCTGATGAAAAACTAAAGGAAGGACTCAATATCGCTAAAACACTGGAAACTAAGTCCAATATCACTTGTAATGAGGCTCTTATTGAATATCTTAGAGGAGATCTTAAGAAATCAATTCAAAAATTAGGTCCTGCTATTAAGCACTACTCAGAAGAAAAATATATAGGTCGTGTAGATGAATCCCCTAATCTGCCTTTCTGGCTCCGCGGACTCATTGCTTTTGAGCAGAATGACTCAAAAAAGCTAATTGAAATGATTGAGTGGATGGAAAAAAGATTATCGAGACATGAAGAGGAAACAGGGAGTGCAGTAACGGCAACAAAATATTTTAGAATTTATAAATTATATGTCCATCTAAAGACACTCAACCTGCAGCTAAATAATAAAACAAATGAGGTTATCGAATTTGTCAATGAAGGCCGTAGGATAAAGAAAAACATGGGATTCTGGGCCTCAATGTTCAACGTTTCTTATTTTTATAATGAATTCGCCAAAATTCTCATCCAAAATAAAGAATTCAATCTTGCATCCGAGTTGCTGAAAGAAGCCATCGAATACAATCCCAATTTTGCTCCGGCTCGATTAAATATGGCAAAGATCCATCTTATGAATGATAATGTTGAAGGAGCCCGATTGGAATTTCAAAAAGCTCAAGATAATCTATCTCATGCTGACCAGGATTATATCTATGCAAAAGAAGCTGTGGAATTTGGGAAACAATTGAGTACTCTCGATGAATTAAATTATTTGTATCCTAAAATTATTTCACGTTAAAAGTTTGAGAAGCACGGGATTCTGAACCACTCTCCGTGTCTTGAGCTCCCATCTCTAATGAGTATTTTCCAGGCAGCATTTCGGGAAGATCGATCTCGATGAGAAATACATAGGAATCTTTTTCTTCTTCTGTTTTGAGGATTGAATATAACAATCGAGTCTTTTCTCCCGATGGATGTTGAATCAAGTCAACAGAAAGCTCTATCTTAGGTTTAGCGATTTCCCTGTGAGAGCAGCGCATAATAGCAAAAAGCTTTGAACTCCCCTTCTCTAGTGTATCTACAAGTGGAGAATGCCGGTTGGATAGGAAGGGATAAATATCAGCTATAGAGAGAGGTTCGCTTTTTGGTTTCTTTTTCTCTTCTTTTTGGGCTTTTAAATAAAAAGCCTCTTTTTCAGGGATGAGCAACAGGGGTGGATACAGCCTTAGACCGGAATCAAGCTCCTCAGGTATTTCAACCGAGGACAAAGCCACAGCTCCCTCCCCTGTCTCTAAGTTCCTTAAAACGACCCGGCATTCATAATTATGACCGGCCGGAAGAGATGTAATCAAGTAATGATAGACTGTTTTTTGGGGAAGTTCGAGAAAATTGATTTCTGCTCTACTCGAAGCAAACATGTCGTGTTTTTTATCGATAATGAAAGTGACCAGCTCTGTTTTTTTTCCTGCAGCTTTTCCCAGCAAATCGAGAGGGATTTTAGTAAGAAGGACGAAATTAGATTCTTCTTGCGTGTAACAGTGAAGAGGGATTAAAGAAAAGTTAAAGGGATCTTGAAAATAGGGATTTTCAGCCATAGCCAGATCGATGAGATGGAGTCGCTTTTCGACTTTCGTTAGTTCAGTAAAAGGTCTTGGATTATAATATCCTTTCTGGCCATGGACTTCACATCCCTGCCTCTTCACCTCGACTTTGATATCGTGATATTTACCATCCCATTCTTCGCTAATATAGTACCCAAGAACATAATAGTTGCTGGTAACACTTTGAATCTGTTCTGCGATCTCTTTGTAGTATTCCACAGTGTGAAAAAATTGTCCTCCAGTGATTTCAGATAACATCTGCAAAGATGGTTCAGTTCCAGGGCCTATCGTACTCACTGTGTGCACAAGGCTGTTGGAGGCGGCAAATTCTTTACCCATTTCTTCATAGTCTCTCAGAAGTATTTGATTTGGGCCAAACAGGAAAGACCTTGGAATTCCACTCGAGAAGAAAATAACATTCTTGATTCCAGGAATAGACCGCATGGATTGTGCAAGTTCTTTAAGCCCACTGATAAAAATTCTAGCCAAGAATGCTCGAGATTCTTGTTGTGGAGCAGAAGGTATGGACAGGTATCTTACAGATAAACTATCTTGCCCCCCAGGCCCGGCTCCTGCTCCCTTGCGTGCCGTGAGTTCAGCTATAGCGCGTTGGCCTGACAAGGTTACCCCTGCTGAACCCCTTACTCCCGGGCCCTGGAATCCGCTAATATCTTTAATCGCTTCCTTAACTTTTTCCATGTCGGAAGTGAAATACTCATGAAGCAATAATCCAGACATCCAGTAATAAGAGATAACTTCTACTTCATCGGTTGGTTGAATCTGAGTATCGATGAAGTGAAGAGCTGCTTTCTTTGATTTGCCGATTCCAGAAACTCCAGAAGTAGCGAAGAGAAAAGTAAATTTCCGGTTCATTCTTGAAGAAATTTCCGGCGAAGGAGGAAGCTTTGTCTCTCCAATCATTTCTACAACTTTCTTCTCGGGCTTAATTGGTTTCTCAGAAACGGCAAGGAGATGTTTTTCGAAATCGGTGATTATCTGAAGCTTTCTGTTATCATAGAGGATAAAGTCATCTTTGGTTAAATCTGTTATTGGATTTCCCTTTTTATCTGTTACGTGGACTTGGACTAACTTCAAAATGACTACCACTTCCTCCTGCAAGACTTCTTGGCCTTTTTTTGTCTTGACGGATTCTGAGTTTAAATCAAAAGAACCTGGATGAAAAAGAAATGCCAATAATAAAATGCTTGGAAATATTTTGTTTTTCATCAAAACCTCCCCAAATATGTCTATAATATAAGCAAAAATATGCATCCATGCAAGTTCTTTTCTATCCCCTGGAAGGCTATTTATAGTCTAATTTGGCCCCCATGTTCGGTCCACGGGGATTAGTCTATATTCTGTTTGACACTTTCCACATAAATATCCTATTGTCACATAGGCGAGGAGGGACGATGGCAAACGAATGCCCTAAGTGTCAGACGAAGAATCCCCCTGAGTCTAAATTCTGCATGGAGTGTGCAACTTAACATTTAAAAAAAATTCATATCAAACTCTTTCAGAAAATTGATATGAGGATATCAGTTTAAATAATTTAAAAGGAGGAAATTATGGGAAAAGAAGTTGAAGAAATTGTTAAAAAGAGGGAGAAAATAAGAAAAGCGAATTTAAAATTTATTGAAATACCTGCTGGAATACTTTTTATAGTGGGATGTTTTATGTATGTTATTCTATCACAGCCTTCGGATAGTGTTAGTTATGGATTATTTTCTATTTCTTTGGGAATACTATTTTTAATGATCGCTATGCTGGGAAAGCAAAACAAAGTAAACTTAGAATTAATTGAACGTATTCAGAAATTGGAAATAAAAAATTCAAATGAATCATAGTAATTAAATATAAGCTGGCCTTTAGTATAGAGGACAGATATCCGCTTTAATCCTTTCAGCTGGCAATCCGCCGAACCCGGCATCCCTGAGATTGATGATGCGAAGGAGAGGCTG
>Ga0114920_10001256_pt1 | contig 11645 bp, 10 predicted proteins | sample ChitaG_FD_88683 | JGI IMG/M metagenome (GOLD analysis project Ga0114920, IMG submission 88683) | Deep subsurface microbial communities from South Pacific Ocean to uncover new lineages of life (NeLLi) - Chile_00310 metaG | ecosystem: Environmental > Aquatic > Marine > Oceanic > Sediment ... | reverse complement strand
GCAAGCCTTAGACGAGCCAGAGCTTGCCCCAAGGTTTCTGTAGCTTCTTCCCAAAGCTGGATATTACCAGCATATTTCTCAGGTCGGGTAGAAAGAAACGCTTGGTAACTGGTAAAACCAAAGCTTTTTACCATAAATAGGGCTAACTTAAGTACCCCCACCACCTCGTCTTCTAATTGGTCAAAGCGGCAAAAGATATGGGCGTCATCCTGAGTAAAACCCCTGACTCTGGATAACCCGTGCAATACCCCGGAGCGCTCGTAGCGATAAACAGTGCCCAGTTCAGCGAAACGTAGCGGTAATTCACGGTAACTACGCTGTCTTGTCTTGTAAATCAAGATATGGCCCAGGCAGTTCATTGGTTTAATAATATATTCTTGACCCTCCACGTTCATCGGGCCATATAAGTAATCACGGTAGAATTCCCAGTGACCGCTGGTTTTCCATAAGTCAAGCTTGGCAATATGAGGAGTATAGACAATATCATAGCCGCGTCTGATATGTTCGCCCCTCCAAAAATCCTCAATAATGCGGCGTACTACCGCCCCTTTAGGGTGCCAGTGGACAAGCCCCGGACCAGCCTCCTCATGGATACTAAAAAGGTCAAGCTCCTTGCCTAATTTCCTATGGTCGCGTCTGGCTGCTGCCTCAAGTTTCTTTAGGTGCTCATCTAAAGCCTCTTTGGTCAGGAAAGCAACGCCATAGATTCGCTGCAACATAGGATTGTGCTCGTCACCCCGCCAGTAGGCGCCGGCAATACTAACTAACTTAAAAGCCTTTATCTCGCCACTAGAATTCAGGTGAGGACCCCGACACAAATCAACAAACGAACCCTGCCGATATAGGCTCACCGTATCATCTGGGATTTCCTCAAGTAACTCCAGTTTATAGGGCTGAGCCGTAAAGAAGTTTCGAGCCTCCCCTTTATCTACCTCTTCTCTAGCAAAAGGTTTACCTGCAACGATTATCTCGGCCATTTTATTTTCAATAGCCGGCAAGTCGTCAGGTGAAAGTGAGCGGGGTAAATCAAAGTCATAATAAAAACCGTTCTCAATAGCTGGGCCAATGCCAAACTTGGCCTCAGGGAAAAGGGACAAAACCGCTTCCGCCATGACATGAGCCGCCGAATGCCGCATTTTCTCCAGCTTTGCCTCTTCGTTTGTCTGCTTTCTCTTACCGGAAACCATGACTAGGAATTCCCTCACTCAATTAAATATAAACCTCTCACCCTTTAGGGATGAGAGATTGAGCCCGATTACCCTCTCACTCCAGCAAATGTATCAAACTATCGAGCAAAACTGCCACTGGTATCGCCTTTTTCGTCAAAGCTTATTATACCAGCCAGAAACCACATGTGCAATCATCCTGGTCTAGTACGGGTTAAGTCAAATTGCTAGGTTCACCGGCAAGGTGATATAATGCCTTAAATATCCGCATGATAAAGAAGATTTTCCCCATCCTAGCCCTTTCCATTTTTTCCGCCATGCTCGGCATTGGCATAATTGCCCCCCTACTGCCCCTTTATGCCGAGAATTTGGGTGCTAGTGGAATCTGGATAGGCATAATTTTTGGCGCCTTCTCCATTTCAAGAGCTGCATTTGTGCCTCTCTTCGGCAGACTATCCGATCGCAGTGGCCGCAAAATATTCCTCAGCATCGGCCTACTTTCCTATTCAGTCATCTCACTGGGCTACATATGGGCAAACAGTATCGAACAACTGACCCTAATTCGACTTATCCATGGGGCTGCTGCCGGTATGATTCTTCCCATTGCGCAGGCTTATGTTGGTGACCTCTCTCCGGCTGGCGAGGAGGGGAAATGGATGGGCTACTTTAACGCTGCCTTCTTCACCGGTTTTGGTTTCGGCCCTCTTATGGGTGGGATACTGACGGAACACCTAGGGATGACCGCTGCCTTTTCGGCCATGGGCGGCCTTAATTTACTGGCCTTCCTCTTGGTTCTCCTCTGGCTACCTGAAATTGAGCCAAGTAAAATTGCCCAGGACCACCATGCCTCCCTGCTAAAGCCTCTTTCAAGCAGTGTAGTAAGGGGTCTTTTTAGTTTTCGGCTGGCCTTTTCCATGGGTAGAGGAATTTTTGTTACTTTCCTGCCTATCTTCGCCATGGTATATATTGGTTTGGGTCCAACTCAGATAGGGATACTGTTAGCAGTTACCATTTTACTTATGTCAATACTCCAGGCATTTACCGGCAATATTGCTGACAAGCTCAATAGAAGAACCTTGGTCATTTTGGGGAGTCTAATCAATGTCATTTTCCTAGCGCTGATTCCTTTCGGGCACAGCTTCTGGCAGTTACTGGCGCTATGCGCCGTCGGCGGTATCAGCGGTGCCATCTCTATGCCGGCGGCTTCAGCACTGAATGTGGAAGAGGGGAGAAAGTTCGGCATGGGCTCAACCCTAGGCATATTTACCATGGCCTTCAGTATCGGTATGGCAGCAGGACCGATTTTAAGTGGCTTCGCGGCTGATTTTATTAATATTGACTCGGTATTCTACCTTGGGGCTGGGGCTGGGGTTATCGGAACCAGCCTACTTATCTTCTACTTTACCAGAGGATAATATAAAACCCAATTCTAAGATACAGGCTTTATACTAACCCAACCCGGCTTAATTACCCCTATTTTAAGGCGCTTACATCTTGACAAAACCGAGATATTTCGCCTATATTTAACCACTGGGTCGAAAAATCAGGCTGAAGAAAAAATCATAGGTGAGGATTAATAAAATGGTGAAAGTTGTAACCGATAGCTGCGCTGACCTGTCCACCGAGATAGTCAAAGAATTAGGGATTTCCGTGGTGCCCCTAAATGTCTATTTTGGCGATGCGAGTTTCAAGGATGGGGTTGATATCACCGCTGAGGAATTCTATGACCGGCTAATAAAAGGGCCAATCTTACCCAAAACAACAGCACCAGCACCGGGGGCTTTTATTGAAACCTATAGCCAGCTTGCTGCCGAAACTGATGAAATACTCTCTATCCATATTTCCCAAAAACTCAGCGGCACCTATAATTCTGTCTTGCTGGCTACGCAACAATTAAGCAAAGAATGCCGCGTAGAGGTGATTGACTCACTAATGGTCTCCATGGGTCAAGGGCTACTGGCGATTAAAGCCGCCAGAGCGGCGAAGGAAGGGGTAAAGCTTGACCAAATTGTAGATCTAGTTAAAAAAGCAATACCTAAAACACGTCTCTTTTTCCTCCTCGATACACTGCTTTACCTGCATAAGGGGGGGCGACTGGGCAAAGCACAGGAGTTCTTAGGCTCACTACTTAAGATTAAGCCGTTACTACATATTAAAGATGGACTGGTTCATCCTCTAGAGAAGCCACGCAGCCGCCCGAAAGGGGTATCTCGCCTAATTGAACTGGTAAAAGGGTCAACTCCTATCGAGGAACTAGCCCTAATGTACACTACTAACCCTGAGGGAGTTGAAACATTAAACACTGAACTGGCTCCGCTGGCGCCGAAGGGGCACGTCTATAAAGCAAGAATAGGACCCACTATAGGTACCTACGGCGGACCGGAAGCGATAGCGGTAGCACTCATTGAAGGGGAAAAATAAATCTAGAGAGAAAACCTGCCTCGGCAATTTGACGCTTCAGGTGGAGCCGCTTGGGTAGCAGGCCCTACCCTGCTTGCCTAATTCCTCAAGCAACTTGATTACCTGGTACAACTCAAAAAGACCACTTGACAAAATCCACTAACCGTATATAATAGGAAAAAGGTATCCTTTTGCTTACAGGAGTGTTAGTTGGGTTTTGAAACGCAAGACATTGAGAGAAAGCTCTTTGCCATCCTCAAGATTCTGAGCAACTCCAAAGAAGCAGTGGGGGCAAGGGTTATTGCCCAGCGGCTGAAAGACCTTGGCATTGAACTAGGCGAAAGAGCAGTAAGATATCACCTCAAACTAATGGATGAGCGAGGTCTAACCCAACTTGCAGGCAGAGATGGCAGATTGATTACTGAGGCAGGGCTTGAGGAGTTAAAGAGTGCCCTAGTCAGAGATAAGGTTGGCTTCGCTCTCCCAAGGATAGAGCTACTTGCCGTCCGCACCAGTTTTGATTTGCACCAGCGTACCGGTTTCATCCCGGTCAACATATCTTTCTTCCCCAAAGAAGAATTCCAGAAGGCATTAAAGGTAATGAAGCCTGTTTTCTCAGCCGGTCTCTGTGTTAGCGAGCTAGTGGCAGTAGCCCAAGGGGGAGAGACGATTGGTGAGTTAGTTATTCCCCAGGGTAAGATGGCCTTGGCCACAGTTTGCAGTATCGTGGTAAACGGCACCTTACTTAAGGCTGGTATCCCCATGAACTCAAGGTTTGGGGGAATACTGGAGATTCGAAATCACCAACCCCTTCGCTTTGCGGAGCTCATTCACTATGATGGCTGTTCCCTAGACCCTTCGGAGATATTCATCAGTGCAAAAATGACTTCGGTTACCGAAGTAGTCCAAAGGGGGGACGGGAAAATACTGGCTAACTTCCGTGAAATACCAGCTCGCTGCCGACCCATAGTTGAGAAGGTAGTCATCAAACTCAAGGAGGCTGGACTGGGGGGTCTATTAGTAATGGGAAATACCAGTGAACCAGTGTGTGAAATCCCCGTAGAACTTAATCGAATTGGCATCGTTCTCATCGGTGGTTTAAATCCCATTGCCGCTGCTGAGGAGTCTGGAATTGAGTCCGAAAATCACGCCATGAGTACCGTCGTTGAGTATCAAAACTTAATCAATATAAAGGGGCTTTAAGTATGGAAGTAGTAAAGATTATACCTTGTCTAGATGTTAAGGAAGGAAGGGTAGTTAAAGGGGTCAACTTTATTAACCTTAAAGATGCCCGTGACCCGGTGGAAGCAGCCGAAGCCTACTGCCGGGAGGGTGCTGATGAACTCGTCTTTCTTGACATCTTTGCCACTCTAGAGAACAGGAAAACAAGACTGGATTGGGTTAGGAAAGTAGCCGAAAAACTTACCATTCCCTTTACTGTAGGTGGTGGCATCGCCAGTATTGAGGATATGAAGGCACTATTTGAGCTTGGTGTAGATAAAGTGTCAATCAACACCGCCGCGGTTAGGAACCCTGAACTGGTAAGGGAAGCCTCAAAAGAGTTTGGTAAGGGGAGGCTGGTTGTGGCTGTTGACGGGAGAAAGAACCCGCCCGAGAGTGGCCTGCCGCGACTGGAAGTAGTGGTCAAGAGTGGCACCGAGTCCACCGGCATGGAGATTACCAGTTGGGCAAAAAGGGTGGAGGAATTGGGGGCTGGGGAGATACTGCTCACCAGCAAGGATGCTGACGGCACTAAAGAAGGCTATGACCTAGAAATGACAAAAGCGGTGGCTGAAGCAGTAGCGGTACCGGTTACAGCTTCGGGGGGTGCTGGCAAACTGGAGCACCTTTATCAAGCGGTAACAATTGGCAAAGCATCAGCGGTGCTGGCTGCTTCTGTCTTCCACTTCGGGGAAATATCTATCCCCCAAGCCAAAAAATACCTTAAAGAAAAAGGAATACCGGTAATAACATAACAGGCGATAGAAAGGAGCATATTAATGAACAAAAAACCACCGAATTTATTTGAAATGGCCCAGGCTCAGTTGGATGAAGTGGCTAGTATATTGAATCTGGAGCCTAGTGTCCATGCTATTCTCAGAGAACCAATGAGGGAATTTCATGTATCTATACCGGTGAAGATGGATGATGGGCAGACTAAGGTTTTCAAAGGGTTTAGGGTTCAGCATAATAATGCTCGTGGCCCTTACAAAGGGGGTATTAGGTTCCACCCCGAAGAGACAATTGATGTTGTTAAAGCCTTGGCCGCTTGGATGACCTGGAAATGTGCTGTAGTAGATATTCCACTTGGAGGTGGTAAAGGGGGCGTTATTTGCAATCCCAAAGAGATGTCTAGTGCTGAATTGGAAAGGTTAAGCCGCGGCTATATAGATGCGATATGGGAGTTTATTGGTCCTGATAGAGACATCCCGGCACCAGATGTATATACCAATCCGCAGATAATGGGTTGGATGATGGACGAGTATTCAAAACGCAAAGGTTATTACGCTCCAGGCGTAATAACAGGAAAGCCTTTGAATATAGGTGGCTCACTGGGCCGCGGTGATGCCACGGCCCGCGGCGGAGTACATACCATAATAGAAGCAGCCAAGCATTTAGATATTGATCTGTCAGCAGCAACAGTGGCAATTCAGGGCTATGGTAATGCTGGCTCTAATGCAGCCATTTTGATGCATGACCTTACGAAGTCCAAGATTGTAGCCGTTAGTGACTCCAAAGGCGGCATCTATAATAGGCAAGGCTTAGACCCACACAAGGTTTTGCAGCATAAAGCAGAAACAGGCTCAGTTATAAACGTTCGCCAGGGAGAAAATATCAGTAGTAGTGAACTGCTGGAACTAAAGGTTGATATACTATGCCCGGCGGGGCTAGAGACTGTTCTAACTGAGGAAAATGCTCCTAGAATCAAGGCGAAGATAGTAGCCGAATTAGCCAACGGACCAACTACCCCTGAGGCTGATGAGGTCTTATACCACAATGGAGTATTTGGCATACCTGATTTCCTCTGTAATGCTGGAGGGGTCACTGTTTCCTATTTTGAGTGGGTTCAAAGCTTAAATAGATATTATTGGGATGAGAATGAGGTTCACCAGCGACTCAGTAAACATATGACGAAAGCATTCCAAGATGTTTTGTCTGAACATTTGAAGCGTAAGGTTAATATGAGATTAGCGGCTTATATTATTGCTGTAACTCGCGTGGCAGAAGCAATGAAACTTCGTGGTTGGGTATAAGGCAGACACAGACAAAACCAACTTCAGTTAGCAACCTCTAGCATTTTCTATAGCTAGCTTTTTGATTGAGTCTCTACTTGGCAATTCCTTAGATGATTAGCATGGCATCACCAAAGCTGTAGAAACGATATCTCTCGGCTATGGCCTGCTCGTAGGCTCGTTTAATAAAATCTTTACCAGCAAAGGCGGTAACCAACATAAGTAGCGTTGACTTTGGCAGATGAAAGTTAGTCAAAAGTGCATCTATGATGCGGAACTGGTAGCCGGGTAGGATAAACAAGCTAACCCAGCCTTCAAACGCCTCAAGTCGAGACGGTTTGCTAAACTGGGCTAAATGCTCCACCAGCCTGACGCTAGTAGTACCAACACAAATAACCCTTCGCCCCTCCGCTTTGGCCCGAGATAGTTTGCTAGCTACCTCCTCACTTACGACACCATATTCCTGATAAATATGATGCTCCTTGGGGTCTTCAACTCTAACTGGCCGAAAGGTGTCAAGCCCAATATGAAGGGTTAGAGATAGGCAGCAAACCCCCTTTTGCTCTATCTTGCCTAGAAGCTCTGGGGTGAAATGCAACCCAGCAGTGGGTGCAGCGACACTACCATTAACACTGGCATAAACCGTCTGATAACGCTCCGGGTTAGCCAGAGGGACGTGTATATACGGAGGCAAAGCAGTCTCACCCAGCTCTGATAGCCGGCTTTCATCAGAAAGGTTTATTATCTTTATGCCATCCTGCCTCTGTCCGATTACCTCAGCTATAACCTTAGGTCTAGGGACATTACCAGTTAAAGAGTTTATCTCAATCTTGGCACCAATTTTAAGCCGCCTGCTGGGCCTTGCTAGTGCCTCCCAAGAACCCTCATCAAGCCGACGCAATAGTAGAACCTCGGTATTAGCTCCGCTACCTGCTTTTTCCCCTTTAAGACGAGCCGGAATAACACGGCTATTGTTAAATACCAGAACGTCCCCAGCCTTCAGATAGTCAATAAGGTCAACAAAGCCACGGTGCTGGATTAAACCGTTGCTGCGGTCTAGCACCATCAGCCGTGACCCGTCCCTTGGTTCAACTGGGGTCTGGGCAATAAGCTCGGGTGGGAGGGAATAATCAAAATCACTAGTTTTCACTCAGGTTCACCCTATTTAAGCTATTTACCAATAAGCCGTAAAGTCAGGCTGATAACCCTAAAATATTTCTGGACTAATAGTATACAGCCTGCTCAACTGAAAAGGCAATTCAGGACCTATGTCTGGGTATCTTTAAAGGCAAGGTTTCTTGATGGCTCCCTTTTGTATATGATAGAATCTGTTGGGCATCTAGTTTTATTCCCCCGAGGATTAAATGGCGCAAGATTCAGAGTGGGAGCCAAAGTTAGTTGGTTTTCTGTGCCGGTGGTGCAGTTATGCTGGTGCCGACTTGGCTGGAACCAGCCGTAAGAAATATCCAGCCAATATCGGGATAATAAAAGTCCCCTGCTCAGGGAGGGTTGACCCACTCTTTATTCTAAAAGCCCTGCGCCTAGGTTTTGATGGCGTCCTGGTCTCAGGATGCCATCCCGGTGAGTGTCATTACCAGACAGGAAATTACCGTGCCCGGAGGAAAATAGCCCTAACCAAGAAGTTCCTTGAGTATATGGGGATTGACCCACGCCGACTTCAGGCCAGCTGGATTTCGGCCTCAGAAGGGGGAAAATTCACCGAGGTAACAACTCAAGTGACCAAAGAACTGAAAGAAGCTGGCCCCAATGAGCTTTTTGCCGATGACAAATAGAGAGGCAGAACAGAGACTAAGGGACGAGGCAAAATCACTCCTGGAGTCAGCAAAGGTTGACTATATCGTTGGCTTTGCTGATGGCAGCCTAAAGTTTCATACCACCCCCCTAATTACCCGAAATAAGGATGATGTTGACCACCTGGTAATCAATCCCTTTATGGCAAGTAACCTGGCTAAATTTCTGACCGAGCTTGAGGGGAGGGTCGGGATTGTAGCCAAAGGCTGTGACAGCCGTTCCATTGTCAGCCTGGTGCAGGACAACAAGGTAAGCAGAGAAAAGGTAGTGATAGTTGGCATCCCGTGTCGGGGAATGATTAACCTAAGTAAGATAGAACAGTTAGCGGGTAAGGAGAGTGATGAGATTGATGATATTACCCGCCAAGGTGACAAGGTAGTGGTAAAGTTAGATGGCAGTGAGAAGGAAATTCCAGTTAAGGAAGTCCTTTTTGACCATTGCCTTGCCTGTGAACTGCCGACACCGAAGGAATATGACCTGCTTATTGATGAACCCATCCCAGCCACCCCCGATGAAGAAGCCAGCCAAGCCAAGATAAATAAGCTTGAAGAGCTCTCCCATCATGAGCGGTGGAGGTTTTGGCAAAATGAATTTAGCCGCTGTATTCGGTGTTATGCCTGCCGCAATGTATGCCCCGCCTGCTATTGCCAGCGGTGCTTTGTTGAAGAGGCTGAGCCCCAGTGGATACTTTCGATACCAAAGTGGCAGGATAACCTCATCTTCCAGATAATCAGAAACATCCACCTTGCCGGCAGATGCACCGACTGTGGTGAGTGTGAGCGAGCTTGCCCGGTAAATATACCACTGAGAAGCCTGAGTAAAGAGATGTATGACCTAGTAGGCGAGCTGTTTAGATTCAAGTCAGGGATGGAAATAGACGCCGCACCACTACTAACCCACTACGAACTTGAGGAGGCGGAGGATTTCTTCAGGTAAAAGTGATGAATCAGAAGATAAGCAAAAAAGATATAAGTAAACTCCTCGACGAATTGGGTAAGGAATTTAAGGTTTTTTCCCCGTCAAGAGAAAGTGGGGTGACTACTTTTGCCGAGTGGGATGGTAGGGACAGTAGCTTTCTTGAGTGGTACCGAAATACTGTTATTTCACCCAAGGCTCAATTGCAGCCCCTCTACGAGAAAATGTTCAGCTTCCACAAGGACAAGGAGGGTTACCACCTGGAACTACCACCACCCACAGATAAAAAGCTTATTTTCGGTATCCGCCCTTGTGATGCTAAAGCCTTGATGATAATAGACAAGACCTTTCAGGATACCTACCAAGACCCATATTATCTAGACAAGAGAAAGAATACCTTGTTAGTCGGGCTGGGGTGCACTAATCCCTATGATAGCTGCTTTTGCACCTCGCTTGGCTTAAGTCCCACCCAATCAAGTGATGTTGACCTGATGCTTACTGATATCGGCGATGAGTTTTTAATCGAGGCGGTTACCGATAGGGGTATAAAATTAATCAAGAAGACTAGTTACCTTAAAGAGGCAACCAAAACCGATAAATCTAAAGCAGAAGAGGCGAGAAGGCAAGCCTCCTCTAAGGTAACCAGAAGGCTAGATACTAAAGATTTAGCAAAGAGGTTGCTTTCAAGTTTTGATGACCAGGACTTCTGGGAGAAGGTATCAAATAAGTGTATAAGTTGTGGCATCTGCACCCTGCTCTGCCCGACCTGCTATTGTTTTGATATCAGTGACGAGCTGGTTAAAAAAGAGGGCTCCAGATTTAGAAGTGGTGATAGCTGTGCTTTTCCCGTCTACACCAAAATGCCAATGGAAAACCCGAGGCTTGAGAAGTGGCGGCGGGTGAGACAGAAGGTATGTCATAAATACGAGTTTTACCCGATGAGCTTTGAAGTTATCGCCTGCAGTGGCTGTGGCCGTTGTATCCGCCTTTGCCCGGTGAATTGGGACATTACCCAGATACTAGCCAGCTTGCCAGTTAAAGTGAAAGCCTAAGCCTATCTAGTTGGAGAAACTATAATATGCCGGTTAGCGATATAAGCTACAGGAAGAGATTCTTGACTAAAGATAATGTTTACCTGCCGCACCTAGTGATGATTGAAAAGATAATTGATGAAACCCCTGATACCAGAACCTTTCACTTCAATTTTAAGGACAAGGGGCTTAGAGAGGAGTTCCCCTTCAAGTCAGGGCAGTTCGGCGAATACTCCATCTTTGGCATCGGTGAAGCCCCGTTCTGTATTTCGTCAAGTCCAACAAGATACGACCGTCTGGAATTTACCGTCCGCCGTGTCGGCAGTCTAACCAATGCCCTGCACCGGCTCAGTGTTGGCGCCGAGATTGGCTTCAGAGGACCCTATGGTAATGGTTTTCCGCTGGACCTCCTTGAAGATAAAAACCTGGTCTTTGTTGCCGGTGGCATCGGGTTAGCCCCGCTGCGGTCTTTAATCTGGAATGTCATTGATAATAGAGATAAGTATAAGAATATAGATATTATCTATGGCGCTCGCAGCCCGGCTGACCTCTGCTTCAAGTATGATTTAAAAAACTGGGATAAAGATAAGTCGATAAATATGGTAACCACCGTGGATAAGGGCGATAAAACCTGGAAAGGGAGGGTGGGGTTTGTCCCCCAGGTGCTAGAGGAGGTAGCCCCCTCGGCAGATAATGCGGTAGCTATCGCTTGTGGGCCGCCGATTATGATAAGATTTACCTTTCCGGTGCTGGCCAAACTTGGTTTTACCCCGGAGCAGATGATAACCACCCTGGAGAAGAGGATGAAGTGCGGTATCGGCAAGTGTGGCCGATGTAACATTGGTAATCTCTATGTCTGCCGGGATGGGCCAGTATTTACCTATGCTCAGATTAAAGATTTCATCTCTGACGAGTATTAAAGAATACTATAATGAAGATTCTGGTAACCAATGATGATGGCATCTTTGCCGAAGGGCTGTGGATGCTGGTTGAGGCACTCAGGGACATAGATGAGGTAGCCGTTGTAGCACCGGATAGAGAGCAGAGTGCCATTGGCACGGCGGTTACCCTGCGCCAGCCACTGAGGG
>Ga0114920_10001255_pt1 | contig 11646 bp, 12 predicted proteins | sample ChitaG_FD_88683 | JGI IMG/M metagenome (GOLD analysis project Ga0114920, IMG submission 88683) | Deep subsurface microbial communities from South Pacific Ocean to uncover new lineages of life (NeLLi) - Chile_00310 metaG | ecosystem: Environmental > Aquatic > Marine > Oceanic > Sediment ... | reverse complement strand
GTGAGAACGTTTTTGACAGGTGCTTCCATTAAGTTAGCCCAATAAATGCTTAAGATGCGAGTTAGAGGACGTTTACACTATTGTATGCCATACGCCCGCAAGTTCAAAACCTGGTCTGAGATAGTATCTTGGGAGCTTCTCCACAACCCCTTTTTTTCTGCTTGACCGGTCACAGCTGATTATTATATATTCCATTGACATCATGCGAAATTCAAGTTCTGTGCCGCGGTGATATTTGGGTGGTGAAATCAGAACCAGAGTCAAAACGTAAGAGGTAAAATGAGCATTGTCGACATGACCACAGCACAAGCACCCGCCGTAGCCCAATTACATCGCAAGAGTATCAAGGTAGGGTTAATTGTCTGGCTGGGTCAGCGCTTCTGCGAGACGCTATATTGTGCCTTGGCTGAGAACCCCTACAGTTTCATCTTGCTCTACGAGGACGAGCAATATCACCCGCTCCAGCCGGAATTTTTTTGCAATCTCTTACTTTACCCGGGGCTCTTGTTTGAAGATTGCGTTGACAAAATCCATCATCTTAGCTAAACAGTATCCATTCTTATGTAATTGTTTTATACATTCTTTGGTTGGCCAGGAAAAATAGGTCTTCTTAGACAAATCCTGCTTATAGCTTGTTACCGTACCCGCTTCAATGTCATCTACGACCTTCACCAAAAGCTCACTCGCCGCTATACTACAGCGATAGAACAGAGCAAACGCCGAATCGTTCTTTACAACATTCACCCTTTCCTGAATTATTATATCACCTTCATCAAGCCCTTCCCCCACATACTGGATCGTCATCGCAGAATGGTCTTCATTATGGGAAAGCACCCACACATAAGGACTTATGCCGGCGTAGCGCGGCAAAGGCCCGCAATGAATATTCAGGCATCCTTTAGGGGGCGTTTCAAGTATTTGTTTTTTTATGATTTGATTCATATTTAGCGCCAGCATCAAATCCGGATTGACCGACTTTATCTGCCGCACAACATCTTCGTTGTTAATATTATCCGCAAAAACAAAGTCTTTATTATTTTGCTTTGCCCACAAGTAAAATGAATAACGATTAGGAAGAAACGGTAGTAATCTGCAAATTAATCCCATCGTTCTAAATATGCCATAAACCAGCAGCTTGTAAGCGGTATGTCGAAATCCTGTATTTTTAAATGACCACATAATGGAAGCAAAAGTGCCTCTTTTTCCAATAAGTGCCGAAGAAAAAACAATAAACTTGACGTCATCTTTCCTTTGTTTCAGGAAATCTTTTAAGTAAGTAAAGGAAAAAAAGTTATCATTTATAAGAATAACTATGTTCATTTATTTTACTCCAGCGTCATTCGGTAAAATCGCAGCATTCCCCCAACCAGCAGAAAGGTGAATCGAAACCCTCTTTCCAAAAAGGCCTATCTGCAAAGTATATTTATATCTGTCATAAAAGCCACTAAAATGCCTGAAAGATCTTCCTCCAAAAACAGAGGATCCCCAATTTGGTTGTGCAGCGCTCAATTTTTCACTTGATATATAATTTTACTTGTTGTATAGTACAATAACACGATTGAGAACGAAGTTCTGCCCCATAGTAATATTTGTGTGATAAAATCAAAAACCAGGGTTAAAATGTAAAGACTGAAATGTGCATTGTTGAAATGACCAAAGCCCATTTGCCCGCCGTGGTCAAACTGCACAGGGATAACATCACGACAGGATTAACCGCCTGGCTTGGTCAGCGCTTCTGTGAACACCTTTACTGGGGCATAAGGTCAAGCCCTTACAGTTTCGTTCTGGTATATGAGGACAAACATCATCAGCCGCTTGGCTTTATCTGCTGTGCCACAAACATTTCAAAAATGTATAAAAGAATAATTCTTCAACGCTTTTTCCCAATGGCCTTATCAGCGATAAGCAAGTTCCTAAGACCTTCAGTATTCAAGCAGGCGTTGAATGCGGTTAAGCGGCCCAAAATGTTCAAGACGGGAAATTATTCCGAATGGAAGCTCCCGGAGGCAGAAATCATTGCCATGGCGGTTAGTCCTGATGCTCAAGGTAAAGGCATTGGCACAAAACTCATCCAGGCGGCCTTCGAGAAATTTAGGAGCTTGGGACACGAAAAAGTTCGCGCCTGGACCCGTGAAGATAACGAACAGGCAACGGCATTTTACCAGAAGCGCGGATTCAAGCTTCTTGGGATGCGACAGTATGAAACCGGAAGAGTCTGCGTCCTTGTGGCCGACCTTAACAAGAAAGATGAAACCACATCCTGAAGTGAAATCAGTCTTTCGCTGCCAGACAAATAATTCCCGGCGTCAAGCAGATACGCTCGCATGTAAGCAGAGCAAGCACGCTGGTCAACTGATAAAAAGTCCGCATGCCAAAAGAATCGATCTTTTTGCCCTTTTCAAACCCCGTTAGCTCGACGATTCGAAATCCGGTTTTATTCATCAACTTGGTCAGGCTGCAACGGCTGTGGCAGCTAATAGCATCGTCGGTCGTCCAAAACGGCATTTCCACAAGGTCACCACCCCGAAATGCCAATGCAAGGGCTAACCGATGCAACCGGGCCATCCCGTTCCGATTTGTCACCCGCATAAGCAGTTCACCGCCGGGCTTTAGTAATTTATGACACTGGCACAGCGTTTCAAGGGGATTTGCAAAATAATAAAAACTGTCCACGAACGTAATAACATCGAACCGCTTCTCCGGCAGTTGCAGGTCATCCAGTGGTCTTGAACTAACGGGGTAATCTTTCCGCTTGCGGAGTAAATCAGCCATCTCCTCAGAAACCTCTGTTCCGAAAGGTCGATACCCACGCTCAACCGCACAATCAAGAAAATGCCCAAAGGCGCAGCCGATATCCAGCAACGATTTTCCATCGGCTGGCTTCGGTAGCATGTCCAGTAGAAATCGATAGAATCCCTCACGCTGCTTTCGCCACCGTTGCTCGTTCTCGTCTGAACTATAAGGTGCAACCTTGAAATGGTTGACCACTTCAGTTAATGGTCGATTAAAACGCCTGAAGTTGAAATCACACTCGCGGCACCTGAAGATGAAGCTTAGAATCAATCCTTCACCAACCAAGTATTGCTGCCATCCATACAGTAATACCTTCTTAGTGTCTCTGCACATAGGACATCGTGGTATGGTTTGTTTCAGGAGTTGGTCTGTGGATGTAGCCGTGCAATCGGTCATAACAAATCTTCTTAAAATTAATCTTAATCCAGACTCATCCTCTTCGAATCGTGCTCAATAAAATTAAAAGCGCTGTTACCAGAATCAGAAATAGAATTCAGCCCAACAACATACTTGCGGCCTGACTTGCATAAAGTCCATGATAGGTTAACATTTTCAGACCAAAACACATCCTCCTGAACATCATCCAAAACAATGAGCGTTACAAACCTCGCTGGCAAGTTCGCTAGTTGAGAACAAATCAGCACGGGAGACGGCTCATACCTTCCATAATACAGAGACTGCCATCCCGCAGGACTGTTCTTGTCGGCCTTTAAGACTTCACATTTCAGACCTTCAGCCAAACCTAAAACCGTGATATTTACAGGCCCCGGTTCGGTTTGCAAAGCTAACGAATTATCTTTCAGGTCATATTCTGTGTTACAGAGCTGCCAATGCAGCCGAATAATATGCCTGTCTGTTCCCAGTACATCATCCACAATCACCAAGCAAACCCCTGCCAACGACAAAACCGCTCTGCGATGAATAATGTCATTGCGACCTCTTCGTGACAGATTCGAAGATCGCTTCGAATCGTTTGGTCGCGATCTTTAAGGAAAGCTCTCGTTCATAGAACCTTCTTCCATTCTCACCCATCGCTTTCAACTGGTCTCCGGACATCGCTTGCAGCTTGCAGACCTTCTCGGCAATGCCATAAGGGTCCTGTGGTGGACAGGCTACACCAGCCCGAGCTTCGGCAACTAATTCGGCAGCGTCACCTCTAACGCCTATGAGAATCGGTCGGCCTACTGCCAGATAGGCCTGTATCTTCGAAGGAATCGTAATCCGGAAAAGAGGGTCGTCCTTCAGGTGAACCAGCAATACATCGGCTAAACTTAAAACCGAAGCAATTTCGGATTGAGGCCGCCGAGGCAAAAACCGAACATTCTCAAGACGCATCTCCTGGGCCCTCCGTTTTATACGGTCTTTCTCAATTCCATCGCCGACAAACACAAACTGGACCTGCGGGCATCTGCGAGCGACAATTTGAGCTGCTTCCAGGACCTCGTCCAATGCTTGTGCCTTGCCCAGGTTTCCGGCGAACATGATATTGAAACGGTTGGCAAGCCCGAGTTCCTGGACAAGCTTCTGGTCCGGCTCGACCGGATGAATCACGGTGTCGTCGCACCAGTTATAAATAACTTCGATCTTGTCTTCTGCGATGCCGCGTTCGCAAAGGGTCCTTTTAAAGCCAGGCGACAGGACCACAATTCTTTCTGCACTGCGGTAAACGAATTTGCACCACCCATTCGCTAACTTCAGGCCAATCTTGTTGTTGAACATGCCTGTTGCTTTCAAGGTGTCCGGCCATAAATCCTGAATGTCGTAAACAAAGGGAATTCTTCTTAAAAGCTTAATGATACTCGCAGGCAGTCCCACCGTTGCGGGAGGATGATAAACATAGGCAACGTCAGCACGTTTTACAACCCATGGCCCGATTATAGCTGCGGAAAGAGCGAAACTTGTATAGTTTAAGAAACGGCGAATCCCTGATCTATCATGACTTGGATAAAGCGGTACGCGAAAAACCGGAACGCCTTCTATGGTTTCTTTCTGGAACAGTTTAACTTTATAGCCGTTATAGAGTTTACCCCCGGGGTAATTTGGAAAGCCGGTAAGCACCTCAACTTCGTGACCAAGCTTAATCAACTCCTTGGCAAAGGAAAAAGTTTTAAAGGAACCTTCCGGGTGAAACCACTGAGTTATAAACAAAATTCGCATCTTTTACCCTTAGAAGAATTTCAGGCAGAGAAAAAAGTTCAGAAATACATTAGAAACAATACGGGAATTCTTCTCAGGAAAGATCATTCAGCTTAACACCATCCCACAAGTGGCTCATTTTCGTTCATCCGTCACATCATATTCCTCGAATGCGACACACATGTATGTGTCTTCGTGGTCAGGGTCATGTTGTTCAGACCCATATGATACGATCACGGCGACTTCTTCATTATCGTTTATCAACGCATGTGCTGTTCCCGGCCCGGCATAAACGATTTTTGGGTTTTCAGGCGATACCCTGACCGCCACCTTGGCGCCATCTGAAGCGCTTAGGAGCACAACGGCCTCGCCATGCACGCAAGTGAACCATTCCCTTTTATTTAGATGGTAATGGTCGCCCCGGCGCTGGTGGGGTTCAATCGAAAAAGTGTAGAGTTGTCCCTGCCCTGGGATTCGCGCGTCCTTAAAGCGCAATATTTCAAACAACATTCCTCGTGGATCTACATAGCAAGTAAGATCGCGAACGTCAAAAGGCTCTTTCCATTCCAATTCAAAAGTATCCATTTGTCTTATACACCTTGTGATGATATAACATAAAAGATCGCACGATCTCATTTCAGACGTGCTTCTTTTCGGGATCCCCCCATACCCTTTCATCTATTACCTTATTCATCCCGAGAATAATCCGGACAACCTTGGACGAGACATTCAAGGGCATATACTCCCGCGGCATGGGAGATTCATCAAGGTTCACAGGCTCGGAAGTCGCGATTTTTACGGATGTAAGAACACTTTCTGGCTCCAGGCCGGTTATTACACAATGCCCGGCATCAATGGATTCTGCTTTCTCGGTGGACTTTCTTATGGCAATCGCCGGAAAGTTCAAAATACTCGAATCCTCGTGTATCGTGCCGCTATCGGAGACAACACAAAATGAGTTTATCTGGAGCGTGAGATAATCTATCAAGCCGAAGGGCAGATGCCAGTTTATTCGACTGTCCGAGATATCAAAGAGCCCTTGGGTATCCAGGCGTTTCTTGGTGCGCGGATGTGTCGAAACCACAATTGGCATATTATAGTGCTCAGCGAGCGCGTTATAACTTCTCACCATTTGTTCAAGATGGCCCTTCTTATCCACATTCTCTTCCCTATGGATACTGGCGGTTATGAATTTCCCTTTCGTCAACTTTAATTCGTCAAGAATACGGGACTTGCTGAGGCGACCACGCATATAGGCATAGACCTCGCGGATAGGACTCCCCGTAACAAAGATACGACTTGGATGTATGCCCTCACGTAGTAGGTTTCTCCGGCTGTATTCCGTATAAGCCAGATTCAGGTCTGCCGTATGGTCTACGATCCGGCGGTTTAACTCTTCGGGAACGTTCTCGTCAAACGACCTGTCCCCTGCTTCCATGTGGTAAATAGGAATCTTCAGGCGTTTTGCGTTAATAACGGAAAGAGTCGAGTTTGTGTCACCCAACACCAGGATGGCGTCCGGTCTAACCTTATCGATCACGGCGCCGGTTTTGCTGATAATATTGCCGAGCTGTTCATGGAGGGAACTAGCTTTGACATCCAGAATGTAATCGGGATCACGGAGGTTCAGGTCCTCGAAGAAGACCTTATTGAGTTCATAATCATAATTCTGACCCGTATGCACTAGGATATGGTCACAATACTTGTCCAGTTTTTTTATTACACATACTAACCGGATAATTTCCGGCCTCGTTCCTATAATCGTCATTACTTTCATTCTTTGTTTCCTTTTGTCATAAATAGTCTTCGTCTACCATCCACGCCGAATGATATTGCAGATACGTCCGACTTCGTCTTCATCGACCCACCATCCACAAGGCAAAGATAGTTCCCTTTCCGAGAAAGCGTCCACATTTGGAAGATGTCGTTTTGACATCGAAAACATGCTATATACATCATTTCTCGGATGTATCTGCCCGGAAGCCACACCTTCACGAGCTAACTTTTCTATCAGAAGCTCGCGGTTTTCCACAATTATACAATATGCCCAGAAAATGGAATAATCATTCTTTAGGTCACGCCTGATTAATGTTACGCCAGGAATATCTTTAAGCAACTCCGTATAAAGAACACCATTCCGGTGAAAACATTCGTTTAGCCTTTCCGTATGCTTTATGTTTTCAAGACCGATTGCTGCGGCAACATCGTTTAAGTTGAACTTGTAACCCCATTCCTTTACATCCCGAAGCCAGGGATTTCCGCCTTCGGGATTATCTCGGTCTACTCCGAACCACTTAAGTTTTTTTGCGCGAGCAAAGTCTTCCCCGCTTTTACAGGCCAGAGCTCCACCGTCGCCCGTAGTCATGTGTTTGATGGCCTGAAAAGAAAAACAGGCATAGTCTCCGTGGTTGCCAATTTTGACTCCTTTATACTTGGCGCCGAAAGCATGCGCACAATCCTCGACAACCTTTATGTCATGCTTGCTTGCAATAGAAAGTATTTCATCCAACCGTGCAGGGTCACCCTCTTTATGAAGAACGCATATCGCTTTTGTTCGTTCATTTATCAGATGCTCGATATCATCTGGATTCACCATGCCGGTTTTCGGATCCGAATCCGCCCAAACTGGAATACCTCCTAGGTCAAGGATTGGAGTATTGCTGGCCACACAGGTCAAGGGTGTCGATATGACCTCCGTCCCGGGGCCCACTCCTGCCAAACGAAAAGCGAGTGTTAATGCGGACGTACAGGAATTAAGCAGGATAGTGTTTGGATTTCCAATAAATTCGGAAACAGCCCGTGTCAAGCGAGATACGTTTTCGCCTTCGGCTATATAGCCGGAATAAAGGGTTTTTTCCATGGCTATCCTGACGGAATCAGCCATGAAGACCTTGAATAAAGGTGTTGAAATACTCATAAAATTTTAGTCTCCTCAGAAAACAGTTTTTTTCATGCCTCATAATCATCATGCAATTGCGCATGTCCTGTTATTATCGAAATTTTGTGCAAAATGCCAGGCACATTTAACCCCGACTACTGCATTTTGTATGGACTGATATCAACTCAACTAGTGACTAATAATCCTTGCGATGGTCAAACCGCTAATACCCGCTTTCAATTAGCTCGTAGGTTACTTCTCGAAAGCAACTTTAAATTAAAAGGTTATGCAAATACACAATACTTTTATTGTTCGAGTTCAACCCTGACCCCCGGCAAACTAAGCAACAACTCTTCCATCTGCTTTACGTTGAGTCGTTCAGTACTGTGAGAAGTATAATCTTCGATTGAAGCCTCTTCTAAGTCACCCTCCGTGAAGTACTTTGTATAGTTTAAATCACGGTCATCAAGCCGTACCCGGTAGTAATCTTCCATATCATCGGCTCGTTGTAATTCTTCTTTGCTAAGTAGTGTCTCATAAATTTTCTCACCATGCCGCATACCGATTATTTTCTTCGGTACATTAGAATTGAATATGTTTTTCAGCGCTGTGGCTAAATCATCAATTGTGCAGGCCGGTGCCTTTCTGATGAACAAATCGCCCGGATTTGAATTGGTAAGGGTAAAAAGAACCAGGTCAACCGAGTCCTTCAAGGGCAGCATAAACCGTGTCATCTCCGGCACCGTAATGGTAATTGGTTTGTTTTCCTTTATCTGTTTTATGAAAAGTGGTATTACTGACCCACGAGAACACATTACATTACCATATCTTACGCATGAAACGATGGTGTCCCTCGAACCTTCTTTACGCGATGCTGCTTGCGCGACTTTCTCCATAAGAGCCTTGGTCATACCCATGGCATTAATCGGATAAACCGCTTTATCCGTGCTCAAACATACAACATTTGAAACACCATGATTGATTGCGGATTCAACAACGTTATGGGCACCGATTGTATTCGTCAAGACCGCCTGCATCGGAAAGAACTCACAGGAGGGCACCTGCTTCAATGCTGCCGCATGAAAAACAAGTTCTACTCCCTTTATGGCGTTGTTTACGCTGTCAATGTCGCGCACATCACCTATATAAAAGTTGAGCTTGTCACTTCCGTATTCAATTCTCATCATCTCTTGTTTTAGCTCATCCCGACTGAAAATCCTGATTTCCCCTATGTCGACAGTACCCAGGAGATGCTTAACTACCGCCCTGCCAAAGGACCCCGTTCCACCAGTGATTAAGATGGTTTTTCCTGATAATTGCTTCATATCATTTCTCCGATTTTTACACTGCCTCTTCGCTTATTATAGATAAAATCGTCGCTTTTCGACATGAGAATTACTATAAAATTCGTTCGGTGGTTTCTAACATTCTCACGAACCTATATCTTTGCGACGTTGCGCAAGTGCTGCCTGATGTTTCTCTATATCTTCCTCACCAAATCGCATTCTCAACATTTTCGCAGGTACACCGCCTACAATACTACAAGGGGCGACATCCTTGGTCACAACCGCCCCAGCGGCAATAAGCGCCCCCTCTCCGATCGTAACACCATGCATTATTATAGCCCCATATCCTATCCAAACGTCATCACAAATCGTGACAAGCTTATTTTGGGCCCGCCCAGCCTCAATAGTTGGAACACCGGCAACGTCGAAACGATGATCTCCTCCGACGATAGCTACACGCCCAGCTATCATCACGAAATTGCCAATATTCGCATCAGATTGGATCCAACATTCTGGTCCTATAAAGCTCTTATAGCCAATAGAAACACGTCCCGGCCCAATAATAACTGATGAACCGAAATAAGTACCTCGGCCGCAACGTATCAGTTTAGGCTTGGAAATACGCACCACAAACATACGGACACGTTTAAGAAAATTCTTTATCATCTCAGATTCTATTGACTTGAAATTGACTCATAAAACTTTACTAATTCTTTTTCGACTACACTCCAATTCAATCTTTCAGCAAATGCTTTTTGGCCTTTCCGCCCCATTTTCTTCGCAAGCTCCGGGTTGTCCACGAGTTTAATTATCGCATCTGCGTACTCCTCCGGCGAGTCAGGCTTGACAAGGATACCGCATTCCTCATCCCCAACGTATTTACGGCTGTGTGGTAAATCTGATGCGACTATAGGAACAGCTTGTGACATATACTCAAATAACTTTGTGGGTACGCCGGTACGATCCATAATGGTATCCTGACCAAGGCTCAGTGCTACTCCACCACGACGTACAACTTTTGGGAGTTCCGTTCCACTAATATTAGGGGTAAATTGGATGATATCTTGATAATCGGGTAAAGCCATCTTTTTCATCATCGCTTCTTCTTGAAATTTCGCTAAGAAACGACGCGTAATGCTGAACTCGATGTCTCCCCGTCGCGCCTTGACTTCCTTCGCTATATCAAGCAGTACAAGTGCGCCTCTTATAGGAGCCAACGTTCCCGTGAATATTACTCTTTTACGGCGCTGTTCCCATTCCTCATCAGAAACCGGTACAGGGACAAAATCCTCTATAGAAGCGAAATTAGGAGTGTGAACTATCTTACACCCAAGCTTGGAAAACCTTTTAACATGTGCTTCATAAACAGCCGAAATGTAACCGCACAGCATTCCCGCAATAGTTTCTATTGACCATAGCAAAACAGAGGCTATTTGCCGAATGGGCCAAATGTTTGGCAATCTTAGAGGGACATACAGATGACAATACTCATGAATGTCATAGATTACTGGCTTCCGTCTCAATGCTCGTAGAAAAACCGCAAGAATCAGAAAGTCCGGGTCGTGAAAATGGTAAACATCCGCTTTTTGCTTGTATGCTTTACATGCTATACCAAAGACCGTCTTGACCCTCTGCCACCTGGATTTCCACCTCTTTATGCCAATTACTTTTATACCCTCATCATCGTAAGTACCTTCTTCTGACATGGCAATTAAGGTAACATCCCACCCGTTTTTTTGCAGAGAGCGACACTGACGATTCAAGATTCGTAAATCCTTCGCCGGATGAATCGTAAAAACACACACCCGTCTTCTTTTTTCATCTTGCATTAGCACTCGATATTGTTTAATTCCTTGTTTAGTCTTACACGCCCTACTATCTCAGACAAAGCCTGAGACCGCTCCATCTTCATATCCCAAATCTTCTTTTGCTAAAGCGCTTAATTGCAATATCATTTACCCGCCTCAATAACAGCTGAAATTACACTTTCACCCCTACGAACTGACGATGTCAGCTTTACTTAATTCTCTTTCGTACTCTTTTATTCTTGGAGAATACCATTCTATTGTTTTCTTTATTCCGTCTCGTAGATTAGTCTTCGGATAATAATTTAGAACTGCACTTGCTTTTGATATATCTGCAATAAATCTACATACCTACCCCGTAATGATGAACAACCTGGCAGGCATTTTTCAGCTTTAGCATCTATTTACGTTAAGACTGCAATTAAGTCTTATCTTTTAGCGAACTCAACCACCACGAGCTACAAGGCACTTTTGTAGAAAACTATCTCAACAGTAGCCCACATTATTGTGCTCGGCGATGATACGCGCAATTCTCTGACCTGTTTTACCATCCCATAACTCTGGCACCTTACCCTGCTTCCGGCTTCCCGATAGAATCAGCCTTACTTCTTCTTCGATATTTTCTATATTTACTAACTCGTTTGTTCCTTCAGTAACGGTAATCGGTCTTTCTGTATTCGGTCTTAAAGTAAGACAGGGAAGATTTAAATACGTTGTTTCTTCCTGAATACCGCCGGAATCAGTTAAT
>Ga0114920_10001253_pt1 | contig 11658 bp, 10 predicted proteins | sample ChitaG_FD_88683 | JGI IMG/M metagenome (GOLD analysis project Ga0114920, IMG submission 88683) | Deep subsurface microbial communities from South Pacific Ocean to uncover new lineages of life (NeLLi) - Chile_00310 metaG | ecosystem: Environmental > Aquatic > Marine > Oceanic > Sediment ... | reverse complement strand
TCCGGATCACAAGACGCGCCGCCGACGCATCTATCGCTACCTCAACTGGCGTAACCGCAAACACGCCCACCCGGACTCCCCCCTCAGACTATTTAGGCGATATTAGTTGGAATGGCACTAGCAGCCTTCGTCACTAATCTTGTGGAACGTCTAATGCAGAAAAGCGGAGCCGAGCACACTCTCACAGGTTTCGTCAGGAATCTGACAAGAATAGCTCTCCTGATTTTTGTCGTCATCGCAGCTCTGGGAGCATTGGGGGTGGAGACCATGTCATTGATCGCTGTGATTGGTGCCGCCGGGCTGGCTGTTGGCTTTGCTCTTCAAAGTTCGCTGTCGAACATCGCGTCAGGAATCATGCTCGTTGTGTTTCGGCCGTTCAAGGTTGGAAACTAATTCAGGCGGGCGGGACGAGCGGTATTGTCGAAGAAATACACATCTTTAGCACCATTCTCAGAACGTTCGATAACCGTAAGATCATTGTTCCTAACAGCCGAATCACCAGCGACAACATAACGAACTACTCGGCGAAAGAGACTCGTCGCGTTGACCTCGAGTTTAGCGTCGGTTATGGCGACGATCTGAAGCTGGCCAGAGATATACTGGAGCGGATTGTGAAGGACGATGAGCGGATTCTTAGGGATCCGGCGCCTGAGATCGGTATCCTGCAGCTTGGTGAGAGTTCGGTGAATTTCTTCGTTCGGCCCTGGGTCAGGGCAGCCAACTACTGGTCTGTCAAGTGCGACTTACTCGAAAGGGTCAAGTTGACATTCGACGAGGTATATCAATTCCTTTTCCGCAAAGGGATATTCACATGCACCAAGTTACCGCGGCATAGGTTGTACTGTATAAGGAGCGGGTGTTGCGGTTGATGCGAGAGCATCAGTTAACGGTGAACCCGAAGCACCAGTTCAAAGCGAAGGCCAGTACGGCCTTCATTCGAACTTGAACAATTGTTGTAGCCATTAAGATCGAAATGTCGGGTTTCTCCGTCTCGCCGTGGCGAGTCGTCGGAACCCGACCCACGGATCGTTATAACCGAAAACGCAGGAATACTTCCGGCAGCCAGTCAATCATATCCGAGGCAGCCATGGAGACCTGTCCGAGTTCGTCAGCAGCCAGGTCGCCGGCCATTCCATGCAGATATGCCCCGCAGCAGGCGGCATCCATCGTCGAAAGCCCCTGACCCAAGAGCGCAACGATAATCCCGGTCAGCACGTCACCGGTCCCCCCCGAGGCCATTCCTGCATTCCCCGTGGGATTCAAACACACGCGGCCACCCGGCTCGGCCACAAACGTCGGGGCACCCTTGAGTACGCACACACAGTTAAACATCGCCGCCGCCTTCTGCGCCCAGCTCTTGCGGTGGGCGAGGATGTCGTCTATCGGGGCATCAACAATGCGCGAGAGTTCGCCGACGTGCGGCGTGATAATGAGCGGTGCGGAATTCTCTTTAAGGGCGGTGTTATCCTTGGCGAAGGCATTGATCCCGTCGGCATCCAGGACTGTCGGTTTATCCCGCCGGGCAATCACGCGACGCACGAGCTCTTGTGTCTCGAAATGCTGTGATAATCCTGGCCCGACGGCAATCGCGTCAACGTCCGCGATATATTTCATCACCTCGCCCAACGCCCGCCGGGCGACCACCCTCTTTTTCCCCACTTCGGGCAGCGGACGAGTCAGCGCTTCAGTCAGCTTTACTTCAAGAATGTCATTTAACGACTCCGGGCACCCGACATAGACCAGCCCCGCCCCGGAACGCACCGCCGCATTCCCCGCCAGTGCCGCCGCCCCGGTCATCCCCTTCGATCCCGCAAGAATGAACAGCTTGCCGCACGATCCCTTATGGGCATCGGGCGCGCGCTCGGGCAGCGTCTCTCCCACGTACTCCTCGGTGATCAAATGCAGATCGATATTTTCGGCTTCCACCGCACTATTGGGTATCCCGATATCGACAATTTTCAGCGATCCGGTCAAGGCTCGTCCGGGATAGAGGAAATGCCCGACCTTGGGCAGGGCGAGGGTGACGGTCATCTCGGCTGAGATCACCTCGCCTTCGGTGCGCCCGGTATCGGCAATCAACCCGGAGGGGACATCCACCGCCACTACCGGCTTGTCCGCGGCGTTTATCCGCCGCACCACCTCGGCGGCCAGCCCCTCGATCTTCCCTTTGAAGCCGGTCCCCAAAAGTGCATCAATAATCAGATCATATTCAGTAAACGCGGGGATATCGGTTTCAGCGGATACCTCACAAACTGCACCTTTATCATCCAAGCGCTCGTAATTGGCCAGCCCATCACCTTTAAGCTCTGTGGTCTTTCCCAGAAGGAAATACCGCACGTCTGCACCCCATTGCTTGAGATACCTGCCGCAGACAAACCCGTCTCCGCCGTTGTTTCCCCGGCCGCAGACGATGGCGACCTTCTGCCCGGTGACGTCTCTGTCGTACAGGTCGTCTTTGACGTGTGCGGCAACGCCCTTCCCCGCGGCTTCCATCAACTGCAATCCGGGGATACCCATCCCCTCGATGGCCCGCCGGTCGATGTTTTGCATCTGGCTGGCTGTGACGATCTTGTGCATTTTCCCGCTGGTCATCTCTGTCTCGGATTCGGCCTTGCCGTGCATTGCCTTCTTGCCCGGCATGATTGGGTTTTAAGTGCTTACCCTTTCCAGGGCTTGATTAATAGCTGCTTTGTACTCCAGCGCCTTCTGATGCACCGCTTCGGCAAAATCCGCACCATCCCCGGCATAGATGATCCCGCGGCTGACGTTAAACACCGCGGGGAGCGTCCCGCCCTTTGTCGCCGCAGTGACCGACGCTTCAAGATCACCGCCCTGCACGCCCAGGCCCGGAACCAGAAGCGGCCCCTCCGGATACATCAAACGGATTTCGGCGAGTTGATCGACGTGCGTGGCCCCGGTGACGAGGCCAACCTCTCCTTTTTCACGCAGTTTGCGGCACATCATGACGACGCGGTGATAAAGCTGGACTTCCGCGCTCTCATTGAATTGTAAGTCGGCCGCCCCCGGATTCGAGGTTACACACAAGACAAAAATGCAGCGCCCTTCATACTCCAAGAACGGTTCCAGCGAATCGGCGCCCAAGTACGGGCTGACTGTCGCCGCGTCTCCGCCGAGGTGCTCAAATAAGAACCGCGCATACATGCCCGACGTGTTGCCGATATCCCCCCGCTTGGCATCGAGGATAACGGGGACATCTTGGGGAACCTCTTCCAGCGTCATTTCCAGCTGGCGAATCCCGTCCGAACCCCACGCTTCGAAGAAAGCCAGGTTCGGCTTGTACGCGCAGGCAACCCCGGCAGTGGCGGCAATGATTTCCCGGCAAAAGTCGTAGAGAAAGCGCGGCGAATTCTGCAACGGAGCGGGGATTCTGTCCCGCTGCGGATCAAGCCCTATACAAAGCAGGCTGTTGTGCGCCTCCTGCGCCCTGGTTAGTTTTTCACCGAATGTCATGGCAATTCCAGCGCCCCGATCAAGTCGGTTACTCGAGGGATCTTGTGTTCCCGCAGGTAGCCGCGCAACTCTTTTATAATCTGCAGGCAGGCGGTCGGTTCGCGGAAAGTTGCCGTGCCGACCTGCACGGCGCTGGCCCCGGCCAGCAGAAACTCCACCGCGTCCGCCCCCGATTGGATCCCGCCGATGCCGATTAAGGGAATTTTCACCGCCTGCGCAATCTTGTACACACAGGCCAGGGCGATGGGTTTGATTGCGGGGCCGGAGAGACCGCCGGTTACGTTGGATAGACGTGGATGACGCGTCTGGACATCGATCACCATCCCGACCAGGGTGTTGATCGCCGAGATTGCATCGGCTCCCCCGTCGGCCGCCGCATGAGCCAGCGCGGCAATATCGTTTGTGTTGGGTGTCAGCTTGGCCATCAGGGGAAGTCTAGTCACCTTACGCACGCCGGCCACGCAGCGCATCACCCAGCGGGGATCGGCGCCGTTGTCCAGCCCCTCTTTGACGTTCGGGCAGGAAAGGTTCAGCTCCAGAAAATCGATCCCCGGTTCGGATTCCAGCCTTTGGGCAACAGTGACATAATCATCGACGTCCCGGCCGACGATGTTGACGATTACCCGGGTGCCCGCGCGGCGCAGCCGGTCCAGCTTCTCACCGATAAAGCGATCCAACCCCACGTTTTGCAGGCCGATGCAGTTTAACATGCCGGCCGTGGTCTCCGCCACTCGGGGGGGTGGGTGGCCGGACCGTGGCTTGACAGAGATAGACTTGGTGACAAACCCCCCCAGCCTCTTTAAACTGAACATGCGAGCAAGCTCTTCGCCCGTGCCTGACGTACCCGAGGCGGTCAGAACCGGGTTGGCAAAAGTGACCCCGGCTATCGTGACCTGTAAGTCGGCAGCTTTCACAGGATTACCTCCCGGGCACCGAATACCGGCCCATCGTAACATACCCGCCGGAATCGGTCATACCCCTCCTGCTCCGGGCGGGTCTCCACCACACAACCCGAGCATACCCCAAAACCGCAGGGCATTAACGCTTCCAGCGAAAACTGTCCCCAATACCCGCCTTCCACGATCCATTCCTGCAAGACCTTGAGCATCGGTGTCGGGCCACAGCCGTAAATGGCAGTGCCATCTGCAGGCCAGCTCTCCTCACCACCGACCTTTTTCAACAGGTCGATTACAGTTCCCTTAAAGCCGTACGAACCATCATCCGTTGACCAGAGATAGCGGGCGGATTTGATGCGTGGAATGCAGATGCGCTCGGCGTCGGACCGTGCCCCTGCGAATATGGTCACCCGGGGCCGGACTCCCTTTGGCTTTGCCGCTATGAGATGCCTGGCCCAATAAGCTAAAGGTGTCAAGCCCACCCCTCCGGCCACCAACACCACGTGCGAGCAACGCCGTGGAAGGGAGAACGTATTGCCTAACGGCCCGACTATGGAAAGTTCATCGCCGGTGGCGGCTTTAGCCAGGAGTCTGGTGCCCAGGCCAACGACGGCACAGAGAATCGAAAAAGTCCCCCTCCGGGGATCGGTGGCAAATATTGACATCGGCCGCCGGAAAAACGGCGTGATCTCCGCAGACGTCAGAATCTGTACGAATTGCCCGGGTTTACCCTGGCGGGCAATCCGCGGATGGTGAAACGTATGAATTACAATCGTGTCCCGGAGAAACGTTGTCTTGAGCAAGCGCGCGGTGCTACTGGTTATCGAACAGGCGGTCAAATTCATCGCGTTCTCGTGCCGGAGGGAGAACTCTCACCTCATACAGATACCACATGTTCAACGAATCCGGAGCAATCGAATCCGGATCAAAAAACGTCTCCTCCACGGCCGCTTTGGCGTTCAGATCAATATCGAGCCGCCCACTCGCACCGACCAAGTCATATTCGGCAATCTGACCGGTAAAATCAATCAATATTTTGAAGACTACCCCACCCTCCCACGGCTTCTCCCCCAGTTCAGACTCCGGGTAGACAAATACACCCTGCTGCTTGGGTCGGGGCGCCTTGGGCAAGCGAAGGATGGTGGTGTCGGCTTGTTCATCCTGGATGGCGGCCAGCGCCGAATCGAAGTCCTTCTCGTCGGACTCGGAGGCCAGGACAGTTCTCTGCGGCTTCCGGCGCGGCGCAACACCACTGCCAAGTCGTTCCTTGGCCGCGGCGGCATACGGTGTCCCCGGAAAACTGTCCAATATTTCCTGATAGAGAAAATACAGCACCGAATCCTCACCGACCTGAGATTCTTCGGCGGCCATCACCGAAGCGTAGGCCGCCTTGGCGGCGTACATACTCCCCGGAAACTCCTTAACGATGCTCTGAAAAAGTACGCGCGCCGACTCCGGGCGTTCTGCTTCAAAAAGAACCTCCTCCGCCTCCCGGTAGGCGGCCTCCGGGTAACCCGTATCAGCCGGCGTACCGGAAAGTCCCAGGCGCATGATTGCCGCTCCGGCATAATCGGTTCTGCCGTAAGCTTGCAACACCTGGCGATACTTTTCCGCCGCACCGGCGGAATCGTGATGATGATCTTCCAGAAGTGAACCGGCGGCGAACAGCGCTCGCGGAACGTGCTCGCTCTCCGGGAATTTGGCGATCAACTCTTCATAATAATACAGGGCGGAATCCGGCACCAGCAAAACCGTGTGATACACCTGGGCCAGCTTGAAATAGGCCGTGGCCATCTTCTCTCTCCGGGCCGCCCTTTTTTCCTCCGCAGCCTTCTTCGCGTCCAAAGCTCTTTTTGCCTGGATAGCCAGGGTTGTGTCGAAAACCAGTGCGGTATCGCAGACCAATATCGTATCGAGAAGCAAGGTCGTATCGACAAACACCGTCGTATCGAAAACCAGAGTTGTATCGACAGACAATCGGGAACTGATCGCTTGCGTTGTGTCACCAGCCGGCGGAGTATCCATGTCCTGCGTGCTGTCGATGACCACCACCGTATCGACCGCCGGCGTCATCTCAACGGCCTGCGTGGTATCGTCAACATGTGTGGAATCCGGAACCGGAGTTTCATCTACAGCCCTCGTTGTATCGATAGCCAGCGGGGTATCAGCGTCCTGCGCGGTGTCGATGGCCAACACCGTATCGGCAGCCTGCGTCATCTCAACGGCCTGCGTGGTATCGTCAACATGTGTGGAATCCGGAACCGGAGTTTCATCTACAGCCCCCGTTGTATCGATAGTCAGCATGGTATCCACGATCAGCGTTGTGTCAAAAACTAGTGTTGTATCGTAAACCAGCGTTGTATCCAGGATCATCGTGGTATCAAGATCTGGAATTGTCTCGAGATCCCGCACTGTCGCGGCGGCTTGTGGGCCGTTGAGTGCCGGCGTCGTCTCGGGAATTCCCGTCGCCATCACAGCCGGCAACCCGTCAAGTGCCAGCATCGTATCATAGGCAATCATCGTATCGACAACAAATGTCGTATCGATGCTCAGGGTTGTATCGGAAGCCTGCGTGGTATCGGCAGCTTTCGACGTATCGAAAGCCGCTGCCGTATCCACGGTCAGCGTTGTATCGAAGACCAATGTCGTATCGAAAACAAGCATAGTATCAACAACCAGCGTCGTCTCGGGAACATGCTCTGCCGTGAGTGTCTCCACCGTATCGGCAGTCTGCGATGTATCGGCGACCGGGGTGGAATCGAGTACGAGATTTGTATCGAAAACTACTGTTGTATCGACAGGGCGCGTCGCCGCAAGAGCTCGTGTCGTATCGGGGCTCGGTGAGGTATCCGCGGACCACATTGAATCGAGAACAAGATTTGTCTCGACCGCCTGCGATGTATCGTGAGCCACGGTTGTATCCGCGGCCAGCGCAGTATCGGGAACGAGGGTGGTATCGGAAACCTGCGTGGTGTCGTGTTCCTCCAAAGCTTCAGCGGCGATCACGTCTCGGTAGCCCTCAATTGTGGCCAGCGTCACCGACAGGTCGACGGCCTTCCGGGCAAACTCGCTGCGCGCGTACTCCTTCTTGGCCTTGTCGTAAAACTCGCGGGCGGCCGCGAAATCAAAAAACTCTTTCTGGTGCACGTATCCGATGTGGTAGTATGCCTCGGCCGCCCAGGCGGTCTTGGGGAAAGTCTCGGTCACGTCGGTGTAAGTCTCGATAGCTTCATCAAACCTTTGCGCTTTTTCCAATCCCCAGCCAATCTTCAACTGCAAAACGCCGAGCGAATCAAAATACAGGTCACTTTTGGCCAGGGCATTCAACAGCACCAGGCCGGAGTCGATCTCGTCGTTGCCGAAGTACGCCTCGGCCATCCGCACGCGCGTTCGGTAAACCAGCGCCTCTGTCGGATTCTCGTTGAGGGTCAGGTTGAACTGCTCCAACGCCTTTTCTTCCTGCCCGGCGAGCATCAGTGCTTCTCCGGCCTTAAACCGCACTCCCTGCGCGGCTTCCGCAGAAGGGTATTCCTCAGCCACTACCAGGTAGGCCGCCGCAGCTGAATCGTACTGTTCATCCTTAAGAAATATCTCGCCAAGTTCCGACCAGGCTGCAGCGCGCCACCGCTTTTTGTTCGCCGAATGGGCAAGTTTGCGTAAGAGCTCACGGCCGGCGAGCGTTTCCTTTGAGTTTACCCGGCAGACGCCGACCCAGAATGTGGCTTCCTCAACATATTTGCTTTCCGGGTAGCTCTCCAGGATCTCGTGGAACGCCCGCTGGGACTTGGAGAAGTCGCCCATGCGGAAATAGCTCAACCCGATATAGTAGTAGGCGTCGTCCACCCATTTGCTGTTTGGATGGCGATCGATCACTTTGCTGAACCGTTCGATCGCTTCTTCGTAGATCCGGTATCCGGCGCCAAATTTGCCTGATCTGCCCACTTTGCCGGTCGTTTGGCTTTGTTTCTCCGCAAGTTTGAACTTCTTCTTGGCGTTGAAAAACGTGTTATAATATACGCACCCCGCCGCCAGAATAAACGTTGCACTGATCAAGCACACGGGGAGAGAAATGCGTTTTATGCGTTTATTCATTTTTACCCGCCCTGGATCCAGCCGTTGGTCATCCCCGCGGCTTCCATCGCCTGCCGGGCCTCCTGGTATTCTTTTTCGGTAATCCGCCGACCGATCTTGGCAAACTCATGCGCCCGGTGCGTCGGATAATATTGACTCATCAAACTAATATACGTTCGCCGTGAGATTCTCTTCGCCAGGAAGTCAAATATCCCCGCCGAGCCGGATAGCCCCTCGGGCAAGACCAGATGCCGTACAAGCAACCCTGAAACTGCGATCCCCTCCGCATCCGTTTGGAGTACACCGACTTGCCTTTGCATCTCGGCGATTGCTTTTTTATTGACCTCGGGGTAGTCGGGCGCCGTGGAGTATTCACCCGCCGCCTCCGGATCATCATACCTCATATCCGCCAGATAAATATCTATGATCCCGTCAAAGAGTTGCAGGGTCTCGGCCAGATCGTAGCCCGAGGTGTTGTAGACAAAAGGAATGGTCAGTCCCTGCCGCCGGGCGATAATGCACGCTCTCAAAAGCTGCGCGGCAAAGTGGGTGGGCGTGACCAGATTGATATTGTGTGCTCCCGCCGCCTCCAGGCTTCGCATCATTTGTACCACCTGCTCGACGGTCACCGGCCGTCCGTCGACCAGTTGAGAAATGGTGTAGTTCTGGCAGTACACGCAGCCCAGCGAACATCCGGCAAAGAATATCGTCCCCGAGCCGCGCGTCCCGGAAAGCGGCGGTTCTTCACCGTGGTGCAGGTTCCACGAGGAAACCAGAATCTCCGCCGCGGTGCGGCACTCGCCTATCTCACCGGAGGTGCGCAGGGCCCCGCACCGGCGTGGGCACAATTGACAGGACTCCAGTGCCTTTTCTGCAGTGGAGATGCGCGCGTCCAACTCCGGGTCACTGAAATCAACCCGGCGAAAATCAGTCTCGGTTTTTCGGGCTGGTTCAGCCATCAAGAAAACACTGGGTGATCTGGGGCAGGACAACTCCCGAAGGGCCGCGCAAGACTTCGTCGAATGTAACTGGTGTTTCCTCAGGGTTTATCTCGACAGCATATGCCCCTTTCCGTCGGGCCACCAAGGGCAGTGAGGCCGCTGGCTGGACCACCGACGAAGTTCCCACCGAGAAAAACAAATCGCATGCCTCGGCCTTGGCCCACGCCTCTTCTATCACCTTCGCCGGCAATAGTTCCCCGAACCAGACCACATCGGGGCGCAAAAGACCGCCGCACGCGCAGCGCGGGAGATTGTCCGGGGCGAATTCGTCCGGCACCTCGCCCGGCTCACCGCAGGTGGCGCACTTGTTTTTCTGAATGTTCCCATGCAGCTCATAGATCTTTGTCGATCCGGCCTTGCGGTGCAGCCCGTCCACGTTCTGGGTGATCAGGGCAAAATCTTCGAAATATTCTTCCCACTCGGCCAGCGCCCGATGCCCCGGATTCGGCTCGACCTGGCTCATCAGTTCCCGGCGGTAGTTGTACCATTCCCAGACCAGTCCGGGGTTGGCCATGAAGGCCTCGAAGGTGGCCAACTCTTCGGGCTTGAATTTTTCCCAGAGCCCACCCGGAGAGCGGAATGTTGGCACCCCTGATTCCGCGGACACCCCCGCCCCGGTCAGGACGGCGACCCTGGTCGACGGCCGGAGCAACGACTGCAACCGGTCGGAAATGGCAAACTTACTCATCACTGAAGAATATAAAGCAAATGCGCCGCAATTTCAAAGGTTCACGTGGGGGTGGACATTTACGTGGTTGGTAGTATTTATTCCCGGCAGGGCATTATGGTTGAGAAATGCTGTCGGAAAATCGGAGGTATCATCGGCTATATGGCTGTCGTTTTGCCGGTGATCACGCTGTGGCCGCTGCCGGCCGCTGGTGCCCCACCTCTTGCCATGGAGGTCGGTGGCCCACCCTTCGGTGTGGAGTCGTCCGATGGGGGTCCAGCCCTTGGGGTAGGATCATCCGGTGGCCCACCCTTTAGGGTGGGATCATTCAAAGGTGCCCGATTCCTTGCTGTAGGATCACATCCGGAGCCGGATACCACTAATTTGATAACCTCACCGATTATTCTCGAGCCCGACACCGATAGTGCACAAGCCCTGGAACCGACGATTTTGACTTCCCCCAGACCAGACACCAGTTTCTGGCGGCGGCCGACCGGGGTGCTGTTCAAGTCAGTCATTTTCCCCGGGTGGGGACAGTACGCCAACGGCAAGTATCAGAAAGCGGCGGTCATTTTTGTGCTGGAGAGCTTCTTTATCATCAAGTCGGTGGAGTACTTCAAAAAGACGCGTGACCGCTTCGACAAGTTCAAGGAAACCGAGGACGGCCGCGATTTCTTCCCGTACGATGAGGCAAAGAAAACGCGCAACAAGTATTACTGGTATGTAGCGGGCACGATTTTTGTAAGCATGTGGGACGCTTACGCCGACGCGCACATTAAGCCTTTTGAGGAGGCCAAGGACAAAGGCGACGACTTCTGGGGCCTGGAGGACAATAGACCCGACCTCTCCCCACCCCTATTATCGCTCGTTTTGACCATCAGGTTTTGAGGTGCCCATTGTGCCCTATCTCCCGCGATTGCCCGACCTTGACCTTGGTCAAGGTTCCAGGTGTGTGGGCAAAGGGGCTCGGTGATGGAACGCGCAGGCAAAGACGTGTAAACCCACGCGCTGGGTGGGCTACCGGCTCCCAACCGTTAGGCACCTCATTTGAACCGGACGTAAATGGACTCTTATGGGAAGACGTTTACATCTTATGCGATCAGCTTCATGGAACCTATATAGCGCGCTTATAAGCCCTCTTGTTACCTTTTTTGCGAGTGCGTTAATCATTATTGTCAGTCTCTTGAGAGGAAGAGAACTCCTATATACGCTCCCCCTTGCGATACTGGCCGTAAGTTCAATTTCAGCTTTTGTCTTCTGGTGTTTTCGACTTACATTGGGGTTGCAGCCACACCGTAAGTACCTCACCCTCACCGTCGGCTACATCTCTTACATCGTTGGAGCCGTTGGACTATTGGTTTTAGTCTCGTTTTTGCTGGCCAAACTCTTTAACTCGTTTGTCATTCTAATCCCGAGGTTTGAGTTTACGACTATACTGCTCCCCATTAGTGCGTGAGGGTTGATAAGGGAGTATCTTGTGGCTGATTTCACAAAGGAGATCAGTCATGAAGCGACGTCGGTGGGACAGCAAAACCAAAGCAAAGATCGTACT
>Ga0114920_10001252_pt1 | contig 11659 bp, 7 predicted proteins | sample ChitaG_FD_88683 | JGI IMG/M metagenome (GOLD analysis project Ga0114920, IMG submission 88683) | Deep subsurface microbial communities from South Pacific Ocean to uncover new lineages of life (NeLLi) - Chile_00310 metaG | ecosystem: Environmental > Aquatic > Marine > Oceanic > Sediment ... | reverse complement strand
CCGGCTCGCGGCGCGATGCGGTGATTTTTATAGACAGGATTATCGCCGCCCGTCACCATACCCCAGACGTGCGTGAAACGGAGCCCGAGGTTGATATTTAATCTGTCTGAAAATTTCCAGGAATCCTGGACAAATTCTTCCAACCGGGCATACTGCGTGTGAGTATCATAGCCTTCATACTGATAAGCAAGGTAATTGCCTGTGTATCCGTAGCCCACAAGATCAAAATAGTACATGTTGTTTGGACCCGTATAGCCGTACCGGTTTCTGACCTTAGCGTACTCGAATTCTACGCCAAATTTGAAATCGTGGTCACCAGCGATGAAGTCTTCGGCGTAATGGGTCACATTTGCGTTGGCCTGATACCGGTCCCGGTCAGCGTAGTAGAACCATCCTACACTGTCATACCGCATGTTGTCGTTGAGATCATAATGGGCACTGACATTGCCGGCCATCGGATCGAGGTGATAATACCCCGTAAAAAAAGCGCCTTTGACGTCAAAAAAAGTTCTCTCGCTGAGGATGTGGATGAGGCTGAAACTGCCCACAACTTCAGGCGCTTTTTGCTTGAAAGGGCCTCTTAGAGAAACCATTGGATCGAGAAACTTGTTGATGCTGTTATACTCGTCCAATTCGGCCCATAACGTGAGGTTTGTGCTTTCTCCCTGCTGAAAGGTAAGCTTAAAAAAGCCTCTCGGCTGCTTGTTGTCTTGTGGATTCGGAAAGCCGGGCTCCCAGTTTTTGGACCTGAAGTACTGCAATCCCAGGTAGAACCAAAGCTTGTCCTTGGCAATGGGCCCACCCAGGTGGGCGCCAAAATCCGCCAGTACTTCGATCGGTGATGTCTTCTCCGGGAAATCATCGATGTATGACTGATTGTTATCCGTTTGCCAGAGTCCCTTTGGCCAATCTTCCTTTTTTCCCTGATAAGTGGCATCAAAATGACCGGAGAATTCATTTCCGCCGGACTTTGTCACCAGGTTGAATATAACCCCCGTGAAGTTGCCGTATTCGGCCGGCAGGCCTATCCCCATAACCTTCGCTTCCTCTATGATGTTTGGATCCAGGAACACCCAGGCTGCACCCGCGTCCGGATCAGACACATCTATGCCATCCACCTGATAGGAAACGCCTGTGCTTTTGGAGGCACCAAAGGCGACATCGTTATTAACACCAGGAGCCATGTTGACAATATCCATGGCGAAATTGCTGTAGGGGATGTTCCTCAAGATTTCGTCGCTGAGTGTGACAGATGCTGTCTCAGAGGATATGACATCAACTGTCGGAGACTGGGCGACTACAGTCACTTGTTCTTCGTCTGTGGCTGTCTGTAATTTCACTTCGAAGGTGAGCCTGATGGTTGTTTCCAGCCGGATTTTTTCCTGGATAAATTTGGCGAATCCAGGAAGTTCCGCCGAGAGCGTGTACATCCCCGGAGGCAGAGCCGGAAAACGGAAACTCCCATTGGTATCGGTAACAAAAGATCTTTCCCTCATCAATTTATCGCTGTTTAGAGTGACTGTTACCCATGGTAGAGGAACCTTTTCGTCATCCGTGACAGTCCCGACAATGGCTCCAGTTCCTCTCGACTGGGCCATTACCAGAGAAGAGAGTATCAAACACAGCACCACAGAAAATAAGACAATTTTAAATTTCATCTTCCCTCCTTGAATTAAATTTTTTTACTTAAATCCAAAGACTATCCCCAGGTCATCACCTCCCTCTAAATAGGGATTTTTTGAATAGAATCCCTTAGTATACTCCTGGATAGATAAATGTAAAGATTTTTTCAATAAAAATATTTTTTGTAACTGCTATTATATCTATAATTTAGGTCTATTTTGATGATAAAATAATTTTTATATTCTTTTTTAAAAATAATTACTTCGGGCTGATCAAAAGATACTTGAACTGGGTCTTGGATCTCAATTGCTTCTTTTGGAAGGTTTTGTTATTTTAAATAAACAGGAATATTTTATGAAAAGACAAAATCTTGTCGTGTGCTTTTTTTTCTCTCTTGTACTGATCCTCCCGGCCCAGGATAATCTTTCCCCCAGGCACGAAGAGTGGCTCGAGCTCGTAAAACCCATCATCACAAAAATCGAACGGGAAGTCTTCGAACAGCTCAGCACAAACGCAGACCGGGATAAATTCATCCAGACTTTCTGGAGACGTCGTGATACGAAACCTGACACAGACGCGAATGAATTTTATGAGGAGTACATGGAGCGTGTTCGTTTTGCCGATAGATATTTCGGTTTTGAAACTTTTGGGAAGGGGAGCCAGTCAGAAAGAGGCTACTTTTACCTATTGCTGGGCCCTCCACTGGAAAGGCATATCTATGCCACTCAATCGGAACTTTGGCCGCTCGAGCTCTGGTATTATCGTGGGGATGCCAAACTTGGGCTGCCTCCATATTTTCACCTCATCTTCTATCAGGATAAAGGCATCGGTAAATACCGCCTGTATTCTCCTGGACAGGATGGACCGGATAAACTTGTCGTGCCGTCCATGGTAGGGCGAGTGCTGAATCGGAATTCTGCCCATAAAATGGTGAGAGAAATCTCCGGTGAGCTGGCCAGCGCTTCCCTGTCCTATATTCCCGGTGATGCCGATCGGGAGATCTCTTCATTTTCTTCGACGAACCTGATCTCCAGCATCTACTTGGTAGCCGAAAAAAAAATATCCGATTCTTATGTGCGTGACTTTTTGTATTATAAGGACTACGTCGAAACAGATTATTCCCACAACTTTATTGAAAGCCATTCGAAGGTAAAGATTTTAAAAAACGCGGATCAGTTCTATGTGCACTGGACGTTGGAACCCACCCAGATGAATTTTGCTCAGGATCAGGACAAATATTATGCCTCACTCCGGCTCATCATTATGGTCGAGGACTTAGAGGGCCGCCGCATCCTGGAGAAGGAAGAAGAAATTCCTCTTTCCATAAGTCCGGAAGATTACATCAAATATGATAAAAAACTTTTTGCCATTCAGGACCTCCTTCCGATTTTACCGGGGCGCTTTAAGCTCTTTTTCTTTATGCAAAATAAAACCACCAAAGACTTCACATCGTTCCAGACAGATATTTCCGTGCCCACGGACAACAAAGATCCCCAACTTGGCAGCCTTCTTATCTATCTGGCCCGTGAGAAACTTCCCGAAGCCCAGCAGAACAATCTGAAAGCTTTCACCTTTAATGGGCTGCATTACGTCATCAATTCCCAAAACCACCTGCTCCCAAACAGGGAATGCGGGATCTACCTTCAAGCGTACAATTTTCCCGATAAAAAAGACATGTCCCTCGTTGTTGAATTTATCTCTGTGGATACAGGCACAGTCGCTTACAGTTTGACTAAAACAATAGACGAAGTGTTAACTCCTGACGGGATGGGGATCGATATCTATCCACTCTCTCTTGCTTCTGTGAAACCGGGCTACTATGGTCTTGAGGTCTCATTTCTGGATAAAAACGAGGAAAAAGTTTTCAGCAAGCGGGAAAATGTTATCCTTCTCTCACAATCCGTTCCTATCGTTCCCCTTGTCTACGCAAAGCTGCATGATGCATCTCCCAATGCCGAGTTTCTATTCCTGCTGGCCTCCCAATATTATCTGTCTCATGAGTATGAAAACGCCCAAAATTATCTGGAACAAATATTAAACATTCGAGACAGTGTGCAGTCGAGGATTCTTCTCGGTCAGACACTTTATGCGCGTGAAAAATTCGCAGACTCAATTGCCGTTGTTCTCCCTGTATTCCAAAAAACTCAGGACAGAGAGACGGGGAAACTCTTAGCCGCCAACTATGCCCGTTTAAAAAACTGGGCATCGGCCCTGGTCTATCTGGAGAAACTTCTGGAAACAGCCACGGAATTGAGTGTCTTGAATTTAGCCGCCGAATGCTATGTCAATCTGAATCAACCGGAGAAGGCCCTTCCCCTGCTTCAGAAATCCTTGGAATTAGAACCCAACCAGGCAAATATAAAAAAACTAGAAGAAAGAATAAAAAAATTAACCCTATATCTTCAAGGGAGCCTATGATGGCACGTAAATCTTTTCTGATATTTTGCTTGGTTTTCCTATTTTCTATGAACCTCTGGCCCTATGTCGAGGGAAGAATCGAAGGGGTGGTCACGGACAGCGAGGGAAATCCTCTGGCGAAGGTCACGGTCACTATCATCTCGTCAAAAATGTCATCACGAAAGTTCCAGGTCACGACTAACAAAAACGGGAAATTTACTCAAATCGGAATCTGGCCGGGATACTATCAAGTGATCTTCTCTAAATCAGGCTTTGCTCCTCAATCATGGGAGGTCCGCGTTTCCATTTCCGAGTCAACAAGATTAGACGTCAAATTGGAAAAAGTCCAAGAAGCCGTTGAGCGGTCCTTGTCTGCTGCAGATAAACTTTTCCTCAAAGGCTCTAACTTCTTTGAAAAGGGACAGTATGAAGAGGCTATATCAGCCTTCAAGGAAGCCACCGTGTTGAATGCGACCCAGTGGGGGTACTATTTCAATCTTGGTTTGGCCCTAAAAAAAATGGGGGAAAGAGAGGCGTCCATTGAGGCTTTTCAGGAGGCCTTAAAACTCAATCAAAAAAGTTATTCCTGCTACAATGAGCTGGGTGAAGCGCTGGCGAAAAACGGAGAGTATGAAAAAGCGAAAACGTTCTATCTGAAGGCTTCTGAACTCAGTCCTGATGATCCGGATGCATTTTACAACCTGGGTGTTGTCTCGACCAACTTGGGAAATACCGAAGAGGCCTTCAAGTTTTTTCTCAGGGCCGTCGGGATCCAGGATGATTATGCTGAGGCCTACTATCAAATCGGCACAATCTATATCAACAAGGCCCAGACAGCAGAAGCCATAAAAAATCTAGAGAAATTCATGGAGTTGGCTCCGGAACATCCCAATGCTAAAATTGCCAAGCAGCTCCTCGAATATCTTAAAAAATAAGGGAGTTCAACAGATGAAAAAAGGGATATTTATCTGGGCCATTATTCTTCTTATGGTCTCCGGATCGTTTGTTTTGGGACAAAATGAGAAAAAACTCAAAAATTGGCACAAGGAAGAGGTGAACCACATCATCACAAAGGCCGAGGCTGGAGAGTACAAAAAATTAAAAAACGTTGAGGATCAGGAATTATATATAGAGCTCTTTTGGGCCAAGAGAGATCCAACGCCGAACACGAAAAAAAACGAGTTCAAGGAGGAATATTATCAACGATTTGTACATGTGGAGGAGGCATTTCTCTATGGCTATAATAAAGGGACCAAAACTGAACAGGGGAAAATTTATCTCTATTTTGGGCAGGCAAAAATAGTTCAGCAAAGTCCATCTGCCCAGTCATCTCAACGTCTCCAGTCAGACGAAGTGTGGTTCTATCCCTCTCAGCCCTGGATGAAACTTCCCAAGACCTCTTTCAGTATTGTTTTTTCCCATGACGGTGTAGGTTACGCCATAAATCACACATTGACTGAAAACCGCGTGATTCAGGCGATCTATAAATATTCGGAAACAATCCTGCTCTACCCCGACTTAAAGGAACTGCCCGATTATACGGAAGTTTCAACTTTTAATCCCACATCATTTGAAGGAGAACTCATAGAAAAAGTTCAAACTGGGGATTTGGATATTATTTTAGTTCCCTTTGAGAAAAAAACCCTGTTTATCAAAGCTGAAAATTCCAGCAGTTATTTGACCTTTCAGTACAAAATTACTCCAACAGAGGATATGGATACAAGCAAAAATGTCGTCTTTTTCGGAAAGATTGAATCGGAGACCTTTTCTTTTTCATTCCGGAAGGAGAAACCGCTTATACCGGAACAAGGTTTTTTTGTGTCTCATTTAGGATTCCCTGTCCCGGCAGGAGACTATACTCTCTATTCCGGGTTCTATACTCAGGATAAACAGATCTATTCTATAAAATCAGAAAAAATCATTGTCCCCGATTTCTGGGATCAATCTCTTGCTCTGTCCTCAATCCTGGCATCCACTCAGGTCCAGGAAAGAGTTCAACGCGGGGCAGGCGAAGAGCATGATTTTTTCACAGTCGGAGCCTATTCTCTCTTTCCTTATTATAGTCAAGCGTACGGCAAAGATGACTTCCTCAACATTTTCTATTACATCTACAATATGGCATTAGATGAAAAAGAAGAGTGTTCTCTGACGATAGAGTTCGAGCTCCAATATGGAGAACAAAAATTCCAGCTGAATTCTCAAAACCGGCAGAAAAAAGTGGGTGCAGGATCGATTCTTCCGGAAGGGACTCGTATTCCCGTTTCTGCACTTCCTGCGGCTGGTGATTATGTCCTGGTCGTAAGAGTGACCGATGAATTGACTAAAAAGGTTGCCACTCAGACTCTCAACTTTACCGTCCGCTGAGTTTCTGCTTGGTAAACTCCACAAGTCCTCCGGACTCGAATATCTGCACAGCCAAATCATCCCAAGAAGGAAAGGAAAATTCTCTGGATTCTGAAAAGATTCTTCCTTTTGAGAGGTCGATGGATATAAGGAAATCTGTACAGGCGCTGCCTGTTTTTTCGATTTTTTCAAAAAAGAATTCTACAAGTTGTGGGCACTCCACGACTGCCAGGGCAGAGTTGATAGCATTTCTGTAAAACAGCCGGGCAAATGAGGAAGCGATAATCGCATCGACACCTGAGTGTTTGAGACATGTGACAGCCTGTTCTCTCGAGGAACCACATCCGAAATTATTTCCTGTTACTAAAATATCGTGTTTTTCGACTTCTTTTGAGAAATGGGGATCAAAATCTTCCATGGCATGTGCGGCTTGTTCTTTATTTGAGAGAGGTTCGTATGTATATTTCCCGGGATAGATAAGGTCTGTGTTGATGTCGTCGTCCTTGAAGATCCAAACTCTGCCTTCGAGTTTCATTTTTGCTCCGTAGTGATGTGTCCAGCCAGGGCAGAGTGCGCAACAGTAGCGGGACTTGCGAGATAGATTCCAGTGTCCTGTTTGCAGCCCATCCGGCCTTTAAAATTCCTGTTGGCTGTGCTGATGCAGTTTTCTTCAGGAGCAAGAATCCCACCATAGGCTCCCAGACAGGGACCACATGAGGGGACGGCCAGCTGTGCACCGGCCGTGACCAGTTTTTCTATATATCCCAGGCGGAGTGCGTCCAGTAGAACACTTTTTGAGGCGGGATAGACAAGAAATCTGACACTTGGAGCCACGCTCTTTCCCTCCATGATTTCGGCGGCGATCTTTAGATCATCCAGCCGGCCGTTTGTGCAGGTCCCCAGCAGGGCCACATCGATGTTGGTGTGCGGGAGATCTTTAATAGAGCGAACATTGTCCACCTTGTGCGGGCAGGCCACCTGAGGGCCGAGTTCCTCCAGATTGTATTCAAAAATTTTTTCATACTCCGCATTGTCGTCTGCGGAGAGAGGCTCATAGTCTTCCCGGACTCGTTTGTCCAGCCAATCCCGTGTCGTCTCATCAAAAGCCACCATGCCGGCTTTGGCTCCCATCTCGGCTGACAAGTTGCACAGCGTCATGCGTTCGCTGATGGACATACGGCTGACTGTATCTCCGGAAAATTCCACGGACTTATAGTTTGCCCCTGATGCTCCGATCTGTCCAATAAGGAAGAGGATGACATCTTTGGCATAGACCCCCTTCTTGAGATGACCGGTGAGGATAATTTTTATGGTTTCCGGAACCTTGAGCCAGGTTTTCCCTATAGCCCAGACGCTGGCGGTTTCCGTCCGTCCGATGGGGATTCCGGCTGCACCGAAGGCGCCGTGTGTGGTCGTGTGGGAATCAGAACCGAAAATAATCGTTCCCGGAAGAACATGCCCGTTTTCAGGGAGGACTTGATGGCATATCCCGGTCCCACAGTCATAAAAATGCTCAATATTGTGCTCTTGGACAAACTCTCGAATGATCTTGTGGTTGAGGGCCTTCCTTTCATCGGGAGGGGGTACGGCATGGTCCAGGGCGATAATAATTCGCTTTGGATCCCAGACTACCGGTGCGCCGATTTGTTTAAAAATTTTTGAAATGGCGGCGGAGTTGTCATGAGAAAGAATCCTGTGAGGGGAGACAAAAACGATCTCTCCTTTTTGGACTCGATTACGGCCGGCAGCCTTGGCTATAATCTTTTCGATGAGCGTCTGGGCCATTAAAGCACCTTGTGAACCATGTCGATAAATGTGCCGTCCACCCACTGGATGGCTGCGACAACTTTTCTTTTGTCGATTTTTGGGGGATCCGGAGGGCCGCCGCAGATTTTTTCCACTTCGGTCTTGATGTCTTCTATCGGCCTTATGGGAAGATCTGATTTTTTGACGGCTTTAAGCAGGTCTTTTCTCAGAGGATTGATGGCGATACCGCGTTCTGTCACCACAACATCGATCAATTCCCCGGGTCCGCAGAGTGTCGTGACTCTATCTAGAATGACGGGGAGTCGGTCTCTAAATGAAGGAACAGCCAGAATGGTGCATTTTGAAAAGAGGCAGTCCTGCCAGCCGCCGATCCCGTGCAGGAGTCTGCCGTCGGAATGTGTCACGACATTGGCGTTAAAATGGACATCTATCTCTGTGGCTCCCAGAACAACGGCATCCAGCATGCTGGCGAAATTTCCTTTACCGTGATAGTTGTAGCTTGTGAATGGACTGGTATCGACGTGATGCGGATTGTCCCTCATGGATCTTATCCCCTCTAAGTCGAATGTCTGTCCATCAAGGATGTAATCCGTTTGCCCTTCATCAAGAAGTTCGACCAGGTATTGAGTGCTGCCGCCGCGGACAAAACGGGCTTTGACACCGCTGTCCTTCATGAATTTTTTCAAGTACATGACGAAGGCCAGGGCTGTGCCTCCGGCTCCCGCTTGAAAGGAAAAACCGTCCTTCATGATTCCGGCTTCTTTGACAAAACGGGCGATGTATTCGGCGATTTGAAGCCGTAAGGGGCTCCGTGTGATCCGTGTGGTGCCGGAGACGATTTTCTCCGGGTCACCGATGTCGTCCATTGTGACCACAAAGTCGACAAGATTGCCGTGAATCTGCCACGGGATACAGGGAAAAGGAATAAGGTTGTCGGTTACGACAATGACTTTATCGGCAAACTGGGAGTCAGCCAGGGCAAAGCCCAAAAGTCCGCAGGCCGAAGGTCCAAAAAGCCCGTTAGCGTTTCCAAAGGGATCGGCTGTGGGGGCGGCGATGACAGCGATATCGATGTGGACGTCTCCATCCTGTATGCTTCTGTACCGTCCGCCGTGGGACCGGAGGACGCCCGTCCCTTTCATTTTCCCCTGGGAGCAGTAGTCTCCGAGGGGTCCGTTGATGCTGCCCTCAATATGATGGATAACTCCGGATTCCAGGTGTTTGATGATGGGCGCCTGACAGGGAAATGCGGCGCTGGGGAACCACCGTGTATTCTTAATCCCCATCTTGGCGACAGTGTCAAAGATGCGGTTGGCCACTTTGTCTCCATTGCGGAAATGATGATGGGTGGAGATGGTCATCCCATTGCGAAGGCCTGCTTTTTTAAGGGCGTCCTGCAGGCTGGGGACTACCTTGTTTCCGTCTTTTGGATAGTCGCTGCATGTGGCGATGGGTGGAGCGGCTTTAGTGCCGGTTGGACTGTGTTTGCCCACTCCCTTATATGGAATGGCTGGCTTCCCGTTAATCGTATCCGGGATCCAGCGGCCGGCGGCGTTAGTTTGTCCCTTCATCACAATCCTCCTCCTTGATCCAATTGGCTGGGATCTGCTGGTTCTGGATGGCCAGCTTCAAGACTCTCTCGGCACGTTTGAACACAGGAGGGTCGATCATTTTTGTGCCCAACGAGACGACACCTATGCCTTTTTCCCGGGCGGCTTTCATGGCCAGGCTGATTTTTTTTGCTTTAGCGATGTCCCTTTCAGACGGCGCAAATCCTTCATGGACAATCGGAATCTGGCTGGGATGGATGCATCCTTTTCCCTCAAATCCTAAAGATTTGGCCTCGGCAATGCTGGCTTTTAAACCATCCTCATTGCCGACGTCGGAGAACACGCTGTCAATGGGTTGGATGTCTGCGGCTCTGGCGGCGGTGACGATTTGACACCTGGCAAAAAAGCTTTCCCGGCCTTCCAGTGTGCGTTCCGCGCAGATGTCGGCTGTATAATCTTCGAGCCCGATGGTCAAGGCTACGGTATTGGTGGAGGCCATTGCGATGCGGTAGGCATTGATTACGCCGAGAGCACTTTCGATGATCGGCAAAAGAAACACGGGAGCTTTGGTTTTATGCTTTATCTGGAGCTCCTGGATCCTGGCTTCTACCTCCTGGACAGTTTCGGCATGCTCGCATTTGGGGATCAAAACCGTATGCACACCATGGGGGACGATAAAGTCAAGGTCTTCAAGGCCCATGGGAAGCTGATTGATGCGAACCATCCGCTCTGCTCTAAAAAAATCCACCTCGCGCAGGGCATTGCGCACAAGAAACCGTGCCGATTGTTTTTCACTGGGGGCGACCGCATCTTCGAGATCCAGAATAATGCCGTCGGGTTTGAAGAGTCCGGCATTGATGATGAGTTTGGCCTGGTCTCCAGGCACATAGAGCCGGCTTCTCCGAAGTTTGGATTTGTCAACAGAGTATGCATGGTTGGGATGAATGGAGGAAAAATAGTCTTCATGTTTGTCCGGGAAGCACGCTTTAATGGCCGCTTCGATTCTGGCGCGAAGCACAAAGGGCAGGGCGCCGCTGTCCTGGATGGTCAGATGGGCATTGTGGATATCATAAAATTCAAGCATGCGGCTGATGGTCTGGCTGATGGAGCGCCCGTACATGGATTGGACTTTGCTCTGCTGTTCGACTTGTATGCCTCCGGATTTTCGGATGTCCAAGCGGATCCAGCAGTCCGAAGAGGTGTCTTTTCTGCCGGCTGAAGTGATTTTTGCCATGGCTTACCTCGTTAATTAATATTTATTTAAGCAGCCCCTCTCTCTGGTAGATCTCTGACTGGATTTGAGAAAACGGAGAACCCAAAATCTTTTCTTGAGTTGAGAGATTTGTCGTCTTGCCCGTGGACAGATCCACGTCAATTTCGTCCCCGTTCTTAAGGTCCAGTTTGTCGATATCCGAAACAGTCAAAATCGGGAATCCGGAATTTATGGAGTTTCGTTCGTAGATCGCACCAAAGGATTTTGCGATGATGAGACTGACTCCCAGGGATTTGAAACAGTCAACCGCCTGCTGGCGGCTTGAACCGCAGCCAAAATTTTCTCCTGAAATGACAACAATATCGCCGGATTGGACTTTTTGAGGAAAATCTTCCCAGCCTTCAAGGTTGCCAAACGTGTACTTCCCCATGACATTAATATCGGTCACGGTCAAATGTCTGTTGTGGAAGATCATGTCCGTATCGAGATTGTCTTGATGGACAACCCAGACTCTTCCTCTGATGTGTGTTGGCTTTCTTGAGGGGGTATGACTTTTTTCAGGCATCTTTTCTTGGATCGCTGAGCGGACCTGAAAGACAGACGGTTTGTCGGGAATATCATCAGGAGTGATGATAAAACCGGCAATGGCAGAGGCTGCGGCCGTGGCGGGGGAGGCGAGATACATGTCTCCTTGACCTTGCTTTCCAGTGAAATTTCGGTTTCCAGTGCTGATGGTGACTTCTCCAGGTCCGTTCTGCCCGATCTG
>Ga0114920_10001251_pt1 | contig 11667 bp, 16 predicted proteins | sample ChitaG_FD_88683 | JGI IMG/M metagenome (GOLD analysis project Ga0114920, IMG submission 88683) | Deep subsurface microbial communities from South Pacific Ocean to uncover new lineages of life (NeLLi) - Chile_00310 metaG | ecosystem: Environmental > Aquatic > Marine > Oceanic > Sediment ... | reverse complement strand
AGATAGAGATACTCATAAGTTTGCATTCAAATGTTCTTGGATTTCAAAAGATGATGGAACAACAGTAGATGTATACAAAGACCCTATTACTGACCATGGTAAGAAATCTAAAAAAGGTAAGATGATATTAACTCAAAATTCAATTGATGGCACTTATATGACACTACCTGCTATTGGTTATTCTGAAGTTGATATACTAGAAACAGTATATTGTGATGGAGAATTAATAAAAGAATATACATTTGAAGAAGTAAGAGCAAATACAAAAAAATAAAAATTTAAAGGCTAAAAATATTGATTTTTTAGCTTTTTTTTGTTATAATTAGTTGTAAGTTGGGGAGGAATTAATTATGAACATTGATAGAAAAACAGTAAGTATGTGGGTTAGTTTCATGTTAGCATATGAACATGCCCTTGAAGATACAATGGGTGCTCATGAAGTATCTATAAGTGAAGACGAGTTATGGGCTCTAATGCATCAATGTATTAAAGATGGTATTCTTGAAGTTGAAGACTGTGGTGGTGTTGCGCACTACGTAGCATATAAAAATGAATTTTTTGAAATGAAGGAGGAATTATAATGGCTAGAATAGATGGAAAAATAATAGGTGAATCTACTGGAATGTTTGTAGGAAAATTTTTACCGTTTCATAGAGGGCATTTGTTCGCTATATTACAAGCATCAACTAAAGTTGATAAGTTATATGTAGTAATATCACAAGATAGAAAAATGATGAAAGAAAGATGTGTAAGTCATAATATTAAAGAGATGCCGCTAGAGTTAATTACTCAATGGTTAAATATTGAATTTCAAGCATTTCCACATATTATAATTGTTCCTGTAGATGAAACTGGAACAGATCCATATCCACATGGTTGGGTAGATTGGGCAAGATTAACACGTGTTGCTTTAATTAAAGCAGGTGTATTACAAAGAGGTCATGCTCCTCAAGCAGTTGCACCAGATGCAGTTGATGTTGACTATATGTTTGGTAGCGAAAATGATTATGATGCTATGATTAGACAATTATTTAATTATGCAATTGAATACGTTAAAATTGATGTTAAAAGAGAATATGTAGATATTAGTGCAACCAGAATGGTTGAAGATATTTACAAGAACTGGGAGATGCTTCCTGGTGTAGTAAGACCACACTTTGTAAAGAAAGTATTAATTACTGGGACTGAAAGTTGCGGGAAAACGACTCTTACACAAATGTTAGGTAAAAATTATTTAACCTCTTGGTCTACTGAAATAGGTAAAGATTATGAAAAAGAAAAACTTGGTGGTTATAGTGATAATTGGAACGTTATTGATTTTGATAAAATTGCAATGTTACAATTAGAACAAGATGATCATGCTTATCGTACTGCTAATAAAGTTTCATTTATCGATACTGATGCAATTGTTACTGGATATTATTTAAATATGTATTTAGGAGAACGTTCAGAATTAATTGAAGTTCTATCAAAAAAAGAAATGGATAAATGGGATTTAGTAGTATTATTACAACCTACTGTTCCATGGGTACAAGATGGAACTAGATGGGAAGAAAATAAAGAAGATAAAAAACGTTGGATATTACATAAACAATTAAAAAGAAAATATGATGATTTAGGTATCAAATATATAGAAATTGGTGGAGATTATCACCACAGATTTAATGAAGTAATTAAATTAGTAGAAAATATGTTGAAGGCAGTGGAAAAATGAATAAAATAGTTAAACTAGAAGACTTGTTTACAATAGACACAGATAATGACACAATATTATATTTAATCAATAAAAATGATATAAGACATCATATTAGGTATATAAAAATGACAAATCAGTTTTTAGCATATTTCGTTACATCAATAGATAGATTTCATGACTATGAGGAAACTACTGTAAAAGAAAGTGAAATTAATTTAATTAAAGAATATCTAGAAAGAGGTAAAGCATGAGCCATTTTACGAAAGACTTAGCAAATCATAAAAAAGGTGTTGGTATGTTATTAGCAAGTGCGGCTAATGACTTAGTTATGAGGGGTATTAATCATGATATGGATAAATTAGAAAATGATATTATTCTTAATACTTATGAGAAATACAACGAACAATGGCGTAATGCTCCTTTTAAATCAAAAGAACATTATGCTATCAAGCCTAAAATGAAAGAAGCGTTTGATATTCATGCTCAAAATAGACACCACTTTTATAGTGAAAGAAGTGAATTAACATATAGAGATTTAACTTTGTTTGATTACATAGAGAATCTTGCTGATTGGATCGCAGCGTCTGATAGAGACTGTAAGACAGTTGAGGCCAAGAAAGAAAGAATTTCTATGTTAATTAATAAATACTATCTAAAGGGAGATGCTACTAAAATAGAATTTGTAACAATGTTACATAATACAGCACACCTAATGATAGAGAATAACTACTAGGAGGTAGAATATGAAAAGATTAGTATCATTCTTCGCATCGTTCGTTAACCAATTCAAAGGTTGGAATACATTCGAACGTATGCTAGCAGCAATGGCTGTCCTTGGGAGTATCGCATTGACGATACTATGGGGTGACACGTTATTCGGTTTAAGCATAACTTTAACTGGAGTATTGTGTGTAGTATTAGTATCAAAAAGAAGTAATTGGAACTATCTATGGGGAACTTACAATGTAATCGGTTATGCTTACTTAGCATTTACTTGGGGACTTGGTGGAGACTTTATGCTTAATGCATTATATTTCTTACCAATGCAAATTGTAGGTTTGGCAATGTGGTCTAGACATTTAGAGTCTGGAGCAATAGTTAAAGCACGTGATTTTGATTTAAGAGGTTATATTAAATTAGCAATAGGAACTATATTAGCAGTATTTGCTTATAGTTTTATATTAAAAAGTTTAATTGCACCGTTATTCAATGGATTGAACTGGAATATTGTCTATCCTATATATGAAGGTTATTGGTTATACTTATTTGACTCTATGAGTACAGTATTAAGTGTAATCGCAATGTATCTTATGGTTAAACGTTATGCGGCTCAATGGATATTGTGGATTGTAGTAAATGTTGCAAGTATTGGTATGTGGTCAATCGCATTAATTAATGCAACAGATACATCAAACAATGCAATTGCAATGTTATTGATGTGGACTATGTATTTGATTAACGCAGTATACGGTTATACTGTATGGCGTAAACACTCATAAGGAAAAATAAGAAAGGCTAAAAATTGAAAAATTTAGCTTTTTTTGTTATAATTAATTATAATCTTAAAAAGAAAGTGGGAAATAATATGAAACCAAGACAAGTAAATGTAGGTAATGCTTTAGAATTATGTTTATCATTACATGAAGGACAAATACGAAATGACGGTAGTCCTTATGCGCAACATCCAATAAGAGTTGCAGGAATAGTAATGCAATATAAAGAGTCACATATGAAAAGACATCTTTTAGCCGCAGCATTCTTACATGATGTGTTAGAGGATTGTTATATGTCTTATATAGAATTAAAAGAAAAATTTGGAAATCTAGTTGCTGAATTAGTAATAGAACTAACTACTAATCCTGCAGAAAAAAGAAGAATGGGTAAGGCTGAATATCTTGCAATTAAAATGTCTAAGATGAGTTCTTGGGCTTTAGTTATTAAGTTAGCAGATAGGCTTGATAATATTAGCGATCTAGAAAATATGTCTGAAGAAAAAAGAGTAAATAAAATTAATGAAACATATTATATAATAGCAAATATTCTTTTAGAAAGAGATGATTTAAGTGAGACACATATGAGTTTAATTAGAGAGATTCAGAAAAAATTAAACGAAGAAGTAAATTAATAATGAGTAATATAATTGATAGAGAATTTAATGCGGCTGAAGCTGCTTTATATGTTTTAAATAATTTTAAGGCAGAAGTTAAAAAAGGAAGAGAAAGTATTTATGCTAATGGTTATGTTTATAGCAATATTGATATTGATTTATTCTCACCGTTAGGATCAGATAGTGTAAAAGAATTATTTCTTTCTTTTATTCAAAAAGTATATGGTAATAATATAACAATTTTTCAACATGATTACACTATTCCTTATAATATTGTTAAATTACATAAAGAAGAAATTAAACATACATCTTATTTAGAAGGATTAATTATTCAAAAAGGAAAAAATGATTATGATGTTCATGTAGTAAGTTATAAATTTCAAATGAATTTTATAAGTCTTTTAAAATTAATATATTTTATTTATAGAGAATGTCCTAACGAGTATATTCATAGTTTAAATAAATATAAACGTATAAATCGATCATTCGATAAAGAATCATATGAATTTGCTTTGAGACTTCTAATGCCACAAGACGCAATAAATTATACAAAAGCATCTTATACTTATGACAATGAACATTTTCAAGTTGAAAGACACGATTATGATGAAAGACTTAAACTAAATGCTTATAAGGTAAAAGATTTAAGATTCTAGAATTTAGGATTAATTAAAATTTGATTAATCCTAAAATTTTTGTTATAATATATTATAGAGTTGAAAAACCTAAAAAAACAAACGAGAGGTAACAAATATGAAAGCACTTAATTTATTGAATACAATTGCAGAATTTATATTAATTAATAGTAATATTAATGCCTTTAGTGAACTTAACAACGATAATGAAAAAGATACACATAGTAATATATATACCATACGTTAGCCTTAATGTTTAATGTATGATAATATATAGAGGCTTGTGTATACGCAAGTCTTTTTTGTTATAAAAAATATCGGAGGATAACAAACATGGTGTATGTGCCTGGTTGAAGCCCAGGAAATGCAGGATCGTTACCTGCTCCTCCGACCATAATATGCGCGTGTATCCCAACGGAAGAGGAGTCGGGTTTAAGCCCCGTTCAGTATGAGTTCGAATCTCATGGCGCGTACCAAATGGGGGATTAGTGTTAATGGGAACACGATAGCTTTGCAAGCTATAATTAGGAGTTCGAATCTCCTATTCTCCACAAATTTGACATTTTGCACACTTTATGATATAATTAATTATGAGGTGAAGAGAATGAAAGAAAAGAAATGTCAGATTTGTGGAGAATTATTTGCTCCAAATAGCCCAAATAGAAAATATTGTTTTACTTGTACTCCAATCGGTAGTGATAAAAACCGTGCTGATAGAGCAAGAGTGAACGCAATAAAAAAACTACATGGAGCTAAATGTAAATGTTGTGGCTATGATATTAGCTTAACAGCATTAGATTTTCACCATATTGACCCAGATAAGAAAAAATTTGCAATTAGTACTGGTAATATGGGGTCAAAAGGAAAAAATGTACCTTATTATGAATTACTAGAAGAAAGTTTAAAATGTATATTAGTTTGTAGAAATTGTCATGCTGAAATTCATTATGAGAACAAACATTTTACAAAAGAAATTGATTATAGAGATGTTTTAGAACATATGTCTTTTTTAGAAGAGTTTGAGATAAATATAGATGCTTATGAAGTTAAAGAAGTAAATAAACAATCAAGTATACAACAACATCAAAATAGACCTAGTGCACTAGAGCTTGCAAAATTAGTAGTTGCAAACGGCTTCTCTGCAGTTGGTCGTAAATATGGAGTTAGTGATAGTGCTATTAAAAAATGGTGTAAAGCATATGGAATACCGCATCTTAAAACAGAATTAAAAATATGGTATAACAAAAATAAAATATAACTCAAGCAGGAGTATAAACTGCAATATAGGGGTATGAAGGGAATGGCATACCTTTCTGATTTAGAATCAGGAGCTTGTGAGTTCGAGTCTCACTACCTCTACCAAATAAAAATTTAAAAGGAGGAAATAAATGAAATTAATTGATATGATTAGACCAGGTAAGCAAGTTCACTTCTATTTTGCTAAAGGAACTCAACTTTGGTATATAACTGATGATGACTTTGTGTTTCCTGTACCTTTTAGCGATATGGGTGATGGAAAATTTTTACCATCAGATAAAGCAATTATATTCATGCGTTATATTAGGAAACAACTAAAGCGTGTGGAAGAAGAAGATATTAAAAATTTAGATGTTTAAAAAAATTGAAAAAATTCTAAATCTATTATATAATATATTATAGAGTTGAAAAAGAGGAAAATATTATGAAATTAATTATTATTATATTGATTGCTTGGACATTATTTCGTAATACAAAATATTAAAACAGGGTGATATAATTGAATACAAAAGTATTGGGTAGAATTGGAGAGTTAAATGCTATAGAAACATTTCTAAGTTATAATATACCAGTTTATGAACCAACCATTGATGTTTATGAAGTTGACTTTATAGCAGAAATTAATGGAGAGTTCAAAAAGTTTCAAGTAAAAACAACACAAAATATAAAAGATGGAAAAATGAGTTTTGATTTTAGAAAAACAATTAAAAATGGACATAAACAATATGAAAATATTGATTATTACATTATATATTGTATTGAAAATAGTTATTTAGGTATTTTAGATTTTAAGTCTACTGGAGATTATATATCAATTAGATTTGTAAAGCCTAAAAATAATCAAGTTAAAGGAATTAATTGGCATCAAGATTATGAATTAAATAAATATTTAAAGTCTTTATAGGCTTTACATATATGCGAGTGTAGTTCAATGGTAGAACACAGTGCTGATAACGCTGTAACGGAGGATCGATACCTCTCTCTCGTACCAATGGCCCCTGAGTAGGATGGAAATACGTTGCGCTTTCACCGCAAAGATAACGGGATCGATACCCGTAGGGGTCACCAATTAAAATTAAAGATGGTTCTTCACGCTGTGGACCACCATGTGCTGGTCCTGCTTGGAAGATTAAATAGATAGGATAGTCGGTTCAGCCATTAAAATATTATTCAATATGCCGTTAAACGTTTAGGCAACTCGCAGGAAAAATACTGTCGTTATGAGGCACCATTAGCAATAATGGGAAGAACGAATGGGAAGGGTGACAGTTGTTGAATAACAATAATATATCTGTTAGCTTAAGGCAAAAGCACACCATCTATGCATAGAGGTTTGTAGAGCAGACAAGGTTGCTCAAGTGATGATAGGGTTGGAAGCCCGTCACGGATATAATAAATGGTCTTGATTGACACTGGTGTGTCCATTATTATTTAAAATAATGCTTACTGAAATAGAACGAGAGTGCTCTGCAGTGCTAACTCTCTCAATCTAGGGTTCGATTCCCTTGGAGACCACAGAATACTGCTAAAATAAATTATTTACTGAAGAAGACCTACACCATTCGTGGTGAATAGATGCAAATGCACTCTATTATATAGTGCCTAAACCAATCAACAACAGGGAACTTCAGTTAATTCAATCTATGACATTGACTTAGAATTGATACGTATAGAAATATATTGAGGTTAAAGTCCTCTTGATAGTGAAGTAGCTTATGTCGGCAAAGCATCCACCTTATAAGTGGAAGAGCGTGGGTTCAAGCCCCATCTTCACTACCATTAAAAATTAAAATTTTGTATTAAAAAAAATTGAAAAGTATTAAAAATAATGCTATAATGTATTATAAAGTTAAAAAAAGGAAGGTTGTGTTATTATGATACACGAAGAAGAAATTGAATTTGAGATGCCTGGAGATGAATTAAAAGCAAAGATTCGTGAATATAATCTTGACGTTAATAATGCCATGTCAATATCAGCATTTGGTAATATTATATTTGAGAAATATGAAAGATTATCAAGAGAGTTGTCTAAAAATGTAGATGCAAGTAGCGAATTACATAGTGATGATGTTATTGTAAAGGTACAAGAATTAATGGGTGTATTAGAATTAGATGAATATACACAAGCATTTTTAACTCAAGATGAAAAACTTACTACAAAAGCATTTAAGAAATTAAAAAAATTACAAGCAAAAATAGTTAAGAATACTGCAAGAATTTCTAGTAAAATGGAGTCGTTAAGACAAGACTTTAATAAATGGAAGATATTCGCAGATGGAAACAATCAAAAACTATCAGATTTAAAAGTTAACTTTACTGAAATAATAGAGAGTTTAGATGAATATATCTTAATTGGAAATTTAGTTATTGCTAACTATAGAGAACTAGAAGGAAACCCAAGATTATTTACTTACTTTAAACAAAGAGTATCAAGTTTAAATGTAAACAAAATAAAAATTGAAGAGTCTATTAAAGTTATTGACCAAAGTTTAATTGCAAACTTGAATATCTTTACGAAGATTAATGAAGTTTATAATGTAATTTTACCATCATTAGAAACTACTGTTTCAATTCTAAAAACAAATCATACTATGGCTCAAATTCAATCAAGTATTAAAATTATTACTGAGTCTTCTATTGGTGTATCTAAGCGATTAGTAAAAAGTGCAAGAGAAGTAACTTTATCTTCTATTAATAACTTAGGTTATCAAGAACATGAGTTATTAGCATTAAAAGACAATAGAGATGATTTAGTAGCACTTGAAAAAGAAGCAAACACAGCAATGATTGAAAGAACTCAATCTATCACTAATATGTTATTAACATATAAAGAAGGTGCAGGTGAAGAATATGAGATTAATTAATTGGTTCTTAGGTATTGATGCAAAAGCAAAAGGAGAGGGTGGAACTAATCAAAGTTATCAAGACTTAAATTATAAAGCAAAACTTAAAACCACAATTAAACTTAATAATGACGAAGAGTTTTATAAGTTAATCTTACCAGCATTTAAATCTTTGGGGTGGGGTTATGAGAGTTATAGTGGTGGAATGAATTTCTCTTATGGGGCATCAGAACCTGTTCAAGAATTATATAATTATATCCGACAAGGTAATGAACAAGCAATAGATACTTTTATTGATATTAGAAAATCAGTAAAAGAATTATCACATAACTTCAAAGATGAAATATCTATTGACCTTACAAATATTTATTTACCGCAAGTTAATAGCACTGTAAAAATAATTAATATGTTAAGCACTATTGCAGAAAAACAAGCGGCTAAAGAAAAAAAAGAAAGAGAAACATTATTAAGTGCTGCTATATCAAGTAGCGTAGAATTTAATGATAAAGCAAACTTATTAAGAATTAAAGAATTGCAAGTTAAGTTAGATACATTCGATAAATAAATAAATTATAAGCCTAACAGGTAAGTGGGGTAAACAACATTACCTAGATGGTGCGGCTAAGGTTATTGCCGTATCTTGAAACCCACATTAAATAAAGTTGACAATCCAAGAAAAGGGCTGCTTGGATATATATGGGGTAGTAGCTCAGTTGGTAGAGCGCGTGACTGTTAATCACGTTGTCGTAGGTTCGAGCCCTACCTACCCCGCCAAATGACTTATTAGTTGAATTGGAAAAACACCTACCACATAGTGGGAGGACGGGAGGTTCGATTCCCCCATAAGTCACCAAAATAAAATAAGGAAGGTATAATATATATGAATATTTGGAAATTATTTAGTTCTAAAACAGAAGAAGAAATGATATTAAATGATAGAAATAAACTTAGAGATGTATTAATTATTGCTTCTAAAAATTCTAAACAAGTTGAAGTTGATAAAATAGTTGCTGATACTTTTTTAGATTTAAAATGGTTTACAAGAAGTAATGCTGGTAATTTAAAATATACTAGAGATATTTATAAAAAAGGAACAGTAGAAAATTTTTATACAGCAATCTATTCTAGTAATGAATTAATTATAGATACTTGTATTGATGTAGTAATGTCAGTAAAAGAAATTAAAAAAACTTTTAAAGATGGTATATTATCCAATGTTGTAGAAGAATTATATTATATACAAATATTTGAAGCATTAGAAATATATGAATTAACTGAAAAGATAGAAAAAGAAAAAATAAAAGTTCAAAAAGAAAAAGCAGAACAACTAGTAGTTGATGCATTAACTGGTAAAATGAAATTAACATCACAAGCAACTCAACTTAGAAAACAAGAATTAGAAGATAAGTTGAATAAAATAAAAGAAGCATAAGGAGTGATAATATGGCATATTTAGAAAAAGAAACATTAGTATTTCGTGTTAATGATGAAATTGAGGCAGATGAATTAATTAAGGATGCTCGTACTTCAAATAAATACGAATTAGTAGGTAGTAAAATTACTAAAAAAGAAAAGAAAGAAAAAGGCGAAATCATTGATGAATGGTTTTTAGTTGAATTAAAAAAAGATTATAGTAAATAGGAGATTTTATGGCAAAAGTATATTTTTATTACGGTTGTATGAATAGTGGTAAAACTATTGATGCATGTAGAGCCGCATATAATTATGAAGAACAAGGATTAAATCCATTGTGTTTAAGTCCTGCGATTGATAACCGTGCGGGCGAGTTGGTATTAAAGGATGGATTCTTACGAGGTAAGTGGTCTAGCCGCATTGGTTTAGAAAAAGAAACCTATGCTATAAAAGATAATACTCTTATTATTGATTATATGCAAGACATAGAACGGCATTATGAAAAATCATTTGATGTAATTATCATTGATGAGGCTCAATTTCTTACTAAAGAACAAGTAGAAGAACTATTTATTATAGCACATAAAATGCGTATACCTGTGATTTGCTATGGCTTATTAACTACTTTCAAGACAACGTTCTTTGAAGGCAGCAAAAGATTAGTAGAACTTGGTGCAAAGTTAAAAGAAATTAAAGGTGTTGATAGCAATGGTAAAAAAACTATTTTTAATGCTAAGATAGTAAATGATAAAATTGTTAAAAGTGGACTTGATGTAGAGATTGGTGATGCTCAATATGTGCCAATGTCATATTTAGAGTTTTATATTAGAGATGGTTTTAAAAAAGATTAAAACATACGGCTATTCTTATGATGGATAGTCTAATATGGAGAGTTGGCAGAATGGTATTGCAGCGCCCTGCTAAGGCGTAGGCGGCTTCGGTCGTTTATGGGTTCGAATCCCGTACTCTCCTCCATAAAAAATTTTATGAGAATTATGAATAAAAAAATAAAAATTTACATCAAAAAAATTTGATTTTAAAAGTTATTTTTGATATAATATTATTGTAGTAAAAAAGAAATTAAAAAAATAAAAAGACAGAGTCTGTGCTTACTTCAAATTATTTTTCGGGTAATGTTTAACGATACACCCGAATCCAAGCAAATTTAGCCAGACCTCTTCTTAAATAAAAAGGAGAAATAATAATGAGAGAAAACATTTTACTTAAAAGAAAATATTTACTTACAAATGAATACAAATCAGAAACAAGAATAGAGTCACTTTATTTTGCAGCAAAACTATTAAATCAATTTGGTATATTAGTTGATAAACCAGAGTTAATAACTAAACATCATGTTAAGTTAGTTAGCAATCTATATGGAGTAAATATTCCAAGAGGTTTTTATGCAAATCCACAAGATACAAGATATTTTACTACTAATGAACTACTTATTGAACACTTAGTGTCATATTGGCAAATTGGATTAAATGGTGTAAACCATCCAAATAGTGAATTATTTGACCGTGTTGAGGTATTTAAGAAAGTATTGCCAGAATACCAAGAAGGCAAAGAGGTTGTATTCAGAGAATATCAAGTAATTGATACAGATGCAGCAGCTATTGTATTATCAGAAGTAGCAGACAACCTTGCATTATATACTCGTAAATGGAGTGAATCAGAAGCACTTGAATTCGAATTACTATTTAAAAATGATTT
>Ga0114920_10001250_pt1 | contig 11670 bp, 11 predicted proteins | sample ChitaG_FD_88683 | JGI IMG/M metagenome (GOLD analysis project Ga0114920, IMG submission 88683) | Deep subsurface microbial communities from South Pacific Ocean to uncover new lineages of life (NeLLi) - Chile_00310 metaG | ecosystem: Environmental > Aquatic > Marine > Oceanic > Sediment ... | reverse complement strand
TTGATCAGCTACTTAGTTATTATCCGGGCTTTGGGCTTATTGAGGTTAAATCCTGTTAGGGAGACCTCATTTTTATTGTTAATACCTGTTATGATTTTCATAGTTAGCAGGAAGAAAAGGGATATCTTATCCGGGCAGAGGGTACCATATTGCTTCCCTGAGAATGCCAGGCTTTATGTTAGTTTACATAAAACTCTGGTTCTGACAGTAGTTTTGGTGATGATGCTATACCCGTTGCCCAAACCACCAGAATATAATTTCAGATATTACCATCGCAGCCTAAATGAGGATGACTTTGTTAAAGTGGTGCAAAAAGTTAAAGGTAAATATCCATTATCAGAAGTGAAAATGTTTTTTGATAATGATATAATCCGCGGAGCCACAAGGAAAACTAAAAATATGGTGTATCCTCAGATTATAGAAATATTTAATTCAACAAGTTATAGAATCGCTAAGGAAAATGCGACACCAGGATCTGCAGAGACAGAGGATATTCTTTTCAGAATAGGGGACAAAAGATATAACTTCTTATTTCTTAGTGGGGGAAAGGAAAAATCGGAGTTCCTCAAAAACGTAAGAGAATGGATCTCCATGTATAAACAACAGCATAATAATGTTAGAGTTTTTTATGACTCGGAGAAGATTGTGGTATATCTTATTGAGAATTACGACGTTTCATCCCTTGCGCAATAACACTTTTGACATAGTTTTTTTTGCACTCTTCTGCATCATTTGAAAAAGCCCGATGATGCGATTAGGGAAATGAAGAGAGTTAGCAGGAATCTTGTAGTAGTGATTGAACCAAATCGAAACAATCCTCTTCTCTTTTTATTTTCTCTAAAGAAAAAGAACGTGGAGGACTAAAATATTCTCCGTCTTATTTGTGACAGTTGATTGAACGGAATGGCCTGAGGGTGTTGGATGCGTATTGCATGGGATTAATATTCGGTAATTATACTCCGAAATTTCTGAGACTGTTTTTGAGGATATTTGAACATAAATGGATATGGGGAGAGATAACATTGTCATCGCTAAGAAATAGGAAACAACGATTCGTAATTTGCCAGAGGGCAAAGGCTCAAAAAACAGGAGGATGCCTGTTTTGAATCTGTTGTTGATAAAAAGAAAAACCGAATTTGGGCCCTCTTATCCAGCAAACGAGTATTGGACCGAAGGCGAGGCGAAAACTTATGAGAGTGCAGCAGTTGAAGGATTACATTTTCTTTCCATCAAGGATATTTTCAGATCATGAAACAGTCAGTCGTATTGGCTTGACAAGTCTGAGAGATGAAAGGATTGATCTGTGCCTGAAGTACTGCCGTGGGAGAGTGCTGGACGTCGGTTGCGATGAGAGCAATCTGCTTGTCAGGAAATGGGAGAATGGCGTTGGGATTGATGTCTATCCATGGGAAGGCGTTGATACGGTCTGCAACACAACAAATGTGCCTTTTAGGAATGGCGGATTTGACACAGTTACCATAATAGGTGCACTAGGACATATTCCAGAAAGACTAAAGGTGTTACAAGAATGCTATTGTGTACTCAAACCTAAAGGACAAATCCTGGTTACCGAGATACACCCGGTAATCGGATTCCTCAGGCATAAGACAGCATGGTGGGATAAGGAGTACCACGAGAGAGGGATGAAGGAAGGAGAAGTACATGGAATTTCTGAGAGAAACATCAGGGAGCTATTTGAAGAAACAGGGTTCAAGTATAAAGAGCGGGTCAGTTTCGTCTTTGGGCTAAATAGCTTGTACATGGAGAGAAATTGCCCTCGCCTGCGAGAGAGGCGATAGAGAAATGAAGCACAAATACCATTAGGGGAAGGCCAAGGATATCTTTAGAGTTAGTGCGATAGAAAGGCAGGGTTAGTGTGACGCCAAGGTTGGGGGGCATTGAAGCGCAGCATTTGGCAACAGGCCCTCATCTTGGCACTACCGATGAAGGTTATGTTATTAAGAGGATCCTCAGTTAGTGAGCCTACGACAGCAAATTTCTTTCTAGAAGCTTGGAAACAACATTCAAAATCGAAAGGATTTTTTCTTTGAAAGTCCTGGTAACCGGTGGTTCAGGATTCGTTGGATCTTACGTGGTCAGAGAGCTGGTTAAGGCGGGGAAAGAGGTGCTCAATTTTAATTTAGTGCCACCAGAACAAGGGAGTTCTGAGTTCGTCAAGGGGGACATATTAAATTTTGGACAGGTCTTAAAGATCTTAGAAGGTGTTGACATTGTATGTCACGTTGGCGCAATAGGTGATGTTTATCGGGCTGAAGAAAATCCTCGTTTGGCTACCGAAGTTAACGTGCTGGGGACGGTCAATTTGTTAGAGGCGGCAAGGATAAGAGGCATCAAGCGCTTTATTTATACTTCAACCTGGGAGGTATACGGGGATGTCGAAGATCAAGTGTTGACTGAAGAAACCGCACATAAACCCCATCATCCATATAATACCACTAAGTACTGTGGTGACCTGATGGTGCAGTGTTACAGCAGGTTCTATGGGATCCCAGCTGTGATTCTGAGAATAGGAACGGCTTATGGAGTGGGAATGCGAGATAAAGCGATAATACCTTTATTTATCAATAAAGCCTTGAAAGGGGAAAATATCACTCTTCATGGAACGGGCGAACAGGGACGTCAATTTATGCACGCCAGAGATTTGGGAAAAGTATTTGTTAAGGTAGTGGATAGTTCTGTCACCGGAATCTTCAACTTGGCGGGAAATGAACTGATCACCGTTAGGATGATAATAGAGAGAGTGAAAAAGAAAGTTCCCTCCGTGAACATAAAGAAAGAGCCTGTCCGGAAGGGAGATATTCAACCGATTCCTGTCAGTTCTCTAAAGATTAAAAAAGCACTGGGTCGGAAGCCAGAGGTCTCCTTTGACCAAGGTTTTGAGAAGTTGTTTGAATACTATAAGGATAATTTAGGCAAGGGCAGCTACTCAGCCAGATGATTTAGCCTAGAATTTAATGAGGATGGTATTGAGGAGGGCGGACAAAGTTGGCCAAACAAAGTCTGTCAATTATTATTCCGGCCTATAACGAAGAGAATGGAATAAACGCTACCATTACCAAGTTAAAGGCGATGAATAAAGACTACGAAATTATTGTAGTTGACGATGGCTCAACCGACAATACTTATAAAATCGCGAAAGCAAACAGAGTTAAAATTATTCGTCATCCCTATAACAAGGGGTATGGAGCTGCCCTTAAAACAGGTATTAGGGAGGCTTCGGCAAATTTAGTCCTTTTTATCGATGCAGACAATCAGCATAGCCCTGATGATATCCCTGAACTTGTCAAATATGCGGACACCTATGACATGGTTGTGGGTGCTCGAACAGGGAGCTCTGATATGTCCTTATTTCGGAGATTCGGTAGGAAAATTTTCAACGCATTGGCCAACTATTTGGCGGAGATGAAAATTCCCGACCTCAACTCCGGCTTTAGAGTGGTTAAGAAAGATGTTGTGATGGAGTTTATGAATATTCTCCCCAATGAGTTTTCCTTTACCACTACTTTGACTCTGGCTATGATTAAGGAGGGATATAATCTGAAATATGTCCCTGTGAAAACATTTTGGCGCACAGGCAAAAGTAAAGTGCGGCCTTTTCGAGACGGTTTTCGATTTATCTTGCTTATTTTAGGCACCGTAAACTTATTCTCACCACTCAAGATATTCTTACCGATAGCTCTGATATTGTCTATAATAGGGGTTATAGAGATATTGCATGGCATTATATACTATAGAAACATTAGTGATTCAGCACTGCTGCTGATTCTGAGCGCTATCCTCATTTTTTTCTTTGGCCTACTAGCTGACCAAATTGCTCATATTCGGAGGCAGGTAAAATAGATGCCCGGCTTCCAGTTGATAGATGAACAAAATTGAAACTTGCTTAACTGTTCTTTTTGATAGTTGATAATTATCAGTCGTGATAGGCCACGAATATATTTCAGAGGGGATAGTTGCATGATAAAGGTGTGCAAATATAAAGGAAATCAAAAAGAGTGGGATAGTTTCGTAGAAAACCATCCCGAAGGACGGTTTTCCCAACTTATCGGATATAAACAGGTAATTGAAGATACTTACGGGTATGAAGGGCTTTACTACCTGTTTAAGAAAAACGGAGAAACAGTTGCAATTTTGCCTTCCTTTAAGCTGAAGAGCCTATTGTCGGGACGGCGATTGCTTTCTTCACCTTTTGCAGAATATGGTGGTTTCTTAGGAAATAATTTTTCTTTAGAAGAACTCAGAGAAATAGCAGCGCTCTTACAGCAAGTTCTTCTGGAACATAAGCTTCCATTTTTGGAGATACACGGTGGACTTGGACTACCCGCAGAGCTAATGAACTCCGTTTTTTACCCTGTTCCGACGTGCGAATATGCTACTTTGCCATTAAAGAAAGCTAAAGATGTATGGGATAATGCTTTGAACCACCAAGCGCGTAAGGCGGTGCGTAAGGCTCAAAAAGCAAATTTGATAGCTTATGAGGAAACTACTGAAGAGACTATATCACAGAAGTTCTATCCACTTTACCTACTTTCCATGAAGCGACTGGGGACACCGCCATATCCGAAAAGATTTTTCTTAAATTACTTGAGATATTTAACGGATAACATGAAACTCTTCCTGGTAGGCGATGGAGATTTGACCATTGCAACTTTGCTGGGCTTCGTTGTGGGGAAACGAGTACACATTATATCTACGGCTTCGGACCCTGAGCATTGGGATAGACGCCCAAATGATTTAGCTCACTGGGCGTTCATTGAATGGGCATCTGATAACGGATATAAGATTTTCGACTTTGCTATTGTACGTTACGAGGGTCAGCACCGGTACAAGAAGAAGTGGGGTGTGCAACTGTTCGATTACTCATACTACTACCTGTTCTCGGAGAACACGAAGACAAAAGATGTAACCCCGATCGACCCTTCACGTCTATATATACGATTATTCTCGTGGCTGTTGAGAAATTGTGTACCACTTGGTTTGACAGAACCTCTCGGTTCACCTATTAGGCAATGGTTAGGAAGGTAAACAAAGACAATTTAGAAGAATGGAAGGAACGATATCCTTCTAGGATAAGGAATGAAGGTTGGAACACTCAAAGAAGGAGGATCCCCTGAAATGACTAAGTCTAGCGAAGATATGTCTGCACATTACGTTAAAACAAGGGCTTATTTCAATAAGGCAGCGGTGGAGCGAAAGGGGCTTTGCGATAAAGTGAAATCATTTCCTTATTGGGCTCAGCAAAGAGTGAGAAATCTAATACTCGATATGATTGATAATAGCAACAAAGTGATATTGGAAGCCGGATGCGGTATGGGCGATTTTTCTGTTCTTCTAGCTCGTACTTTTCCCGATAGCAGTATCATTGGTATAGACTTCTCAGAGGATATGCTTGAACTCGGGGAAGCATATAAAAAGGAACATGGGATACTTAACGTATCATTTAAGCTCAGTGATATTCGAAAGACTGGTTTTTCTGATGATGAGTTTGATTTAACAATTTGCATGAACGTACTTCATCACATTGACAAAGATGATTTGGTCAAGACTTTGAACGAATTGGCCCGGATTACCCGTAAAACTATTATTTTGGAAATTAAGAATAGAAATACCCCTTACCATTTCATCAAGAAAATGAGAGGGAAATTACTTATGCCGACTTTAACTATTTATGCAACCACGGTGACTTGTGTAAAAGAACTCATACAGCCAAATGGGTTTAATTTAACTTGTAGTGCACCGATATTCAAGTTCGCAATAATTTCTCCCATTATCGTGTTAAGGTTTGATAGAAACAGGTGAAGATAATTTGTTGAAGGAAATCGCCATTACGATTGATGTAGAAACGGACTGGGGCGGGCGTTTGGAAGCCAAAGAGGAAAATTGCGTGGGTATCAAACATGGGTTGCCAATTATTCTCAACATACTTAATAAGTATAATGTTAAGGCTACATTTTTTATCTCGGCGGAGATAGCAATTCTTTTTCGTGATACCATCTTGGAAATTATAGAACACGGACATGAAATTGCATCGCACGGATACAGACATATTGACTATAGCGAGCTATCAAAACAAGAACTGTATACTCAAATTAGTAAGTCAAAGCATATTATTGAAGAGCAGATAGGAACACAAGTCTTAGGATTCAGGGCTCCCCAGTTTCGCATCAACCAACAAATGTTTGATATATTAGGGGAGTTGGAGTTCAAATATGATTCATCTATGGTGCGAGGAGTTTTCCCCGGTAGGTATAGCGGCATGCATGTTGCCTTGATGCCCTTTGCTAAGGGGCAGATATTGGAAATACCGATTACCACCATTCCATATATTAGATTGCCAGTTGGACTACTATGGATAAATGCAATGAGCGTTGAAATGTTTAAAATTCTGTCCCGAATTCTGAAATTCCCGCACTTAGTGGTACTGTATTTACATCCTTTTGACCTTCTAGAAAGTAAGCCTTCTGGAGGAAATTTTAGGTGGATAGTAGGGGACTGGTATACATGGCGGAAGACCAAAGTTCAGCAGACATTCGAGATGTTGATAAAATATTGGAAAGAATGTCTTTTCCAATTTGTCCAAATGAACAATATCGTCAATGAAATAAAAGCGGTTTAAGTTGTTCAAGAAAAGAACAGCAAAGGAAATTTTGTGAAGGTTTTACTAATATATCCTCCAGCAAAACATGAGATTACAACTAATGTTCCTTTATTTGAAGAAGGGGAAGATGGGCTTTATCCCCCGTTGGGGCTTATGTACGTCGCTGCTTATGCCAAGCGGTATACAGAGCATGATGTCGAAATTCTAGACACTCAAGTCGAGCGGATGGATTATGATGATATAGAAAGGGAAATAAGAAAACGTAAGCCTGATGTCGTTGGCATCCAGGCAATGACTTTCACTCTTATAGATGTAATCCTAACAGTAAAAATCACTAAGGAGGTTGATAAACAGATACGAGTCGTTCTAGGCGGCCCCCACGTAAACATATATCCCGATGAAACTATTAACATCGAAGAAGTGGATTATCTCGTGTTGGGGGAAGGAGAAATTCCCTTCGCTGAGCTACTGCAAAATCTGGATAATGTACCAAATCTAAAGAAAGTGAGAGGTTTGGTATTCAAGGATGGTCAAGAAATTATTAATACTGGCAGCAGAGATTTGCAGGAAGATTTAGATGCTCTTCCATTTCCCGATAGACGATTGGTTCCATACGATAAATATTATTCCGTCATTGCTAAGCGGTCTCCCATTACAACGATGATGACTAGCCGAGGGTGCCCCTTCAAGTGCATATTTTGCGACAGACCGCATCTGGGCAAACTATTCAGAGCACGCTCGGCAAAAAATGTTGTCGATGAGATGGAAGAATGTGTAAATCTGGAGATTAAGGAGATATTTTTGTATGATGATACCTTCACCGTCGGCAAGCGGAGAACTATTGAAGTCTGTGAAGAGATAATAAAGAGAGGTTTTGATGTTGGGTGGGATATTAGAGCAAGGGTGGACACAATCGATGAAAATGTGCTGCAGATGCTAAAAAAAGCAGGCTGCGAACGGATTCGCTACGGGGTAGAAGCAGGCACACCTGAAATCTTAAAAGTTCTAAACAAAGGGATTACACTCGAGCAGGTGCGGGAAGTGTTAAAAATGACGAAGGATGTGGGTATAACCACCTTAGCCTATTTTATGATAGGTTCTCCCACAGAAACAGAAGAGCAAATTATGAAAACAATCGATTTTGCCGTAAAGCTGAACCCAGATTTTGCTCATTTTTCGATAACAACTCCCTTTCCGGCTACAAAATTGTATAGATTGGGGCTAGAGAAGGGTGTTCTATCCCATGACTATTGGAGGGAGTTCGCCGCTAGTCCAAAAGAAGATTTTGTACCAGAGTTATGGCAAGAACACTTGTCAAGAAAAGAACTTACTAATCTGTTAAAGTATGCACATAAAAGATTTTACCTGCGGGGTAGTTATGTCATGAAAAACCTATTGTCACTTCGGTCTTTTGAAGAATTTAGAAGAAAAGTAAAAACTGGACTTCGCATGCTTAAATTGTACGAGGTTTTGGCGTGTTTTTGAATTTCTTTACACTCCCTATTAAACTAATCTTTGACCATGATACAGTTAATCGACTAGGATTAACAAGTTTGAGAGATGAAAGGATAAACATCTGTCTGAAATACTGCTCAGGAAAGGTGCTGGATGTAGGATGTGGCGAAGGTAATCAGCTGGTCAGGAAATGGAGGAATGGCATCGGTGTAGATGTATACCCATGGGAAGGTGTTGATAAAGTTTGCGATACAAGAAATCTTCCCTTCAAAGACAATGAATTCGATACAGTTACCATAGTAGCTGCGCTCGGGCATATTCCGGAAAGACTAAAGGTGTTACAAGAATGCTATCGTGTCCTCAAACCCAATGGAAAAATCCTGGTTACCGGGATACACCCGGTAATCGGATTCCTCAGGCATAAGACAGCATGGTGGGATAAGGACTACCACACGAGAGAGGGATGAAAGAGGGGGAGGTACATGGAATGTCCAAAAGGAATGTTAAAAGTTTGCTTGAAGCAGTAGGTTTTAGATATGAAAGACGAATCAAATTCGTCTATGGGTTAAATAACTTACATATCGCCAAGAAACCTTAAAACGTCGAGATGAACATTAAGGAAGTCTTTAAATAATGAGAACGTCTGCATTGTCTTCTCAGAAAAAATGGATATTCAGGATAAATGGTAGGTCAGAAAAGGTCTGAAACAACACATTCTAATGGAGCATGCGCATAAAAAAAACTTATGTGTGGATAATTGGCTTAGTCGTATTTGGATTTGTTTTGACAAAAGTAAATGTGGGAGATATTTTTGTCATATTTTCTGGAATAAGGGTTTTCTACATTGCATTTGCTTTTCTTCTTACCATTCCTTTAATTGCAATAAAGGCGTACCGATGGAAGTATCTGCTTAAGATGCAGGATATTGATTATAGTTTCAAAACTACTTTCCTTGCATATTTAACTAGTATGTACCTGGGTATAATTACTCCCGGGCGGGCGGGAGAACTTATTAAAGGTTTTTACGTGAAAAACGACAAAAATGTCTCACTAGGTAAAGCTTTTTCAAGCGTGTTGGTGGACCGATTATTTGATCTATTTGTCTTAATTACCCTTGGCTGTTTAGGCTTGGCAATTTTTTCCTTGCCCAAACAACAATCACTGGCAATTTTGGCTGTTGTGTCAGTAATTATTTTGGCTACGGGTATTCTGCTGAGCAAAAAATTGGCCAGAAGAGCAGTTCAGTTTGTATATAAACGAACTATGTTAAGAAGTTACAAGGAAAAGATTGATGAATCCGTCGACGATTTTTATTCAGGTATCGAGGAATTGAAAAAGTTAAGGTTGGTCATTCCCTTATTGACAACGGTATTTGCGTATCTTCTCTTTTATACTCAGGGTTATTTAATTGCCAAATCGTTAAATATTCCCATCCCATTTTTCTATTTAGTTTTTTGCATATCTTTAGTAAGCTTAGTTGCCTTGATTCCTATTTCAATCTCTGGCATAGGAACTCGAGATGTAACTTTAATTGTCCTTTTTTCAGCCCAGGGGTTGACTAAAGAAGCAGCGGTTAGTTTATCTTTGACACTTTTATTTGTCTTTTGGGTTTCCGTGGGAGGCATGGGCGCATTGGCCTGGTTGAAAAGGCCTCTTAATTTGAATATTTAAATTACGAGGTTAATGAATTTGAAAGTATTAGGTATTTATGATTCTCATAATTGTGGGGCTTGTTTAGTACAAGACGGAAGGATTATTGCTGCAATTGAAGAAGAAAGATTAACCCGTAATAAGATTGAGTTTGGATTTCCATATAATTCAATTAGATGTGTGATGGAAATAACTAATACTTCCTGGAAAGAAATAGATGCGGTGGCGATAGCAGGATTAAAGGACCCACCACCGTGGTACAGATTAAATCCCAAGATGTTCAAATTTAAGCGCAAGATGGGGTTTTATTGGAGCCTTCAATACACCCTTTGGCGAATTATCTATACTGTAAGAAAAATTTTCCCATTCCCTCAATTAGAAACTTATTTGAACAGATTAGTTTTGACAACCAAAATTAAGAGAATATATCCAGATATTGACCTCAAGAAAGTATTCCTTGTAGATCACCATTTGGCTCATGCATCCGCTGGTTACAGAACAAGTGGGTTTAACAAAGCTCTTGTCTTTGGATTGGATGGCTCTGGAGATGGTTATTCCAGTACAGTATTTACAGCTGAGAACGGAGAACTAAATTTTATTGCTGGTTCATCTGAAAAGGCCTCATTAGGAAAACTTTACAGTAATGTCACTTTAGGGCTTGGGTTTAAGAAAATAAGTGGCGAAGGTAAAGTGATGGGACTTTCTGCCTTTGGGGACTCAGAATCATTCTTTTCAGAGATAGATAGAGTTATTCAAATAAAGGATATTGAAATGGGATTTTTCTCTACAGAGGATCTTTTGGGTAACACTTATGCCAAGAAGATACATCGGATATACAGTAGAAAATTTTCAAGGGAGGATATTGCTGCTGCTACCCAGCGTAAACTTGAAGAAATGGTAGTAAAAATAGTGGAACATTTTGTCAAAAAATTGGATATAGCCAATGTAATCATTGCGGGAGGTGTGGCTTCAAATGTAAACATGAATCAGGTGATCAGAGAATTAGGTTGCGTAAATAGCACCTTTGTTTTCCCCAATATGGGAGATGGGGGACTTTCGGCAGGAGCAGCCTTAGAAATATGTTATTCCTTGGGTAAAGAGAAAGGAAAAAAATTTTTTCCTTATAGATTAGACAATGTCTTTTTGGGACCGGCTTTTTCAAATGAAAAGATAAAGAAAACTATTGAAACATATAACCTTAAGGCAGGATATGTTGAAGATATGGAATCCAGAATAGCGGAACTTGTGGCTGAGGGAAAGATTGTGGCTCGGGTTAATGGAAGAATGGAGTTCGGTCCTCGAGCATTGGGGAATAGATCCATATTGGTTCTTCCGACGAGTCCCCATATCGAAGATGTCTTAAACCAGAGACTTCGTCGGGATGAATTTATGCCTTTTGCTCCCTCAATAATTGAAGAATATGCTATGAACGAGTACTTAGAGGATGGAGTTCCTTCGCCATTTATGACTGAAACATTTTATGTAAAAGAAGGTATAAAGGAAAAATACCCGGCCGTAGTTCATGTGGATAATACTTGCCGTCCTCAAACGGTAAATGAAGAAAATGAGACTTATTATCGGATTATTAAGAGAGTTGGTGAACTAACAGGACATTACGTGGTCTTGAATACCAGTTACAATATGCATGAGGAACCAATAGTTTGTTCTCCCGAGGATGCTATTGATACATTTCTAAAGAAGGCAGTTGATTACCTTGCTTTAGGGAACTACTTACTTTCCTCAACTAGGGAAATGAGTGCTGCTAAGAAGAAAATGTAATCTTTGTGGTGCAAATAGAGGTATTTTCTTATATCGAAAGAACTCCTTGTGAACGGGGCATTTTGGTTGCTGTCGGCAATTCTCATTTTCTTTATTGCCAGGAAAATTCTCAAGAATAGTCAGCTAGCGCTATTGGGAGCTATACTATTTAGCACCTCTTTTCCCAT
>Ga0114920_10001249_pt1 | contig 11671 bp, 11 predicted proteins | sample ChitaG_FD_88683 | JGI IMG/M metagenome (GOLD analysis project Ga0114920, IMG submission 88683) | Deep subsurface microbial communities from South Pacific Ocean to uncover new lineages of life (NeLLi) - Chile_00310 metaG | ecosystem: Environmental > Aquatic > Marine > Oceanic > Sediment ... | reverse complement strand
CAGTCTCGGAAGCGTAAAATCCGCCATTTCAAGCATGATATCTTTTGGTTCCCCAACGCTGAGTCCGCCGATTGCATAACCGCTGAATCCGATTTCAACCAGAGCATCAGCTGAAATTTCTCTCAGATCCTTCATCATTCCCCCCTGAACAATACCGAACAGGGCATTTTCCCCTTCGTTTTCCCAGGCTTTTTTACATCTTTTTGCCCAGCGCGTGGTAAGTTCAAGGGCATCTCTAGTATAATCCCGGCCGGCAGGATGTTTTATACATTCGTCCAGGCACATAATGATATCCGACCCGAGACTGATTTGAATTTCAACCGACTTTTCAGGAGTCAAAATATGTTCTGAACCGTCGATATGGGATTGAAATAAGACACCCTCCTCGTTAATTTTACGAAGCTTTGCAAGAGAAAAGACCTGAAACCCGCCGCTGTCCGTTAAAATAGGCCGATCCCAGTGCATAAAACCGTGGAGACCGGAAAAGCGACGGATCACTTCACATCCAGGTCTGAGATACAAATGATAGGTATTTCCAAGGATGATCTGTGTACCACAATCCAGGAGTTCTTCGGGCGACAGGGATTTAACTGTGGCAAGAGTTCCTACCGGCATGAAAACAGGGGTCTCAACGGCTCCGTGAGCTGTCTGCAATAGTCCCGCTCTTGCCTTTGTTGTTTTAGATGCCGAAACTATCTCGAAATTAAACATAATATCTTTACCCATTACCTCTTACCTGATTTTACCTATGCTATTAACATAGCATCTCCATAACTGAAAAACCTGTATCTTTTATTGATCGCAGCCTTGTATGCATTCAGCACCTTTTCGCGACCTGCAAAAGCAGATACAAGCATTAATAGTGTCGATTTGGGCAAATGGAAATTTGTGATCATTGCATCTACAACTTTAAACCTGTACCCGGGGTATATGAAAAGGTCGCAGCTGCCGCTGCCGTGAACAACGATTCCGTTGTTATCCGACGCATACTCCAGAGTACGCACGCATGTTGTTCCAACGGCCATGATGCGGCTGCCGTTTGCTTTGGCATGATTAATAATATCCGCCGTCTCTTTTGAGATAAAGTACCACTCGGAATGGATCCTGTGGTCTCTTATATCCGATACCCTTACAGGCAAAAAGGTACCGTAACTCACGTGCAGGGTAATTTCAACGATCCTGACACCTTTTTCTGCGAGTTTTTCAAGGAGTTCTTCTGAAAAATGGAGTCCTGCTGTTGGTGCGGCAACTGCTCCCTTTCGCGAAGCATATACGGTCTGGTAAGATGTTCTGTCATCGCATGCGATATCATCCATATCCCGCTTAATATAAGGAGGAAGGGGCACATTTCCTATCCGGTATAGAAGGCTTTCAAAATCACCTTTGTATGAAAACTTTAAATTATAAATTCCGTCTCGGCAATTGATAACCTCGGCTTTCAACAACTGATTAAAAAAAAATGACGTGCCGGGCTTGGGTCTTCTTGAAGTTTTTATCAGGCACTGGCAGACAAATTCTCCGCTATCTGTCTGGCTTTTACGCCCGCCTGAATAGTCTAAAATTAAAACCTCTGCTCTCCCCCCGGTATCCTTTTCACCGATCAGTCGTGCCGGAATCACCTCCGTGTTGTTAACAACCAGTACATCTGATGAGAAAAGGAGATCACAAATTTCATAAAACTGATGGTGTGACAGCCTGCCTGTTTCCTGATGCAGGAAAAGAAGCTTTGACCGGTCACGCTCATCCACCGGTTTCTGAGCAACAAGTTCATCCGGAAGTTCATAGTTGTAATCTTGTAATGAAAACATGACTTATTACCCAACCCGGCCGAGCCGGAACCCAACGGTCTTTATTAAGAATCATGCCTACAAGCGTACCAAGTAATTCAAAAAATACGAAATTCAAAGCACGAAATCCGAAACAAATCCGAAATTCGAATGCCCGAATGTTCAAAACATCAAAAGTAACGCAAATCGCTTTCATTCCGATATCAGATATTAAAACGCTTTATTGTTTATTATTTGATTTTTTGTTATCTGAAATTTGTTTCGAGTTTTGAAGTTTGATATCTGATTTAGTTTTTTAAAGGCCTCACATTTTTCCTATGTAAACCAACCCCAATCCCACCAGCATAAGCACAAATCCGAATTTTCGCAGGATATTGTCCGGCATTTCAAGTATTTTGTGTACCCAAAACTTCATTTTTTCAGGAAATGCAAAATATGGGAGCCCTTCCACGACCATCACCATTCCAAGGACGCACAGAAAAAATTTCATTATACCCCTCTTTTATTTATTATAATAAAGGCCGAGAAAAATTCATCATGAGAAATTCGGGTTAGGTTTTATTACCTATATTCTTTCAGAACCGGATTTGTCAAAATAAAATACCGATCTTGTTTCCATCCGGCAAATACTTCAAAATGGCTTGACTATTTTTTAACAATCATACAAAATTCTAAATTTGGCAATATGACTGTATAATCCATTTTTTTTTCGAAACCATTAAGTAATAGGATCAAATAATGGAATTCGAACCTGTTATTGGGCTTGAAGTTCATGCCCAGCTCGAGACCAAAACAAAGATCTTTTGCAGCTGTTCAACATCATTCGGAGCGCCGCCCAATACGCACACCTGCCCCGTATGCCTGGGTATGCCCGGAGTACTCCCTGTTCTCAATAAAAAAGTTGTTGAATTTGCACTGCGTATGGCCATTGCGACAAACTGCCAAATCGGCAGGGAAAGCAGGTTTGCACGCAAAAACTATTTCTATCCCGACCTTCCTAAAGGATACCAGATTTCCCAGTACGAACTGCCTATTGCCGAAAATGGACATATAGAAATCGAATCAAACGATCATAAAAAAAGAATCGGAATTACCAGGATACACATGGAAGAAGATGCCGGCAAGCTAGGTCATGACCCTGACAGACCCCTCAGCATGGTCGATTTCAACCGTACCGGTGTTCCTTTGATTGAAATCGTAAGCAATCCGGACATCAGATCGCCTGAAGAAGCAGGGGCTTATCTCAGGAAGCTGCGGTCGATTGTCCGCTACATCGGCATCTGCGACGGCAACATGGAAGAAGGAAGTTTCAGGTGTGATGCAAATATATCGATAAGACCCAAAGGATCTGAAACCCTCGGAACCCGCACAGAATTAAAAAACCTGAACTCTTTTAAGCATGTTGAAAAGGCACTTCATTTCGAGATCGGCAGGCAAAAGGAAATACTAGAAGACGGTGGTCACGTGGTTCAAGAAACAAGGCTGTGGGATCCTGATAAAAACAGATCCACATCCATGCGGAGTAAGGAAGAGGCACACGACTACCGCTACTTTCCGGACCCGGATCTCCTTCCCCTTGTTATAGATGAAGATTGGATCGATGCCGTAAGAAAAACCCTCCCTGAACTACCGGATGAAAAAAAGAGGCGCTTTACCATGGAATACAGCCTTCCCTCTTACGATACTACCTTTCTGACATCAAGCCGCGAAATTGCAGACTACTTTGAGGCATGCGTAAATAAATTCCCAAATCCCAAACAGGTGAGCAACTGGGTCATGGGATCACTTCTGGGGCTTTTAAATGTTGAAGGAAAATCGATAAATGAATCCCCGATATCTCCTCACAATCTTGCAAGTCTCCTCAAACTCATTGATGATGGCGTCATCAGCGGCAAGATCGCCAAGACCGTCTTTGATGAAATGGCACAAACAGGCAAGCCTCCAAAGAAAATCGTTGAAGAGAAAGGCCTTGTTCAGGTTACGGACGTATCTGCCATTGACGAAGTTGTATCATCGGTGCTTTCTCGCTGCCCAAAGGAAGTTGAGGAATATAAAAACGGAAAAACCAAGCTCCTCGGCTTTTTCGTGGGCCAGGTTATGAAGGAGACCAAAGGCAAGGCCAATCCGAAAATCGTAAATGAAATACTGAAAGATAAACTCGGTGTCTGAGAAAAAAATTGCTCTATGAATCAAGAATTAACAACTGAAGAACAAGCCGCACTTAAGAATATTGCCGCAAAGCTTTCGACTTTTGAAAAACAAAGAGGCGATCTAATTTCCGTTCTACAGATGATCCAGGAAAAGATAGCCTATCTCCCTCATGAAACCTTAAAAATGGTAGCGGAACACCTCGGAATTCTCGAATGTGAGGTTTATGGCGTTGCAACATTCTATAACCAGTTCCGATTCCATCCACCGGGCAAACATCGGATTAAGGTTTGTCTGGGTACGGCTTGCCACGTCAGGGCAGGTGATATTATCCTTGAAAACTTTGAACGAAAGCTTGAAATTTCCGAAGGTGAAACCACACCCGACAGAGAATTCAGTATTGAAAGGGTCGCCTGTGTCGGATGCTGTGCCCTGGCTCCAGTTGCCGTTATCGGTGAAACCGTCCATGGCAAGATGGCCCCCAGCAAGGTGGAAGGACTTCTCATGCGGATTGAAATAGAAAAAGAGATGGAAGAAAGAAAAAAACAAAAAAATGAGTAAGGCCAATAATGAAAAATTAGATCAGGTATTCCGCCCCATCCGCGAAGAGGCCGAGAAGCGCCGGAAAGCATTCAGGGAGGCCCCGGTCCCAAAAATTCATATCGGCATGGCGACATGCGGCATTGCCTCAGGAGCCCTGGAGACTAAAAAGGCATTCGAAGAAACCCTTGCTGAACGCAACATTGAAGCTCTAATCCATCCCGTAGGGTGTATCGGTCATTGCTATGCCGAGCCGGTTGTTATCATAGATCATCCGGATTCCGGATTCCCGCCCATTTTTTATCACGAAGTAACCGCGGGCAAGGCCCAAATGCTGGTAAAGCTCTTCTTGGAAGATGGAGATCCCCGTTTTGAGCATGTGCTCGGCGCCACGGTTGAAAACGATCTGATTCCTTCGGTTATGGAATTTGCCAGGTTCAATCAGGAAAAACGGGTTGTTATGAAAAAATGCGGCTATATCAATCCCGAAGATATATATGACTACATTGCCGAGGGCGGGTATTCTACGCTTGTGAAGGTGCTTCAACTCACACCCGATAAAATCATCAAGGAAGTCCGGAATTCCGGCCTGAGAGGCAGAGGCGGCGCCGGGTTCCCCACCGGCAAAAAGTGGGAATTGGCAATGCATGCAGAAGGTCAGATTAAAATGGTAATTTGCAATGCTGATGAGGGGGACCCAGGCGCATACATGGACCGAACTATACTGGAGAGCAATCCGCATCAGGTCCTTGAAGGCATGGCCATCTGCGCCTATGCCGTGGGTGCTAACAAAGCCGTTGTGTATGTCAGGTCAGAATATCCGCTCGCAGTGAAGATAGTAACCAAAGCCATCCAGCAGGCAAAGGAACTGGGGCTTCTGGGTAAAGGCATCCTGGGCAGCACGTTTGATTTGGAAATTGACGTGTTTCGGGGATCGGGAGCCTTTGTTTGTGGAGAGGAAACAGCCCTGATCCGATCAATTGAAGGATACAGAGGTATGCCCCGGCATCGCCCGCCTTATCCTGTTGAAAAAGGTCTCTGGGGCCATCCCACGGTTATCAACAACGTTAAAACCCTGGCCTCAGTTCCACCCATTCTGGAAAATGGCGCTACATGGTTCAGAGGAATAGGTACTGAGGACAGTCCCGGAACCGCCATCTTCTCTGTAGTCGGAAATGTTGTTCATGCCGGTCTGGTAGAAATCCCCATGGGCGTGACATTGCGGACCCTTATCTTCGATATATGCGGTGGGATTCTGAATAAAAAGAAATTCAGGGGCGTTCAGATCGGGGGACCTTCCGGAGGGTGCCTGCCTGCGGATTTTCTGGACACCCCCATTGATTTTGACTCTCTAACAGAAGCAGGAGCGATGATGGGTTCCGGCGGAATGGTAGTGATGGATGAGGATACCTGCATGGTCGATGTCGCTCGATATTTTCTTGATTTCACTCAGAAGGAATCTTGCGGCAAATGCACCTTTTGCAGAATCGGAACACATCACATGCTCAGGATACTGGAACGGTTAACCAAAGGCGAAGGTCAAGACAAAGACTTAGAACAATTGGAAAGCCTGAGTGAAGATATTAAAGCAGGTTCTCTTTGCGGTCTGGGAAAAACCGCCCCGAACCCGGTGCTCACTTCCCTAAAGTACTTCAGAGATGAATATGAGGCCCATGTTAAAGAAAAGCGCTGCCCGGCCCTGATGTGCCGGCCTTTGATCGCCTATTATTTTGATTTAGATCTATGCGCTCGCGGCTGCGACGCCTGTGCCACATGTTGCCCGGTTGAGGCCGTATTTACCACCAGTAATCGAAAGAAGGGGGTTGATCAGGAACTCTGTGTAAAATGTGGTGAGTGCATGGTGGCCTGCCCACCTGAATATGATGCCGTCAGAAAGGTATCTCCTCCGAACCTGGTTTCCCTTGTTGAGCGGGCTCCGGATACGGAGAAGAAATAGTAAGCGCTTAATGGCGCTATATCGATGGTTAGTGCTTGACCGAAAACCCCGGTTTTCGGTCAAAAACTCGAAATCCGAATTTCGAAATACGAAACAATGACAGAAAGTAAAAATGTTCCAATGACAAAAACATTGAATTTCCAATGGGTTCGTTTCGATCATTTTGTCATTTGATATTCGAATTTGTTTCGAATTTCGTGCTTCGTATTTAAAATTAATTGATTTTGTAGAAACTGCCATGCAGGGGCTACCTATTCCGGGCTTAGTGCCGAAGGAATGTAGTCTCTTAATGAGGATTATTAGCTATGCCTAAACTCTTGGTGGACAATAAGGAAATTGAAGTCAAAGAAGGGACCACCCTGCTTCAGGCCTGCCTTGACAATGGTATCTACATCCCCAACCTCTGCTACCTTGAAAGCATGGACGATCCCTGGGCTTCATGCAGGATGTGTTTTGTTGAAATCGAGGGGGAGGAAAAACCAATAACGTCATGCACTGTTACGGTCAAAGATGACATGGTCGTCAAAACCGACACCCTGTCTGTAAGGCGATTGCAGCGGACGGCCCTTCGACTTCTCCTGTCGGTCCACCATGTGGACTGTAAGAATTGTCATGTCAATAAAAAATGTGAATTACAGCGCATTGCCAAATATCTAAAGGTCGGGTTAAAGACCAAGCACCTGGAACAACACCTAAAAGAGCCGGACATCGACCAGCATCATCCTTTTCTGGATTACTACCCCAATCGATGCGTTTTGTGCGGAAAATGTATTCATGTCTGCCGGAAAAAGTACGGCCAATCTGTTCTGACCTTTGCCAAACGAGGATTTGATACGGTAATCAGCTCTTATGGCAAAAATGATGTATCATCGCTTGCTTGTGAAAAATGCGTTGTTTGTGTCGATATCTGTCCGGTTGGAGCACTTATCCTGAAAGAAGCCCAAGAATAATCTATCCCGGAAAAGCTGTAAATATAAGATGTTATTACGGCTGGCTTAATATTCTGATGACTTTTGGCCGATATGCATCCTTTTTGGCCAGCTTGTTCCCCTTTAATTTTACGAACACAATCGCAAGTCCGAAAAACAAAAGACCGATAATTATCGAAAGTGTTGACTCATCGAAATTAAAAAAAGGCGTTATTTTATCGCCTATTATCGCGCCTGCCAGCAAGAACAGGATCGGCAACACATAAAGTAGAAAAGTAGCTTTCAACAACGGGGCTGTTTCAAAGCTCAGTACAACATTCTGGCCGACCTTTGCCCCCGCATCATTTATCGCTTCCACCTCCATCTCCTTCCCACCGCCCAAGACCGAGCAGGAACTCCTAGAAGCTCACCCCTCACAGGAGCTGGTTTTCGTCGTTGTGACCCATGCGGTGGTGGAACCGACTTTTGTTACAATACCTTTTTCAGTTGCCATAAGAGTAGAATCCTTAAACGTTTGCTACTCAATAATATAATATCTGTTTGCAGAAAGTCACTAATATTAGTGCTTTTCGGCTTTTATAAAAACTTAGATAAATTATTCATGAAAAATGCGGGCTAGTACTCTTTCGGCATCATATTCAGCTGATCCAGAGTAAAAACCGGACCGTCTTTGCATACAAATTCTTTGCCGATATTGCATCGCCCGCATATCCCGATACCGCATTTCATGCGCATTTCAAGGGACATTATGATGTGATCATGGGAGTAGTTAAGCTTGTCCAAAACAGGCTGTGTAAATTTGATCATGATCGGCGGACCGCAAACAATGGCATATGTGTCTGCATCACCCGGGGGTGCTTCCTGATCGGTAATGGTCGGCACAAATCCGATATTATATTTCCAGTCCGGATCATCTGTGGCATCAACGGTAATGTGCATGTTAATATCATCACGCTTTTCCCATTCAGCCAGTTTATCCTTGTAAAGTAGCATACCAGGAGTGCGGGCGCCGTATATAACATGGAGTTCATTAAATTTGGAGCGGTTGGCCGGATCCAGCATATAGACGATGGACGAACGCAGGGTGGTGAATGCAAAACCCCCGCCGATTATCACAACATTCTTGCCTTCCATGATATCCCAGGGATACCAGTTGCCCATAGGACCGCGTATCCCCATAATGTCGCCGGCCTTCATGGCGTGAAGATAGGATGTTACCAGGCCGACCTTGTTGACGGTGAACATTAAAAACCCTTTTTCCGTGGGAGATGATGCAATTCCTATGGGTATTTCACCCTTTCCAGCCACGGAAAGTTCGGCAAACTGCCCGGCTTTGTAAGTGAATTTTTCTTCGTCATCCGGATTTATAAAGACAAGCTTGAATGTCTTAAGATTTTTATCTTCGGTTTCAGTTATTATTTCGTCTATGCGAACCGGATAAGGTAAATACGGATTTTGCACTTTTATTCCCCTTTTAGAATTGAAGATTGAAGATTGTTCTATCAATATAAAATCATCAACCTCCATAACTGTTCATTAATTCGCAAACCCTGCGTATATCGATATTAACCGGACAGAGACGAATACATCGACCACACCCGACACATTGAATTCCATTTTCATACTTGTCCACGTAATATTTGAACTTGTGCATGAACCGCTGGCGAACCCGCTGTATCTTGGTGTCTCTGGGATTGTGCCCTGATCCGTGAAGGGTAAACAGCGGATACATACAGCTATCCCAATTGCGCATGCGTATCCCGGAATATCCGTAAGTTTCGTCTTGAATGTCAAAACACCAGCATGTGGGACACGCATATGTGCAGGTACCACAGTTTATACAAGCAAAAGCCGTTTCTTCCCAAAAAGATGCTTCAAAAAGGTCGGTGATATTTTTATCCTTCAATTCATCGGTGCTTACCCGAGAGGTTATCTTTGCCTCTGCGGCTTGCCTCATGGTCTCAATCCGGTCGCTTGCAGCATCGGCATCCACTTCTGCACTCCAGCCGGCAGCTGATAAAAAGTTTTCTCCCTTTTCTGTAATAACCTTAATTAAATAATGATCGTTTGTATCCACCAGGAGCAGGTCCGATCCCTCTTCATGAAACGGTCCGCAACCGGCGGTCGTGCAGAAGCATGTACTGCACGGGGTATCGCATGCATACCCTACAAAAGTAGTCGCTTCATAGGATTTAATCCAATAAGGGTCTTTATATTCGGGCGCATCAAAGTTTGGCTTAACCACCAGGAAAGCTTTGGCATCGCAAGGCCTGATACCGATGACTGCCCGAGGCGAATAATCCTTATCGATTTCTTTCAAGATGTGATGATCTTCCTTGTTCTCATCCAAAGTATATTCGAACATTACCTCTGACTGGGGATATACCACCGACTTGGGTGAAAGCCGTGTATTTAATAAATTCAAATCAGGCAGTTCACCTTTATAGAGTTTCTTAAAATTATGGAATGTATCTTGCTTAACCGGACCGAATAATCGAAAGGAATCATCTAAACGTTCAAGACCTTTAGCCCAACTTTCCCTATCAATTTTTATGAACTTCATATCATATGTCCTTGTTGTCACTTATCACTTGGTCACCCTAACGCATGAACTATTCAATAAATTCATCCGGATCATCAGGTCTGTATGTATCAAGGGGCGGCCGTTCTTCCAATGTCATGCCGGCCTCCCAGCCGAACAGATCCAGACAATCTTTTTCCAGTTTTTTTGTAAACGTTCGGACCTTTATTCCCATGGGGCATGCACGTTCACAGGCACCGCAATCCGTACATCTGCCGGAACAGTGGTAGGCCCTTAAAAAATGGAATGTCCTTGTATCTATAGGGTCCTGGCTTTTGCCGACCCACTGGGGCCGTGATTCGTCTACGAAACAAGTGGGACAGTAGCAAAGCGGACATGCATTTCTGCAAGCATAACAGCGAACACAGGCCGAAAGGAGATCATCAAAATATCTCCATTTCTCTTCCGGAGGCATGGCTTCAATTTTTCGGACATCCTCATATCTGTCCACATCCTTTTGTTCCTCAACCGGATCACCAACAACTTCATCGTGCATTACCGGATTGCGGTGAATACATATTGCGCAGTTCTCCTGAAGGACGTCACTTTTGTTCAAGGTTTTTTCAAAACCATCGCCCTTAACAATGATCTTGTCATCCGCCTCAATCACGTCTTGTATTTCAGTTTCAAACATTGTTTCGATCTTGTGCCGGTCAATCATAGCTTTGCACGGCACGCCGATAATAACGAGCTGATCCCTTTTAATCTTGTTTTCGATAATATGGGTAACAATATTGCGAGAATCGCATCCCTTGGCAATAATACCGATTTTTTCCTCCCTGTTGGGGAGGTAGTTTGCCAGATTAATTCCGCAGTTGCCGTCCCACACAAAATTATCGACGTCTTGGGGCGTTTTTGCAAAACAGGGCTCATTCATCATCGGCACGGTCCCCTTACGGAATCCGATGACCATATCAACTTTGGACTCTTTTAAGAGCCGATTTGATATTTCCTTTATCTTATCAATATATGCTGACATCTTAAGCTACCTTGGCCATTGTTTTTAGATAATTATTATTGGGTCCCAGAGCCTTGACCGCCGCGGTAACCTTGTTGACCACATCGACAAACTTGGTCGATTCTGCAGAGGAGATCCATGAAAAATGGAGACGGCCGGGTTCGATTCCCATATATTCCATAAGGTTTTGAAATAATGCAAACTTTCTGCGGGCATAGTAATTACCTTCCAGGTAATGGCATTCGCCGGGATGTCACCCGGACACCCAGACCCCGTCGGCCCCCTCCCGCAAGGCAGCCAGAAAAAACTTAGGGCTCATTCTTCCGGTGCAGGGAATTCTGATGACCCGGACGTTGGGCGGATATTCCATTCTGCTGACGCCGGCAAGGTCAGCGGCGCCGTAGCTGCACCAGTTACACAAAAAACTGACGATCTTGGGTTCCCAATCTGACATTTTGATAATCTCCTAACCCGGATAAACCGGAACCAAAAAAGTCATATTTTATCTAACCACGAAGACCACGAAGGATAATAAGGATAAAAAATCTTCGTGCCCGCCCCGCCTGCCGGCGGGCGGGTTTCTTCGTGTACTTTGTGGTGAAAAAAATTTTATCATAAAACGCACAAAATCTATTGCTAAGAAACTAAGTAACTTCTCAATAAATTCTGGAGCCCACTGGTGATAAAATGTAAAAGAGCTGGCTGTTTGAGCGTGTTAGAGAGCCTTAAGAAAAAACAGCTAATAACAAGATTCATCTTTTAACATATGAT
>Ga0114920_10001248_pt1 | contig 11679 bp, 8 predicted proteins | sample ChitaG_FD_88683 | JGI IMG/M metagenome (GOLD analysis project Ga0114920, IMG submission 88683) | Deep subsurface microbial communities from South Pacific Ocean to uncover new lineages of life (NeLLi) - Chile_00310 metaG | ecosystem: Environmental > Aquatic > Marine > Oceanic > Sediment ... | reverse complement strand
CTGTAGGAGTTCTTCTTCTGGGCGCTGCATGTGCTGTGGTTATCTCCACGGGCATGAATTACCTTCTCTCGCCTACGACGACCATCGTGCATGATATCTATCAGCGCTTCTCTAAAAAAGCAGCCAAACAAAGCACCATGGTTGCCCTCCAAAAGGTCCTTGTGGTTTTCGTCGGAGTTGTGGCATTTTTTCTTGCCATAAAACTCACGTCTGTCCTTGGAATGGCCATTTTTGCCTACACGATCTATGGCGTCTCCATAACTCCAGCTCTCATTGCTGCTTTGACCTGGAAAAGAGCAACTAAGGCCGGCGGATTGGCCTCAATCATTTCCGGAATATCCGTCTGTATCCTGCTTAGAATCATAGTAGAGATCCTCCCTCCTGAAAAAGTTCCAGGAGGCGATCCCTGGGGGATTCCTATCATCTTCCCTGGCCTAATTGTCTCTATCGGTTCGCTGATTATTGTCAGTCTCTTGACCAAAAAGCCAAAACCTGAAGAGCTGGAAAAATTTTTTCCTGAAAAATAAATGATAGGCTCCGTCCCAAAGCTATGTGATTGAAATGGCCTATTTGCTCACCATATTTGCCTATCTCGTCTTGCTGTTTGTCATTGGCCTTCACTTGGCCAAACGGCTGCGAAAGAAAGAAGATTTTCTGGTAGCCGGAAGGACTCTGACTGCTCCGGTTCTTGTAGGGACCCTTCTTGCTTCCTGGATGGGCTCCGGGGATATCTTCAGCGTATCAGACCTGAGTTACAACCACGGCTATTCCTCTCTTATCGGAAGCAGCGGCGGCTGGTTGGGTATCATCATCGTTTTTTTCATTGCAGGTAGAGTCAGAAGGTTTGGACAGTTCACTGTACCCGATATTCTGGAAGCCAGATATAATAAATGGGCCCGAATCCTCGCCACAATAACCACTATTATTGCCTATGTGACCATTGTCAGCTACCAATTCCGCGGAGGAGGCTGGGTACTGAATATGATTACAGAAGGTAAGCTCTCCACCAAAAATGGGATAATCATCATGGCTGTTTTTGTCATCGCTTATACTTTGCTCGCTGGAATGATTTCCGTTGCCTATCTGGATATTTTTAACGGGATTATCATGATAACGGGTATCTTTCTCGCCCTCCCCTTCCTCATCCACCATGTTGGGGGAATCAGCACCATCGTTTCAAACCTAACTCCAAGAAGTCATCCCTTCTTGGGAAACATGACCTGGGTCCAGGCCATGGGTTACTTCTTTCCCACCCTGCTTCTTGCATTGGGAAACAGTAACATGTATCAGCGCTTTTTCTCTGCCAAAAATGAAAGGGAAGCAAAAAAGTCTGTCATCGGATGGGTTTTGGGCGTTATCCTGTTAGGGATCGCTCTGCAGAGCCTGGCTGTAGTCGGGAGCAGCTATTTTAAGGGCCTTGAGGCAACAGAGGCTGGAAAAATTATCCTTCTCGTCGCCCACAAAGGAGTTCCTGTGGTCGTGGGATGCGCCCTCATGGCAGCAATTGTGGCCATCATCATTTCCACTGCGAACAGTTTTCTCCTTGTACCGGCAACAAACGTTATCAGGGATATATATATGCGCTTTATCAACCCCAACTTACCTGATAAAAAAATGATACTCTACTCAAGGCTGACGGTCATCATTCTAGGTTTCATTTCCTATTCTCTAATTTTCTTTTTTCCCCGAATATTAGATGCAGCTTACGCAGCCTACACGGTATATGGCGCTGGAATCACACCGGCTCTTATGGCAGTCTTCTTCTGGAAGAGGGCAACCATCTCGGGAGGAGTACTATCCATGCTGGGTGGAATGGTCACAACCGTTATTTGGGAAATCATCAATAAAATCCTGGGACATCTCCCACTGGGTGTTCCGGCTATTTATCCTGCCTTAATCTGTTCTTTGACCCTCCTCATCGGGGTCAGCCTTCTCACATCTAAGCCATCGCCTGACAAATGGAAACCTTTTTTTAAATAGGAGGTGAGGATGAGTACAGGAATAGTAAAAGATTGGCGCTACATGGAACATGATATGGGCGCTTTCCATGTGGAAAACCCCAAAAGAATTGAAGCCATCTATCGGATGCTGGAAAATGAAATCACGCTTTCTCTATTCGAAATAGAACCGCGTCCTGCCACTGAGGAAGAAATTCATATGGTCCACTCCCCCTCCTATGTCAATCTCATCAAAGAAACCTCTGGCAAGGAGAGGGTTTCTCTTGATCCCGACACATCAACTTCCACCCGTTCTTATGAAGTTGCTTTACTTGCGGCAGGAGGTTTGTTAAAAGCAGTGGACCTTGTTATGGAAGGAAAAATCCAGAATGGCTTTGCACTTGTCAGACCTCCCGGACATCATGCTGAAGCGGCACGGGCCATGGGATTCTGCCTCTTCAACAATGTTGCCATAGCAGCCGAGTACTTGATAAAAAAATACGGAACCAAACGTATTTTGATCGTGGACTGGGACCTTCACCATGGCAATGGAACCCAGAATTCTTTCTCTGACAGAGAAGACATCCTCTACTTTTCCACACACCAGTTCCCCCATTACCCGGGAACAGGATACTGGAATGAGACAGGACAGGGAAAAGGCAAAGGCTTTACCGTGAATGTCCCCCTCAGACCTGGAAAAGGAGATGCGGATTATCTATTTATATTCAAAAAAATCCTCTCCCCTATCGTGGCCGAATACAAGCCTGAATTCATCCTTGTATCTGCGGGTTTTGACATCTATCAAGGGGATCCATTGGGGGGAATGGAGATCACTGAAGAAGGATTCGGAGCTTTAACTTCTGAACTCCTGTCTTACGCCCATGATTTTTCTCAAGAGAGAATACTCTTTACATTAGAAGGCGGGTATGACCTTCAAGGGCTTAAAGAAGGAGTCAAATATGTCTTGCTCTATCTAAGCGGAGAAGGAGAAAAACTGAATATTGAAGAAAGCATCTCTTCTCTTACTGAGAGAGAGCTGGCTCCGGTTTTTGAAACACAAAAGCAATATTGGAAATTATAATTATATTATAGGGGACGTTCCCCAAAGTACCACCCTATATTTATCTTCATCATCAATTCGAAAAAAAATACAGGCTCCTCTTTCTTGAATCAAATATAAACATTCAGAAAATGATTTAATGAATTAAATCTCCACAAACAATAAAGGTGGGTTTGATGAATCAAACCCCTACACACAATGAATCAAGCCCCTACAATATGGAAAAAAGTTACCTGTCCTTTTTTTGATGAGTTATAGGGTGGTATTTTAGGGAACGTCCCCATGTAATGCCATCCGTCATCTTTTAAGGACACGCCTTCAGGCAATCATCCCCTGATTTAAGAAAGAAGATAAATGGCATGGTATTTGCATAATATTTTAATGTGAAATAAATGGAAGGAGAAAGAAAATGAAAAAAACAGCAGGAATGCTTACCGTTTTTCTTTTCATCCTATCCACCCTGAGTGCAGAGGAGCCCAAATACACAAATTCCTCCTTTGCCCGATTAAGCTACATAACTGGAAACACCTATATTCAAAGAGCAGCTGACCTCGGTTATGAAGAAGGCGTAGTGAATATGCCTATCACAGAAGGCGACAGGCTTGGGACAACTGACGGACGAGCAGAAATCTTCCTGGGGAATAGAAATTATGTCAGGTTAGACAACAATACAAAAATAGATTTTTTAAACCTTCCCAAAAGAGACAGCGAGCTCACTCGCATTCGAATCTGGTCAGGGAATGTCTATTTCAACGTGAAATTTTTAGAGAAAGAAAAGAACATTGAAATCCATACTTCAGATGTCTCGCTCTATGTCTTGAGTGAGGGACTCTATCGAATCGATGTGCGAGAAAACACAGAAACTGAAATATTTGTCTTCTACGGCTTGCTGGAAGCGGCTGGAGAAACAGACTCAGTGCTGATCAAGGACGAACATAGACTGGAAGCAATCGAAGGACGTTTCACTTCCCGGCCAACTCGGTTTTATGCAGTTGCTGAGGATAGTTTTGACAGATGGAACGAACACAGGGATTCTTTAGTACCCAAGCGCTATGCCAAGCGATATATGCCGGAAGAGCTGGAGGATTATGAATACGAGTTGGGCTCTTATGGCGACTGGATCTACTTCAGACCCTATGGCTGGGTTTGGGCTCCCAGGGGAGTTGGTCTAGATTGGCGTCCCTATTACCGTGGCCGATGGACTTGGATTCCTTTGTGCGGCTGGACATGGGTTCCCTATGAATCATGGGGTTGGTGTGTCTATCATTACGGCAGATGGCACTGGAGCCTTGGACTCGGCTGGTACTGGATTCCCACCCGATCTTGGGGGCCTGCTTGGGTGAGCTGGTATAGGGGCTATGATTACTATGCCTGGGCACCTTTAAGCTACTACGGATATCCCACTGTGGTAATAAATAACGTATTTTACGGCAGGTACAGAGGCAACTATTATCCTAACTATTCTCGAGCCCTCACTGTTATACATAAAAATCAACTCAAGGCAAAAAATATCTCCAAGGTTGCACTGAGCAGAGAATCTGTTAAAAAAATTGGAAAAATCAATCTTTCCAGAAAACCGCTTTCTCTGAAGCCCGCAAAAAGCAAGGTCTCAGTTGAAAAGCTTAAAGGCAAAAAACTGCTCCTCCGGAAAGTGGATAGGCCTCCCGAAACTGGAGAAGTCAACCGACTGAGCAAAAGCGCAATCAAGAAGTCCTCCTCCGTTAGCTCAAGGGGGATCAAAAGGGTTTCGACTCGGAACCTGAAAGCCTCAAATGAAGGTAAAGGTTCTACGAAAAAATCAGAGGAAAGAATCAAAAAGAAAGAATCATATGGTTACTCTTCATCCTCGAAAGTCAGTAAAAGCATAAATAAAGGTGCTAGAAAATCTAAGCCTCCGAAGTCTCGTTCCACTCTCAGTAAGGTTCGTAAATTTATATCTGGGATTAAATCCATCAAAAGCAGTTCTTCAAAGAGCTCGTCCCGAGGAGCTTCCACAAAAAGTGTGAAATCAGGTTCATCATCCAGGTCTTCTTCATCCTCCTCGCAAAAGTCATCTTCATCATCCCGTTCTACATCAAAATCTGGCAAGGTCAAGAAAAAGAAGTAGCTCTGCTTCCCAGTACCTCTATGTTTATATAGATGACGGGGACAGGCAAAATCAAGAATACAGTTGCCTGTCCCCTTTTCCTTTAATCAATTCCCTGCAAATTTTCATTATAAGGATTTGATAAATTAAGCCCCTGCGGTATGAGATTGCCACGCGCCCCTCAGTCGCTCTCAATGACAAGGTGGGCTTGATGAATCAAGCCCCTACTCTCTGCATGTGGGCTTGATGAATCAAGCCCCTACAACTCTAGGGGACGTCCCCAGCTATTCTTCTTTTTTCTTTTCTATCGCGTAATAATCGAGAATCTTCATGTGGTCTTCAAGAGAGCAAAATCTGTCCGGCTCGGTTCCTGGAATGAACGCCTCATTCAAGACAAAAAGACAGATTCGGGTTGCAAGTAGGCCGGTTTTGCGGTCAATCTCCACCCAGGATATATTGGGCGGGATCTCAAATGACTCTATTTCAAACTCAACGCCCTCTTCCTCAGCTATCTTTTTCTCATCTGCAATGATTCTCTCAAAAAAATCTTTCCATACGGGAAGCGCAGCCACTGCCCCAGATTGCCTCTCTCCTATGGAAATCAACGTATCATGACCAACCCATACCCCTGCACAAAGGGAGGGAGAGAATCCTATAAACCAGGCATCTGTATATTCATCAGTGGTGCCTGTTTTCCCGGCTAATTGTTTATCCTGTAAGAGAGCGCTTGCAGATATACCACTTCCCCTCTGCATCACTCCTTGAAGCAAATAGGTCATGATGTAGGCAATCTGAGGAGAGATAACTTCCTCTTCCTCAATCTCACTCTCTTCTAAGATATTGCCTTCTTTATCTTCAATACGATCAATAAAGTAGGGTTTTATTCGAATGCCCTTATTGGGAAATGTGGTAAAAGCAGAAACAAGCTCTATCAATTTGACTTCGAATGTGCCGAGAGCAAGAGAAAGATAGGGAAGGATTTGAGAAGTGATTCCAAATTTCTGACAATACTTCACTCCAATCTGAGGCGATATGGAGTCCAATATTTTAGCTGTTACGATATTCCTCGACTCTTCCAGGCCTTTACGGAAAGTTACTGCCCCTTTGTATTTTTTGTCATAATTTGGAGGGGACCAGGGCTCTTCCATCCATTGATCCATAAATTCAGTAGGCTCATCTACAATTATAGTGGCTGGAGTGTACCTATTCTCTAAAGCTGCTGTGTAGAGTATGGGTTTTATCGCCGAACCTGTCTGCCTCATGGCCTGTGTCGCTTTGTTCCATTTGCTTTTTTTAAAAGATTTTCCGCCCACCATGGCCTTTATCTGTCCAGTATGAGGTTCAATAGCAAGAAAAGCCCCCTCGAGGAGAGGTTCCTGGTCAAGGGAAGCAAGGAGTTCTTTCTTCTCTTCATCAATTTTGTTGACTTTGACGTGAATTAAATCCCCCCTCTTTATGAGATTATTTAAATTACCTGTCTTCGTCCAGGCGATATCATTGTTTTTCAATCGACCCGCATAATCTTTAACCTTGACAGCGGCTTCCTGCCTTTTAACTGATAAAACAACTGCCTCAATAATTTCTTGAACTTTTAGCGAGGGCTTCCTCCAGCTCTCCAGTAATATTTCTTCCCTTCCTAGAAGGTTTTTGATCTGCTTCTCATCGATTTCCTCAAGGTTTTCGATTCCTTCTTCCAATAAATTCCTCTTGTCATCTCTCCAGCCCTGTCTTTTATCCAGTACCCGCAGCCATTTCAGAAGCGCCTCTTCAGCATATTTCTGATAAGTAGGATTTAAAGTCGTATAGACCTTTAATCCTTTCGTGTAGAGGGCATCGGCACCATAATTTCTCTCTAAATATTTCCTGGCTTCCTCCTTGAAATAGGCGGCAAATCCGGAATCTTCCCGATGTAAAGGAAGAACAGCGAGCGGCCTGGCCTTGGCTTCCTCGGACTCTTCTTTTGTTATGAATTTCTCCTCAGCCATTCGGTTCAGAACATGATTGCGGCGACGAAGGGTTCCCTCAGGATTCTTATAAGGGGAATACAGGTAAGGGCCGCGAAAAATGCCTGTGATCAGGGCTGCTTCCTCAAGGATCAATTCTGATACACCTTTTCCAAAATACAGGCGGGAGGCAGCTTCCACACCGTGTGCTCCATGACCCAGATCAAACTGATTGCAATACAAAGTCAGGATTTCTTCCTTTGTATATTCCTTCTCGAGCTGGAGAGCAAGAATCCATTCTTTCAATTTGCGGCGAATCGTCTTTTTCCTGTGAAGTAAAAGCGTCCTCACTAATTGCTGACTGATGGTGCTTCCCCCTTGTAAGCTCCTTGGCCTTCTTATCTTTTTGATGTCTTCCTTTAATGCCCGCAAAATGCCACGATAATCAATTCCGTTGTGGTTGAAATATCTAGGATCTTCCGTGGCAATAATAGCATTTTTCAGAATTTCTGGGATTTCGTTATAAGGTACCTCGATCCTTTTTTGTAAAGCATACTCTCCAATAACTTCACCTCCATCAGAGTAGATAGTGGTGATAATCCCAGGTTCATAGCCTTCTAACTCGGACATAGATGGAAGATTCTGCCGTACTGCTACCAAAGCACCCAGCATGGTCCCTAACACACAAGCAGAAGAGAAGAGAATGATCAGAAAAGCTATTTTAAGGATCTTGCGGAGCTTGATTCTTTTAGTCTTCTTGTTTTTTTTGACAGATCTTTTTTTCAGAGCCATCAATTTAAATATAACAGATTAATAAGAGGGATACAATGGGATTAGCCCCCAAAATTACTCAAGTTTTAAAGGTCTGACCCTGGAGATATTCAAGGATTGACTCTTCTATTTTTTTAGAAATCTCCTCTCTGGGTTTCAGGGCATCTATATGAATGATATTTTCGCCTTCAAAGCTACTAAAAATTTCTCTGACTTTAACTAGATAATCCTCACGTTCAAAGAGTTTGTCCTTCTTTTTACGGTTTTGTATACGCTCCAAGCCCCTTTTTGCATCGATATCCAAGATGAATACCAAGTCAGGTTTCACAACAAACTCTTCATTCGTTTTTTTTATCATTTCATGGTCGATTCCTTTTGCCCCCTGATAAGCAATTGTTGAATAATAGTATCTGTCCAAAATGACAATCTTTTTCTCCTCAAGGGCCGGCTTCAAATTCCTCTCTACATTTTCTCTCCTATCTTTCTGAAACAATTCCAGCTCTTCTTCCGGAGAGAGAGAATCTGCAAAAAGAGCCCGCTTTTTAATCTCACGACCCCATTTACTCTCGGACGGTTCTCGAAAATAGGCTACATCATATCCTCTCGCTTTAAGTCTATCCAGAAGGATTTCGGCCTGGGTCGACTTTCCGGCTCCGTCGATACCTTCGAAGACAATCAGAACACCTTTTTGAAGAATCACTTTCATCGTCTTGTGATGATATCTTTAATGATTTTTTAATGCAACTTTTCTGGGAATAAAGAGTTTTTAATAGATGGACTGATTGAATTTTCCAGATGGTTATGATATTTTAGAATATAGCGCTTAGGAGGAAGAGAAATGAAAAAAATAGCCATCATAGCACTGATCAGCTTCTTTCTGGGAATACTCATAGCTGCTACAGTCTTCGTCTATCTGCCTGAAAAAAATACTCAAAAGAGCTTCTTAGAGGAGAATCCTTCTCACTCATTAACGTCCAATCTGTTCGCATCTCCTTCTCCCCAAACAAAGCCTGATTTGGATTTCATCAAGATCACAGACAAAGTTGCTCCTGCTGTCGTACAAATTACAGCCATCAAAGTGGAAAAAAGAAGAGTTCCTAGTATGTTTGATGATTCTGACGACTTTTGGGATAGATTTTTCAACATCCCCAGGGGAAGAGGAAGAGAACGAGAATATCGCTCTGAAACCAGAGGCACAGGTTTTTTTATCAGTTCGGATGGATACATCATGACCAACCACCATCTTGTAGATAAAGCAGAAAATGTCACCATTCTCACATTAGAGGATAAAGAATATAAAGCAAAAATAGTGGGGGCAGATTCTAACACAGACATAGCGTTGTTAAAGGTTGATGATAAAGATTTAATTTTTGCCGAATTGGGAGATTCTGCCCGGCTGCGTGTGGGAGAATGGGTTTTAGCCATTGGAAATCCCTGGGGATTGGAACACACGGTTACTGCAGGAATTGTCAGTGCAAAAGGAAGACAGGTCACGGGGAGTCTACCTCTTCAGGACTTTATACAGACTGATGCTGCCATAAATCGTGGAAACAGCGGCGGTCCTCTGGTTAACATGAAGGGGGAAGTTGTCGGAATAACGAGCATGATCTATTCCCCTTCTGGAGGAAACATCGGTATTGGTTTTGCAATCCCCTCCAACCTTGCCAAAAAAGTTGTTACACAACTTAAAGAGAAAGGAAAAGTAGTCCGAGGATATCTTGGAATCATCCCACAACCCATTTCAGAAGCTGACAAAGAGTACTTTAAATTGAAATCAAAAAAAGGAGCTCTTGTAGCCCAAGTCGAGCCTGGCACACCTGCGGATAAGGCTGGACTGAAACAAGCTGATGTCATTACTGAAATTAACGGTAAACCTGTCAAAAACGACAATGACCTAAGGCTAAAAATTTATGAAATTGAACCTGGGACAAGAGTCGAAATCAAAGTCATACGGGAAGGGAAAGAGAAGATTCTAACTGCAAAACTCACAGAATTTCCAACTGAAGAAACAGAAGTCGTTTCTGCTGCTTCTGGAAAAGAACTTGGAATGGAATACACGACTTTGACTTCTCGCCTTTCCAGACGCTATGGATTCCGAACTGAGGAAGGAGTTATAATAACCGAAATTACCCGCTACAGTGAGGCGGATAGAAGAGGTCTCCTCGCTGGAGACATTATACTTGAAGCCAACAGAAGGAGGGTAAGTGAGGCAAGCGATTTAGAAAATATTATAAAAAAACTCAAGCCGGGTGATACACTCATGCTGGTTATCCGGAGAGAAAGGGGCAGAGATTCAGTAGAGCTCATTAGAACCCTACGAATACCTGAATGAAATTTATAAAGGTTCACTCCTTAGGCAACGATTTCCTGATCATCGATGAGGAAAAGACTAAGGGGGTATCAGACATAAGCAGCCTAGCCGGAAGAATCTGTGACCGCCACACAGGTGTGGGAGCTGACGGGTTGCTCCTCATCTCAATCAAAGACGAAGCAAAAGGTCATGTCAAATTCCGCATATTCAATGCGGACGGAACTGAAGCAGAAATTTCAGGAAACGGATTGAGGTGTGCAGCTGCATCTCTTTACTACCAAAAAAAAATCGACTCTCCTCAAATAATTTTTTTGACCACAGCTGGCCATAGAGAATGTAAGCTCATCAAGGGAAAGAAGAATCTCTTTATGATCAGGATAGAGATGGGAATCCCTCGCTTGCGCTCTCAAGATGTTCCATTCGATGATGGCTCTAGTTATGAAGAGATCATCGATTACCCCCTTTCTATAAATCAAAAAATTTATCCAATAACAGTCCTTTCTCTCGGAAATCCCCATTGTACAATTTTTGTGGACCGCTTTCCTGCTCGCATTGAATGGCACCAGATCGGACGAGAAATCGAATCCCATCCATTCTTTCCAAACAGGACAAACATCGAGTTTGTCAGAGCCCTAAACCGCGAAGAAATTGATGTCCTCTTCTGGGAAAGAGGTGTTGGCGAGACGCTTTCTTCTGGGAGTGGGGCCTGTGCTGCTGCTGCGGCATCTATCTTGAAGAAGCTAACTGACAAAACAGTTAAAGTAAGAACAAGTATGGGACAGTTAACTGTGGAATGGGAAAAAAAGAAGATTTATCAGACCGGTCCTGCAGAAATTGTTTTTAAGGGTGACTTCATCGCCGATTAATCCCTATAAAATCCAAGATAAACATTTATTCTAAAAAAGTAGCCTGTCCCCTTTTATGGTGTGTAGGGGCTTGCAGGATTATAAAATACGAAATCTTTTGTCAATATGAGCTTTTAGCTCTATGACTCTTGGGTTTTACCAAAGAATGGTCAAAAACTTCTTTTGCCTCCTCGACAAAAATAAACTCCATATCTTTTATAACCTTCTTCGGTATATCGATCAGGTCTTTCTTATTTGCCGAGGGAAGGATCATCTTCTTCACACCGGCTCTCTGGGCAGCAAGGACCTTTTGTTTTATGCCTCCAACAGGGAGCACATTGCCGCGCAGCGTAATCTCCCCTGTCATGGCAACATCCCTTTTGACTTTCATGTTTGTACAGACCGATAAAAGCGAAGTCGCTATAGTCACCCCAGCAGATGGACCATCCTTAGGTATAGCTCCTTCAGGAATGTGGATATGAAAATCGTTTCGAGAAAAAATCTGATTATCAATGCCAAACTCATCCACATGAGCCCGAGCATAACTCAAGGCCGCCTGGGCTGACTCTTTCATCACATCACCCAGTGACCCGGTTAGGGATAGATTGCCTTTCCCTTTCATTTTGATGGCCTCGACAAAAAGGATCTCTCCTCGCTGGCTGTCCAGGCCACACCTGTAGTCACTCCTACTTGATCAGTCTGCAAAAGCTGACCCTTGAATATCTT
>Ga0114920_10001247_pt1 | contig 11682 bp, 11 predicted proteins | sample ChitaG_FD_88683 | JGI IMG/M metagenome (GOLD analysis project Ga0114920, IMG submission 88683) | Deep subsurface microbial communities from South Pacific Ocean to uncover new lineages of life (NeLLi) - Chile_00310 metaG | ecosystem: Environmental > Aquatic > Marine > Oceanic > Sediment ... | reverse complement strand
GGATGCCCGCCTTCGCGGGCATGACGATATTTTTATCTATTTAATATTATTCCCTTTATTGTCATTCCCGCGCAAGCGGGAATCCAGAAAAATGGCAAATTTTGACTTTTTACGAAAACATCAAACATGGATTTTGAACAAACATAATTCATAATAAAATCTCCGAACAGCCATAGTAACGACCTTTCCCAAACATTTATAATACGGATAACTTGATTGGCGATATTCCTATAAAATGAGTTCGATGTTGATATATTTTTTTGTTTGTGCCATCTTGGGAACATAAATTCGTACGATCCTGCTTTTGCGAAAGCACCTATTTTAACATCTGTGCAAAAAAAGAGAGGAAAATATGTCTGGGTTGGATGTAATTATCGTCGACGATGATCCAACTGTATGTGAAACAATCTCAGAAATGGTCAAAAGATTCTATGTCTGGGGTGATGTGCTTACCTTTATAGAAGTAGATGAGGCGATAGAGTATTGTTTAAATCGAGAAACCGGTATTGCAATTTTCATTGTGGACGTATTTCTTGGCGAAAAAAGCGGATTTGATTTCCTTGATGCCATAGGGGAAAAATTCATCTCAGCCCATGATGACACAATTATTATTACCGGAAAAGCCAGCGATGATGTAGTGGATATGTGCTTAGCCGCAAATGTTAACCATTTATTAGAAAAACCGATTAGACTATACGCTCTGCAACTTGCAGTCAGGGCTATAGCGGCAAAGTACCTGAAATTTGCCAAGAAGCTGTTACAAGACCCGGTTTTTGCCAAGAGCGTGGCAGGGTTTTAAGATTTTAGTAAAGAATCCTGGCCCAAAGGACCAGGTTTTTCAGGGCAAAATAAAGGTTTAAGGTCACAATTTAATGCAACATTTTCAAACTGTCCGCAATCACAACCCTGTTTCCGTTATCGCTGCGTTGACGTTTTTCTGTATTTTGTTTGAATTGACAGGTTGTGGTGCAACTCCACATACGCCGATAGCAATACATGCCTATCGCACAAAACCCGATAATAACATAGAACAGCTGCTTCGGTCCGAGGCGAATCAATGGAAAGGAACCCCACACCGACTGGGAGGAAACAGCCGAAGGGGTATCGACTGTTCCGGCTTTGTGTCGCAGCTTTACAAGAATCTTTTCAATATTCGCCTGCCACGTTCGACCAGGGATCAGGCGCGTGTCGGCACTCCAATTTCACGAATTCAAATCCGGGCGGGAGACCTTGTCTTTTTTCTGCCGCCTAAAAAGAAACGTCATGTTGGCATCTACCTGGGAAGGGGTGACTTTGTACACGCTTCCAGTACTAAAGGCGTAATGATATCAAATATGAACAATCCATACTGGCGCAAATGTTACTGGAAAGCCCGGCGGGTCCTTTAAATCTCCCTCAAACAGCACACGCTTTTACATCTGATCACCCATTACGCTTAATTGAGGACAACTTTTTGATAAAACTCCCCGACACAGAACTTAGTTCGCTTCGCTCACAATTGGAATAATGGATAAATGGAATATTGGAATGATGCCTGCCTGTGCGTGTCCGCACGCAGACAGGCACCATTCCATCATTACAATGCGTCGGCAAGCGGTTATTGCAGATAAATTATTTATATTTTCAACAAGTTGTAGAATTTCCGAGACGTTAAGAAGCCGGTTAAATTCTTCAGGAGGAATTCGGGTTAATAGTGGGGCTGACCACAAGTGTTTGTCCGTCCGTTGACATGGTTATGGCGCCGTGACGGGCAGTGCCCAGTATACGGCATCCCCTTTCTTTGTATCTTTTTATTGCTGGTGGATGGGGAAATCCGAACCTGCTTTTCCACCTGGAAGATACGATGACGACTTCGGGGTTGACCTTTTCCAGAAATGGTTCGGTACTAGACGTCCGGCTGCCGTGGTGCGGCGCCATTAGGACCGTGCTTTTTAGCCGATCCCCGGCTGTTGCAACCAGCTCAGCTTCTGCCCTGGCCTTAATATCTCCAGGGAAAAGAAACGATTTTGATCCAAACGTAACCTTTATAACCAGGGAATTGTTATTTATATTGCGCCAACTTTCTATTTTTCTTTTATCAATGAAATCAACAGGCGGATATAAAATGTCTATACAAACTCCGTTGATGTCGTGGATGCGGGATATCTCTTTGTATCCGGGCATCTGAATATTATTTTTTTCAATAACCTCCATGAACTTTTTATAACCAAAGGTGTTTGAGGCTTCGTTATTAGTCCATACGTTTTTAACATTGAAATGTTCGGCAATATATATCAGCCCATTTAAGTGATCACTGTTTGGATGGGAAAGAACAAGGGTGTCAACGGTCTTGATCTTTTTGCGCCATAAAATGGGTGCAATTATTCTGGCCCCGACATCAAAAACCGAATTATCAGAAAAACCCCCGCCGTCTATCAGGATGTTATATCCGCCCGGCAGTTCAAGAAGGGCAGCGCTGCCATGACCCACATCAACCATAGTTACCCTGAGATCATCATGCCAGACGCGGTTATATAGCCAGTAACAGGCATCGGCGCTCAAAGCAAAAATAACCAAAACAGCAACAAGTGTTGCCGGTTTTCGTAGGAAAACGGTCCAAGGCATTCGGCGCTTTACGCTATGAACTTTGTGCTGTGCTCTCTGCGCTTTATCCTGTCCTTCGGGTGTTTTAGACTGAACACGTTTCAGGTTCAAAACCGCCCAAAACAGTATAAAAAAACAACAGATTTCAAAATATGTCGGCGTTACGGTTTTTACCGCAGCAAAGGGTAAGTCAGCAAAAAATTCTACAATATCAAGGGCCTGTGCCAACACTGCTGCGCCTGCTTTAAGGCACCCTAAGGCTCCGGAAGCGGTCAACGGATATAAAAATACTGCAATTAGACCCATTGGAACGACAATAAAACCGATAAGTGGAACGATCAAAAAATTCGCTAAAAGCCCCACAACAGAGATCTGGTTGAAGTAAAACATGACCAGGGGCAGGGTGCCGAGGATGGCAAAGAAAGAAGCCATAAAAAAATAAAACAGTTTTTTTGCAACTTGATAACGCATTGGTTTTTTAATCATGCCTGGATCGGATGCCCAGGGAATTTGTACCCTTGACAGACCGTATATTATTGCCAGAACGGCCGTAAATGAAAGCTGAAATGAAATTGAAAAAAGCGAAGGCGGATGAACAACAAGGATCAGCATTGCTGCCAGCGCCAGGGTATTCATGGGGTCGTATTCACTTTCAAACAAAAATGCCATCAGAAATACGGTAACCATGATGACCGCCCTTTGGGTTGATGGCGACATCCCTGAAAGCAGGCCATATACAAATACGGGAATAACAGATATAACTACGGCGCCCTTTTTGGTCCATGCATTCCACAGGAAAAGATTAATATGAGAAAGCATCCATTTGAAAAACAAAAAAGCAGCGGATGCGACAATGCCGATGTGAAGTCCTGAAATAGCCAGAAGATGACCAACCCCTGCCCTGTTAAATGCTTCCCGTAAATCTTTAGGAATTGAGTTTTTGTCCCCTACTATAAGAGCTTTTAATACACCTTGTTGTTTTCCTGACCCTGTATTTTCGATAAGATCGGAGATTTTTCTGCGGGCGTCTTCTATAATCCGAAAAACACCTTTTTCTGATTCTATTTTGAGTACGGCGAGCCTTTTTTCCGAAACATATGCGGTTGCCCAGACTTTCTTGAAAACCATGTATCTTTTGTAGTCAAACCCTCCTGGATTATTGAAATTTCTGATCGATCTGATCTTGCTGTAAAAAGCGACCCGGTCTCCTTTGGTGAGTTTTAGACTATTTCCGGATACGGTTACACGGATCCTTCCGGCGACCGGAAAAAATTTTTTGTATCCTTCTAAGGTTTCGATGCGTAAAATAAATTTTTGTCGATTCGGATATTTCGCAGGGAAGGTGTCGATAACGCCGGTAATCTCCCATGGATCTGTATCTGCAAAACGTACAACGTGATTGGAAGGTAAGTCAGGAACAACCCATGATTGTACGGAAAGGTATCCTAAAGAAAGAAAAAGAACAATGGGTGAAAATACAACGGTTTTTCTCTTGGCTATGGCATAGAAGATTAAACACGCAAATACGGAAACAACAATATACGCCCAGGTGCCGTGGCCCGGAAACCAGACCCCCGAGGCAATTCCTGACATCATCGATAGAAGCAGGGGAACAACAGGGCGGGAGTATAATTTATCAGTCATTTGTTGGGAAAAACATCATATCGATCAGAAACGATTAAGCGTTCATCAGCAGTTACCAGTGTCAAATCGTAAACCACAGCCGTAGCTGCAAGGAAGCGGTCTGCCGGGTCTTCATGAGAAAGATCCGGCATGCGGCTTTGTATCGAAACTTCGTAATTTAACGAAGCCTCCTTGACAGAAATTTTTCTTAATACGTCTCGCACCCAGGTTACAGGATCAGAATCCAGAACAACCCGTCCGTTTTACTTTATCCAAAAGCACCAGACATGTCGCTTTGAATTTGGAAATGGTAACCACTTCTTTTTTCATATAACTCTCCTGGATTATCTATTGTGAAGCACAATTGTACCATAGTCAACAACCATGGCCAATTGCCAATTCATTTTTTGCCAATATCAATCCGCCCCTGCGCAACCATCAGAGTCAAGTCTCCATTCTTCACATTGTGCCTAAATCTGTCAATAATGAAGTGAGCTTTGCCCAAAGCTTGTCCCCGCGAAAGCGGGGAAGCCGTGATTTTGAGGTATTTCAGGAAAAGCGACTGTTGACAATCCGACTTGCCTCTGGTATCTGAGTTTTTATTGTTCCCCCAACCGATAAGCTTCCATATGTTGCGGTCTGTCTAAGTTCCATACACAATCAGAAATTTTAGATTAACCGCTCTCAAAAAACGAGTTTTTATCAATTAGAATAAGCCACAGGAGGTTCCTCAAGGCCATGCCGGAGTTCCTCAATATCTCTCGTCATATGAAGCAGAAAGATTATCCTTATTTCCGGCGGCTGCGGAGCAAGGTGGTAATGGCGCTCCTGCTGGTCTCTTTGCTGCCACTGCTTACCATCGGCAAGACAATGCATTACTCCGCCACTAAAGCGCTGGAGCAGAGAACCATGGAATCCCTCCGTCTGGAGGTTGCCAAACACCGGGAAGCCACCGACCGGTTTTTGTTAGAGCGCATCAGAGACCTGAAGCTGCTTTCTGAAAACTTGAACCTGCCGGCCCCGACCCAGCCTGGAGCACTGAAGCGGATTTTTCGCTCGCTCCAGGACGTTGTGCCATGTTTTGTGGACCTGGAGATTATCAATGGTCAGGGGCGGCATCTGGCCTATGCGGGACCTTACCAGTTGCTGTCAAAAAATTACAAGGATGCCAAATGGTTCAAGGCTGTTATGGAGCATGGCTTCTATATCAGCGATGTGTTTTTGGGTTTAAGAAAAGTGCCTCACTTTGTCATTGCCGTCAAAAAAGAGAGCGACCAAGACGTATGGCTTCTTCGCACAACCATAGATTCCGCCTATTTCGATGAGATCGTTTCGAAAGTGATCGGGGCGAGGACTGGAGAAGCTTACCTGGTCAATCGGGATGGAATCTTTCAAAGTACCCCGCGGATGGCTGGCAGATTGATGGGACTGTCGGAGTTTAGAGACCTGAAACCTTTTGAGGGAATCAAGCTTGAACACCGGCAGGTGGCGGTCTACGCCATGGTATGGCTGAAAAACGTGGCCCTGGCTTTGTGTGGTCAAAATCGATCATGATGATATCTATAGACCGCTGAAACGCATGCGCAATGTGGGCATTGCCGGTCTGATAATTAGTGGCATTCTCATTGTCGTCACTGTTCTGCTGACGACCAATTACCTTGTTTCGCTCTTGGAGACCAATCGCCGCAGTATCAGATCCTTAGGCCGGCAGCTTGATCTCACCAGTAAATTGTCCACATCGATGCAGATCTCTTCCGGATTTGTCCGGGATATCAAAGATGCACTGACCAACATAGATGTAGCGGCCCGATGGTTTGAGGATTTGATCCGGAAAGATCTGACCAGGAAAGAGAACCTGAACGAGATGGAAAAAATTCTTGATCAGATCAAGTTTGAGGTGGCACGTGGTGTTAAATTCACCGACAAGTTCACGCGCGCAACTAGTCGCAAGGCCCTGATTATACTTGAGGTGAGCATAAATGAAGTGCTGGATGACGTGGTCGAGTTTTTGGATAAAGAGCTTCAATCCCTGAACATCAAGGTCAAGCGAGATTACCAGGACAACCTTCCCCTCATCCGGAGTGATCCTTCTCAACTGCGTCATGTTTTCCAAAATCTGCTTTTAAATGCCATTGACGCCATTAGGCGAGACGGGGAGATTGTCCTGACGACGCGCTTGCGCGAGAAAGGCGTTACCGTCACCGTAGCCGATACCGGTCCAGGCATCCCTGAGGAAAATCTCAAGCAAATCTTTGAGCCTCTTTCCACCGCGAAGCCGACAGGAACAGGGCCGGGATTGGGACTCCCCAGATCTGCCAGCATTCTAGAAAAATTGGGAGGGAGCATTTCCGTGGAGAGTAAACCGGATAAGGGGGCGTCATTCATCGTAGAGCTCCCATTCCGGGTAAAATATCCCGGTCCATAGAGATCTTTTCCACAGTGTGAACTGCTGTTTTTCTGCCTGAATGCGTGTGCCATGATTAAAAGAGAGATCATCAAGCAGGCCATTGACGCCGTATCCAGGAGGGCTCCCGACATAGGGTATTCTCTGGATGAGATGCTCGGTGTGGGTCTCATAGACGCTCCCCCAAAATCAGACATGACTGTCGACGGGGATGAATTTTGGTTCCTTTTCGAAAACCAAAGAGTACCGGTCACCAAGTACGTCTATATCCACGAAGCCACTGTTCCCATAGAACAGAGCCTGTTGATTAAATATGGTGAGATCCTCAAAAAGCAGGAACTTGAGGATGAAGGAAACCATCTGGATTATCGAGTAGTTGCCAGAGAGATTCGCTCGGCAGGCCTAAGGTTCATGGTCACCCATGAAATCGATTATGCGCTGGCGCGCCTCAGGGAGTCCCTGGGAAGGCCGGAAAGCCGTTCTGATTTTCCATCCGCTGCCCCGGTCCAAAGATCGCATCAGGTCAACCTTTTCAAAAACCGGGAGGAACACAGTATCTTATCAGGATCTCATTCTCTTTCTTGAGAAACTTAAGCACGACAGCCGGTGCCTTGACATAGGAAAAGATGAGGATGACCCGGCCATTCTATTTCGCGGGCTGGTTGATATTTCTATCCAGGCCTATTTCATACGGTTTCCCTATTGTATGGACAGCCTGATGCAGGTGGCAGAGGCCAACATGGAATTTTTCCATGTCCGTTTTCTCTTAAACTGCCTGTTGCGGGGACTGGAAAGGAATCTGTTCGCCTGCGTGGTGCAGCAAAGAATTGTAGGGCTGACTTATCTTATTATTAAATACCGGGGGTTTTACAAGCAGCTGTACGGTGAATATATAGCCGCCCTGCGCGGCAGGTCCGCGGGCAGGGCAGGGCCCTCCTCTGAACCACCCCTTAAAGGTGTGGGCACCTTTTTGCTGGCCGGGGTCTGGATGCTGTGGAAAAACGTCCTGGTAGGTATCAAGGAACTGGCCATTGACACAGAGGTGGAAGCCAGGCATGTCTACGAGTCTGCCGGTTTTCAGAGCAGGGGGCTTTCCGTCTTGGTGTTGAAGCGTCCCAAAGGTTATCTGTTGAAGAGCATCCTGGTGATGATCAATAATTGCCGGGATCTCAGGCTGAAGGTGATTAAAGAGATCGAGGCAATCATCAAAAGACAGATTAAAGCTCTGCGTAAGAAGGCCAAGAGCGACGGAGAGAAATCAGCGAGGAAAGTGGTAATTGAGGCCGTTAAGGAGTGTCTGAAATCAAGGACACCTCCGGAATTGTCCAAAATAGCGGTCACTAATCTTTTGAGGTACGAAAAAAAGATTCCGGAATCAGAAGAACTCATGCAGTTTGCCTTGAAACACGCCTCCGATGAAATAAAGGCCTATATTAGACATGCAGCAGGTACTGGTCGTTAGAGACGAACGGTTTGCACGCCCCCTTGTAACAGTTTCACCAATTAGAGAGTCCCAGACGGATCAAGGCGATTCATTCAGTTTTGCTTAATGCCGCCCCGGAGGGGAAATCGGTTGAAGTTCCGCCGGGGCCGGCTTCAGCGAAAAAACTCGCCTGGGTGCACACCTCCATTCATATTAAGCGCGTGGCCCAAAGCGCTGGCAAGCCGCTTACCCCTTTTGATGATGAAACCTCCATTGAAAGTTGGAACACTCGAAGAACTGAGTATTATAATGACCACTATTGTCTCTCCACAGTTTGCACTCGCCGTTTTGAATCTGCGACTTTTTTTCGATATTCACAATAAACTCAACTGTATCAATGAGTTTTGGTAGCTGCCTTTTGCAGACATCCATGGCATGATTCTTGAATAATTATAAAATTATGCTTTAACGCCTAATTTTCTGCATGTTCTCGCTCCCATTGTTCTGTGACAATTTGTTGATTTTTTTATTAGCGCGATCGGGTTAAGCTTTTGTATTGAGATGGCAGTGGCTTGTGGGTGTTGGCAAATTCGATTCATAATCTCTAATCTTCCCACACTATCCAAAATAAAGGAGGTAAAGACCATGTTAAAGATAAATAAGATTCTATTCCCTATCGATTTTACGGAAAATTCCTTAAAGATTCTTCCTTATATGACATCCGTTGCCGAAACATACAAAAGTATGATATGCTTGCTTCATGTGGCGCCTGATGTTAATTACTGGGGCATACAGTATCTTCCTCCCTATCCTCCATTAGAAGAGGCCCAAAAGAAAATCCTTGAAAGCGCTGAAAAGACCATGGATGACGTTTGTGAAAAGCATCTTAAAAGCTATCCAGATCTTCAAAGAAAAATCGTTTCCGGAGAGCCGTCTTACGAAATTCTAAAAACCATTGATTTTGAAAATGTTGACCTGGTGATTATTGGAACACACGGTCGTAAAGGGTTAGACACGATCTTCGGGAGCGTCGCCGAAAATGTGTTGAAAAACTCGTCGGTTCCCGTGCTGAGCATTAATCCTTACAAATCCAAAAAGACTGATTGGAAAATTAATAAGATTCTATTCCCTATCGATTTTACGGAAAACATATCAAAAATTCTGCCGTATGTCCTGTGGGCATCAGAGAATTTCAAAAGCGCGATTTGTCTGGTTCACGTAATAGATGACACTTTTAAGTTTGGCCAGGCCTATTCCCTGGCTTGGGATAAAAAGAAAATTGCAAAAGAGGCCGAAAACGCCATGGACAAAATTTGTGAAAAAGAGCTGCAAGGATGTCCCAACTTCCAGAGAAAAATCGTTTTCGGAGATCCGGGCCCTACAATTTTAAAAACGATTGAATCTGAAAATATTGACCTGGTAATTATGGGAACACACGGCCGAAGGGGACTGGAACACACGTTATTCGGGAGCGTCGCTGAAAATGTAGTAAAAAGATCGACGGTTCCCGTGTTGACGATCAATCCGTACACGTACAAATGAGTGTCCGCTATTGGTGAACGTCGCTCCCCACAAAACAGAGCGCCTAAGTTTTTCCATAAACAATCGCGACAAATGTATCGTTATCGGTTACGGAAATATAGATTGCCTCAATGTGGGGGCGATCATGAGGAGCATGGGCGGAACTTTTTCACAGCTCATGGTTTTTTCGAGTTTCAATTCGTCAAGACTTTCTTCCCAGTCAAAATAGTTTAAGGCAACTTTGGCCCCTTGTTCAGCCAGGGCCAGGCCGATGCCCTTTCCGATTCCTTTAACCGCACCTAAAACCAGAGCCACTTTGTCTTTAAGTTCCATGACTTTCACCGTTTTTTTGATAGGCTTCGCAACCATCGGGGTCAAGTCGTCATTCTTCACATTGTGCCTAAATCTGTCAATAATGAGGACACGACCCCTTTGTCTTCTTGGTATTCGAATCTCGATTGTCTGAAGCCGGTTGGGACTTGTTGCCGCATCAGTGGCAGCACAATATGTTGTTACTCATCCCCAGCCGTCACACAACATTAACAACCTCAGTTTTTGCTTTAAAAAGGGAATTCTTATCCTTTGCAGCCGATTTGGAGCTAAATGCCGTCTTGACAATACGATCTTCATTTGGTATTCGAATCTCGATTGTCTGAAGCCGGTTGGGACTTGTTGCCGCATCAGTGGCAGCACAATATGTTGTTACTCATCCCCGGCCGTCACACAACATTAACAACCTCGGTTTTTTGCTTTAAAAAGGGAATTCTTATCCTTTGTTACTCATCCCCAGCCGTCACACAACATTAACAACCTCAGTTTTTTGCTTTAAAAAGGGAATTCTTATCCTTTGAGGTGGAGAGCGATGATGGACAGGAGTTTTTCCCAAAGCTGCAAGGGGGTAACTTGATGAAACGGCGACCTTTCCGGTGGATCCTCCTGGTGCTGATTATTATGGTTGTAGGGGTTTTGATATGGCGCTATACGCGACCGGACCCTATCGAAGTTGTGGTCAAGCCTGTTGAGCGCGGCTTGGTGGAACGTATTGTAGCCAACACCCGGGCAGGAACTGTAGAAGCCTGTCGGCGGGCCAAGCTTTCTCCCAGTGTGGGAGGCCAGATTGCAAGACTGCCCATCCGTGAAGGGGACAGGGTAAAGGCTGGAGATCTTTTGCTGGAGCTGTGGAACAAGGACCTGGTGGCAGAAGTCAAACTGGCGCAATGCGAAGTAGTGGCTGCGAAAGGACGTGCAAAGGCCGTGTGCTTGAAAGCCGATATGGCCCAGCGGGAAGCCGACCGTCTGGTAAAACTTCGAGAAACCGGCGCAGCTTCCGAAGAAAGGGCGGACAAGACCGTCACCGAGGCCAGGGCCCTCAGGGCTGATTGCCAGGCGGCAAAGGCGTCAGCCCTTATGAGTGAAGCCCGCCTCGGCGTAGTCAAAGCAAACCTTGCTCGCACCCGTCTATCAGCCCCTTTTGAAGGCGTCATCGGAGAGATTACCGGCGAGTTGAACGAATACGTCACACCGTCGCCGCCCGGCATCCCAACACCGCCGGCCGTTGACCTGATTGACGATTCCTGTTTCTATGTAACCGCGCCCATCGATGAGGTGGATGCAACCCATATAGCACCAGGCATGACTGCCAGAATTAGCCTGGATGCCTTCGGTGACCGCCGCTTTGAGGGCCTGGTTCGCCGGATTGCCCCCTATGTGCTGGATCGGGAAAAACAGGCCCGAACTGTGGAGGTGGAGGTGGAATTCGTCAATCCAGAGGACATCCGGCAACTGCTCGCCGGTTATAGCGCAGACGTGGAGATTATTTTGGCTGTTCGCCGCGAGACTCTCCGCATACCCACTGAGGCCGTGCTGGACAGAAAACGTGTTTTTGTCTATTCGCCCGATAAGAAGGTGATTCAGGAGCGTGTCTTTAAAAGCGGCATCTCGAACTGGGACTATACCGAAGTCATTTCAGGTTTGGAGGCGGATGAACTGGTTGTGACTAACGTGGATCGAGCCGGCGTTAAAGACGGGGCGTCGGCGGTCTTGGCCAAAGAGGAGTAATGATCCAGTTAACTGGCATCGAGAGGGTATTTCAGGTAGGAGATGAAGCCGTTTGCGCGCTCAGCAGAGT
>Ga0114920_10001246_pt1 | contig 11683 bp, 14 predicted proteins | sample ChitaG_FD_88683 | JGI IMG/M metagenome (GOLD analysis project Ga0114920, IMG submission 88683) | Deep subsurface microbial communities from South Pacific Ocean to uncover new lineages of life (NeLLi) - Chile_00310 metaG | ecosystem: Environmental > Aquatic > Marine > Oceanic > Sediment ... | reverse complement strand
TTTTTTTTGGTTATGCCCCTGGCCCAGACCTGGCATGCAAAGCATCAGTACAAAGAGCTTACTTACGAAATACTGTAACGACCACACTGTATTCCAGAAGTGTCGCGCCAGGGCAGGCCTATACATGGCCCCTTACTGGGTCGTTTCAAAATGGTTTATTGAGCCATAAGCCTTAGAATCATAGGCTCCATCTATATGAACCATTTTGAAACGCCCACTCATCTAAACTATGTGGGGCATAATCCAAAAAAAAGATACCCATACCCTGCAAGAAGCCTGAAAATCAATAGGTTAGGTTTCATTATGACGTGATCCTGCCTGAGGCGGAACAAAGGACCACGGTCATAATTCATTTTGGAAAAAAAGGGGGGTGAAAACAATGGCAGTAGCAAATGATATCCTTATTGTCATAAATTCAGAGCCTGACAAGAGATATAATCACTATGAAGCCTATACTGTTGCCTGGGTGGCCCGGAAGTTCTACAAGGTGAAAAAGGTAACCATAATGTACGGTCCCCAGGCGGTGGAGATGACCAAGAAAGGTACCTTGGCAGGATTTACCATGACACCTGAGGTAAAAGAATTAACCGCATCCCAGTTTGAGGGACTCAAGGCAGAGAAACTGCCCGATCATCTGGAACAGCTTGCACGGTTTGAAAGGGACAAAATGGGCATTTGCATAGTTTCCTGCGGCACATTTCACGTACTTGCGGGATTTGCAGAAAACATTGAGGATAAATCAAACATAGAAGATTTCATTGAGCCCATTAATTTGTATGAGGCCTGCAAACTCATGCTCGAGGCAGATAAAATCTTATATTACTGAGTGCACAAGGGGTACGATGAGAGAAATCCTAGAGAATTCAAATATTGGTATTGTAGGTGGCGGAAGGGTTTGTAAGGCGATCCTCAAGATTGTCCTGGGAGAGAATTTCAGTAACGATAAAATGAATATCCTGGGTGTAGCCGAAGTCGATGAGAAGGCCGAGGGGTTGATATATGCCCGCAAGAAAGGGATATTCACTACCTCTGATTACAAGGAACTTTATGGCCTTAAAGGGCTCAATGTGATTATTGAGTTGACAGGCGACAATAAGGTTCTGGAGGAACTTAAGCTAACAAAACCGGCAAAAGCGAGGTTGATCGATCATTTTGAGGCAATGTCAGTCTGGGATTTTCTTCAGATAGAAGATGAACGGCTCAGGATCAAGAAGGAGTTGCGGAAACATATAAGCGATCCAGAGAAGATTGAGATGGAGTTTGATCTGTTTTCCCAGCAGCTTGCAAAGATTGTGGAAGAAAGGACTAGGCACTTGCAGAGTGTGGAGCGCGAGCTCGTTGAGAGGGAGAGAGCCTTATCGCAGATAATCCAGGGAAATACCATACCTACCTTTGTCATAGACAAGCACCATATTGTAACCCATTGGAACAGGGCCATTGAAAAGTTGACTGGTTACAAGGCTGAGGAGATAGTGGGAACGAATAATCAATGGATCCCCTTCAGGCTAGAAGAGAGGCCTATCATGGCCGATGTTATCGTAGATGAAATGGATGAGCAAGAGATACGGAAATATTACGGTCACGAATGGCGGAAGTCAGCCCTGATTGAAGGAGCTTATGAGGCAGAGGAATTTTTTCCACAAATAGGGCAGAAGGGTAAATGGCTTTTCTTTACGGCCGCGCCGATAAGAGGGGCTGACGGGGAGACTGTGGGCTCCATTGAAACCCTCTGGGATACGACAGAACGCAAGCAGGCTCAGGAGGCGTTACAGAGAGCGCACGATGAGCTGGAGACACGGGTAGAGGAAAGGACGGCTGAACTCAGGAAGGTTAATGAAGAGTTGAGAAGGTCGGAGGAGAAATACAAAACCCTCTTCGACAGCGCTCCAAACTCTATTTTTATCATGGACCAGCAGACCTTTAGCATCATAGATGTCAATGCAACGGCCCTGGAATATTACCAGCGTTCTAAAGAAGAGTTGTCGAAATTAACATTTCTAGACCTCCTCTATGAAAAGGATGAAGAGCTTGAGGAAGGGTTGCAGAAGCTCACTGCCCACCAGTGTTGTTTTTATCCCAGGAGAAGGCATATCAGGAAGGAAGGAGAGCCATTCTATGTAAATATTGTGGCATGTCACGCAATGCACATGGGGATGGATTGTCTGATAGCAACCACAACCGATATTGGCGAGAATGTGGAAAAGGAGGCCCAATTGATACAGGCAAGCAAGCTCGCTACCCTCGGTACCCTGGCCTCAGGTATGGCCCATGAGTTAACACAACCCCTAAATGTAATTCAGGTTGCAAGCGATTTCTTTTTGAAGAAAATCAAAAAGGGGGAGGAGATTTCCAAGGATGAGGTAAAGATGCTTGCCGAAGAAATAAATAGCAATGTAGACAGGGCCTCAAAAGTAATTAAGCATATGAGAGACTTTGCCAGGCAATCTGACCTTACTAGGACCAGGGTTAGTATTAACGACCCCATTAGGGACGTGTTTAAGGTTATGGGTCAGCAATTAAGGGTGCATCAGATAGAGGTTGAACTAGATCTAGAGGAGAACTTACCTCACATCATGGCAGATCACAACAGACTGGAGCAGGTGTTTATCAACTTAGTGACCAATGCCATGTATGCCATGGATGATAAGGGTTTAAGATGGGGGGATAAGAAGTGGCAGAGACTGCTCAACATAAAAACATTCCCTGCTGATGATCAGGTAGTGTTAACGGTGTCTGATACCGGCAAAGGGATTCCACAAGAGATCATTGATAAGATATTTGAGCCCTTTTTCACTACCAGAGAGGTAGGCCAGGGTACAGGATTAGGGATGAGTATCAGTTACCGAATCATTAGCGACTATGGAGGAACAATAGAAGTAGAAAGTGAGGTAGATGTGGGCGCTACCTTTACCTTGAGGTTTCCTGCCGTGGAATAAAAAAGTTTTTTGTTAATCGTTATTAGTTATTCGTTACTGGTAGTTAACAAAGATTGGCTGAAATAGATCAGCAAATCGAGCAACCAGTGACAGGAAACGAGAAACGAGTAAAGATGTCCAAACTTTTGATCATAGACGATGAAGAAGGGATAAGGAAGGTTCTCAGTCTTTCCCTCGCAAGCGATGGATATGAAGTATCAACAGCTTCAGGAGGTGAGGAGGGTGTTGAGAAATTTAAACATGAATTACCACAGCTAGTGTTAACAGACATTAAGATGCCGGGCATGGATGGGATTGAGGTCTTGAAGCGGGTCAAGGAATCCAATCCCGATGCCGAGGTCATAATGATAACCGGGCATGGGGATATGGATTTAGCGATAGAGGCCCTTAAACTTGATGCCTCAGATTTCCTCAACAAGCCTATTAAGGATGAGGCGCTCTCAGTGGCCCTGAAGAGAGCAGAACAGAGGATAGCAATTAGGGAGAAACTCAAGGAATATACCGATGACCTTGAGAATATGGTTAGAATAGCAACAGAGGAAGTAAAGAGGAGAGCTGAGTTTCAGAACAAGCTCATTACCTCTTCTAATGATGCTATTATTGCTGCAGATGAGGAAGGAACTGTTGTTATCTATAATCGGGGTGCTGAAGAGATATTCGGATATCCTCGTTCAGAGATAATAAGGAAAATGAAGATTTACCAACTCTATCCACCGGCAATAGCTTCAGAATTTCAGGCGGGATTGGAAAAGAGAGGTGATGTGGATCTGTCAAACTGGCGAGAGGTTTCCCTCGTTACCAAGGGTGGAGAGGATGTGCCTACCCGATTCTCAGGATCTATTCTCTATGAAGATGACGAGGTGGTTGGTAGCGTTGGTTTCTTTCAGGATCTCAGAGAGATAAAGAGGTTGCAGGGGGAATTAATTAGATCAGAGAGACTGGCAGCCACGGGACAGACTGTTGCAGGCCTTGCCCACTATATCAAGAATATCTTGAACGGACTTAAGGGTGGTACCTACGTACTAAATGTTGCACTTGACAGGAAGAACACGGATAAGATAAAAAGCGGCTGGGCTATGATAGAGAGAAATGTGGAGAGGATATCGGACCTCGTTCTTGGTTTACTTGCCTACTCTAAGGATCGCAGACCTGAACCTGAGAATTGCTTTCCTAACGAGATAATACAAGAGGTTTGTGCCCTTGTGGAGGCAAAGGCGAGAGACAATGATATTGAGATAAAGAGAAATCTTGACCCTCTGGTAGGTGAGGTGTTTCTAGATCCAAAGGCTCTTCACAGGTCTCTCTTGAACCTGGTTTCCAATGCCATTGATGCCTGCATCTTTGATTCTACAGCAAAGAAAAAGTGGCAAGTTACGGTCAGCACGGCAATTGAAAAGAATAACATGATCAGATTTGAGGTGGCCGATAACGGTACAGGCATGGATACAGAGACAAAGGAAAGAATTTTCTCTTCTCTCTTCAGCACCAAAGGTGAAAGAGGGACAGGATTAGGGTTACTCGTGACCGAAAAGATAGTCAAGGAGAATGGTGGGGAAATAACAGTTGAGTCTCAACCGGGGAAGGGGACCACATTCACCATTTACTTGCCCTATCAGGAGGTGCAGAAAAGCGCTACCATAAGTTAGTTTCTTGTGTTTGCTGGGCTGAAACCCTATAAACGCAACAAACTCAACAAACCCAACAAACTCTATCAAAGGGAGGGTTGATTATGGCCAAAAAGGTACTCAACGTTGAGGATGATCCTGATATAAGGACATTTGTAACAACTGTTCTGGAGGAAAATGGCTATATACCAATTATGGCAAAGGATGGGGAAGAGGGGACGAAGAAGGTAAAACAGGAGAAACCGGATCTCATTATCCTGGATATACTGATGCCTAGAGAGAGTGGCATCAAGATGTACCATGAACTCAAGAGGGATCCATCCCTTAAAGATATCCCCGTTGTCATGCTCTCAGCTGTTTCAAAACGGACCTTCCTCAGGTCCCAGGTGGCCCTGACCGAGTTTGGGGATGAAACTGTGCCCGAACCTGAAGCATACCTTGAAAAACCGGTAGAGCCAGAAGACCTTGCTGAAATTCTAAAGAAGATTTTGGGCTGATCACGGTCGAGAGGAGGCGAAAGCTACCATGAAAATTACTACCATGCTTTTTGTTTCCGAGTTTGAGGAGCTATGGTTCGACGCCTTGCAATCCTTGCTGGGGCTCAGGAAGGCAGCTTTGAATCATGTGGTATTTCTCCATGTAATCCACAGAGAAAAGGTAGCCATGAGGAGAGGTACCGGTTACCTCAAGCAGGAAGCGCGGAAGCTACGGGAGATAGCTGACATCCGGTTTATTGATTGGGCCGAAACCCTGTTTGAGGAAGGGATGGAGGTTGGGGCCCATATAGCTATTGGAAATGTAGTACCAAAAATCCTCTCTGTAGCTGAAATTGAAAAGGTAGATCTTATTGTTACTGCCCGAAAAAGAAGAGGCAAACTGGAGGGACTCTTTGCCAGTTCTGAAACTTCAGATCTTCTGAGAAGAACGGTTAAGCCAGTCCTGATATACAACTATCTGTCACAATCCGGAAAGGTGGGTGAGAACCCGTTTGAGAGACTTCTTTTGGCACTCGACTGGTCTGTATCCTCTGAAAAGGTCCTCGACTTTGTGCTGTCACTCAAGGGGGCAATTAAAAGGGTAGAGATAATCTATGTTCTCAGCGAGAAGGGGATCGGGAAACTTTCCAAGATGGAGGCTCATAAGGTGGAAAGGGATAATAAAAAGAGATTGGATGAAGTTTGCGATGTTTTTGCTAAAGAGAGATTTGATGCACGGCCCCATCTTTATATTGGCAATGCCGAGGAGCAGATTCAAAGAGGTGCCTCTGAGCATAAGGCGACCATGATTGTTGTTGGAACGAGAAGGGCAAGTGTCTGGAAGGAGAAGTGGTCAGGAAGTGTTGCATATTCCCTGGCAGAGAAGTCTGAATTGCCGCTTTTAGTTATACCCGCCGAGGTTAAATAGTAGTTAATGATAGAAATAAAGAAGCTTCTCTACGCTACACATCTAAAAGAGCCAACATATAGTCTATTTGAGGGATTACTGGATATTAGGAAAATGGGACTCGAGGAAATAATCCTTCTTTCTGAGAGCCTATCACAGGAATTGAAGGAGAGATTATCTGAGCATGGAATAAATCTCAAGAGAATTGAGGGATCAGGACCACTTGATTCCAGGATTTTAGAATCGGCCAACAGAGAAAACCCATCTCTTGTCGTAGCTCATCTTAGTAGAGAAAAGAGGAAGCTATTTAGGGACGGTGCGGCGAGAAATCTGATAAAAAATACTCTTTTCCCCCTCCTGCTTATTCCTGAAAATGGCAAGGAAGGAGACTCCTCCACAAAAGGCTTATTTGATAGTGTAATTTTAGCTACCAACTGGTCTGATGCAGCTGGAAGGGCATGGCTTTATATTATCGGTTTGAAGGAAATCGTAGGGGTACTGGATATAGTCTATGTGTTAAATGAGAAACCGACTATTAAGGATATCAGGCAACTTAGGGACAGGGTTGAGGAGATTAGAAAGATCTGTTTAGAGGAAAAGATAGACGCTGAATCTCATATTTACGCCGGCAAGACCGCAGGGGAGATCATATTAGCTTCAAAAGACTATAATGTCTCCCTTATTGCAATGGGATATGCCGCAAAGGGCATCTTTAAGGAAATGTTTTCAGAGAGTGCGTGCTATCGGGTAGTAGAGGAATCCTCTGTACCTGTTTTGATTATCCCTTAATTTCAAAGCGAGGATCCAGGTATCTGTCCGCCAAAGGCGGATAGGAACAAAATCTAGACGAAACATCCTGTAGTTGAACGTCTCGGAAATTCTACAACTTATTGAAATTAAAAGAGTTTTTTGAGGCTGTTGGATATTGATTCGCACATGGAATAATGGAATACTGGAATGTTGGAATGTCGAAGACCCCGCCGTTAGCGGGGATGATTTTAAAAGGAAGCTTCTGATTTATTGACTTCCTTGTCAATACGGTTTTGCCAGTAGATCAGAGCCCCAGTTTCCCAGAAGTCAATATTCCACTGTTCCAGCATTCTCCCGCTGTAAGCGGGATGAGCGAAGCGAACTAAGTTCAATATCTTTAGTCAGCAGATAATGTCTCGTTCTTCTTTATCTTGCTGATGACTGTTTGCTGACCGCTGCTAACTTACGGTCGATTGGGGGGGTACATATGGAAGTTACAGTACTGGTGCAAGCCATCAGTAAGGCCTTCGAGATTCTCGAAAAGGCCAGAAATAACGAAGAGGCCAGAAATGAGGCCAGAGAGTTACTATACACTTCTGCTAAATTCACTAGTGAAATAAAATCCGTAGCAGAAAAACGAGAGGCCAGGGCTCTTCTATCCGGTGCCCAGCAATCAAGGTTAGCATTCCGGAACTTTACAATAACCTTCTTCATGCTATTCGCCTTCTGGATTATACTCTCAGGTCGTTTTGACTATTTTCATCTTACCCTTGGCATTATTTGTTCTGTGCTTGTTGCTTACCTATCTCACGATCTACTCTTTTTCAATGTGAGGCTCGGAGACTTTAGGATCAGGGCCCGGAGATTCTTCTCCGCCGCCCCCTGGTTTCTGGGCCAGATTTTTTCGGCAAATCTTCATGTAGCTTATCTGGCGCTGTCTCCAAAGATGCCTATAGACCCTCAGATAATAAGGTTTAATACAAAATTAGAGAGTGACATCTCGTGGGTTGCCTTAGCCAATTCCATTACCCTTACCCCAGGTACCATTACTATAGATATTAGGGAAGGGGAGTTTTTTGTGCATGCCTTGGATAGAAAGGTTGCCTATGATCTCAACACCGGAGAGATGGAAGATAAGATCGCCCATGTCTTTATGGAGGCAGACCACGTATATATTGAGGATGTGCTCGATGTGTCGCGGATATTTGGGACACTTAAATAACCACGTTACTGGTTACTCGTTACTAGTTGCTCGTTATTTCAACGAGCCAATCTGAACTTATAATGAGAACCCAGTAACGAGAAACCAGCAACGAGCAACGGGAAATGACCAGAGCTACAGATAATATCATTTTAAGAACAGTGGCCAGGGTAATGATACCATTTATCCAAATCTACGCCCTGTATGTTATCATGCACGGTCATCACAGCCCGGGCGGAGGCTTTCAGGGGGGAGTTATTTTGGGTGCAAGCTTCATCCTCTACCTCCTGACCCACGGTCTTAAAGAGGCCAAAATCAGGATGTCTGAAATAAAGGCCGGCCTCTTTAGCTCCTTTGGTGTATTGATCTATTCGGGGATAGGCTTGCTCTGTCTTATTTTGGGAAGCAATTACTTGGACTATGGAAAGCTCTCTGCCATCTTAAAGGTTGCCCCAGCCCAGGCGCGGTCTCTTGGTATCCTCGGGGTTGAGATTGGCGTTGGAATTACTGTGATGGCGGTTATGTTTTGCGTATTCTTTGATATATCCACAGGGGGAGAACTCCCAGAGGATGAGGAATAAGTCAGGGAGGAGAGATGGATAGCTTTTTTCTATGGCTCGGGATGGGACTGTTTGCCCTCGTTTTACTCTGTCTTTACCGGGGTGTGTTTGGGCCGGGTGTCCTGAACAGAATTGCAGGTATCTGCGCCATTGGCACCAAGACACTGGTTATTTTGTTGCTCATGGGTTTTATCTACAACAGGGTTGAGATGTTTATAGATATCAGTATGGTCTACGCCCTTCTTAATTTTATTGGTACCATCACCGTAGCGAAATACCTGGAAATGAAGGGAGAGGTCTAATGAATATCCACCAAATAGCTTCTATTCCGTTTCTCCTGGGAGGTTTCTTTTTCTTTGTGGCAGCCACTGTCGGACTTTTGCGCTTTCCCGATTTTTTTTGCCGCCTCCATGCAACAGGAAAGGGGGATACCCTGGCAGTTCTTTTATCCCTGATCGGTCTTAGTGTTTACGAGGGATTTTCCCTTACCAGTCTAAAGATACTCTTTATCGCAGTATTTATGTTTCTTGCCCAGCCCACCTCCACCCACGCCATTTCAAGGGCGGCCGTGAGATGCGGCCAGGAGCCATGGGTGAGGGAAAGGAGTAAATAAAATGATAGCTGCCTTTGATCTAGTGCTCTTGCTCTTCGTCTTGATATGCGCAATAGCCGCTATTTCTGTAAAGGATCTCCTGAGTGCGGTGATTATACTTGGGGCATATAGTTTCTTTATGTGCCTTTTGTGGGCGGAGATGGGGGCGGTTGATGTTGCCTTTACCGAGGCATCTGTCAGCGCAGGCATAGGAACAGTGCTCTTCATTGCCGCAGTAAGTAAAACCAAAAGGAGGAGCAAAGATTGAGGGTCTTGGCACTTCTGACGGTAATTCTAACCGGCATATTACTCTTTTTTGGTACTCAGGACATGCCGGACTGGGCAGATCCCAACTCACCAGCAAGCATCCATGTTTCACCACGGTATATTGAGAAGACCCTGGAAGAGACAGCTACACCGAATGTGGTTACCTCGGTGCTGGCAGATTACCGGAGCTATGATACGCTTGGAGAGACCACAGTAATCTTTACTGCCGGGGTTGCTTGTATGCTCATATTGAGGATAAGAAGGAGGCGCAAAGAGTAAGAGAATGTCATTGGTCAGTTGTCAGATGTATTTCCAGGCAACAAACACAAACGAATTGAGGAATTGAGGGATTTAGGAATTTAAACCCAACAAACGCAATTAACACAACAAACCCAACAAACACGAATCATGTTTGATTTTATACTGAGCAAATACAACTACTGGATTTATATTATCCTGATGATGATCGGTTTTTACGCCATGATTGGCAAAAAAAACCTCGTAAAAAAGATTATCGGGATCAATATATTTCAGACGGCAATCATCCTCTTCTTTGTTTCGACCGCTGCAAAGAGGGGAGGGACCTTACCGATTGTCGAGCATGCCCATGGTCACGGAATACATCATATTCATGCCGCTTCTTACGTAAACCCACTGCCCCATGTTCTCATGCTTACAGCCATCGTGGTTATGGTTAGTACCCTGGGGGTAGCACTGGCAATAGTAATAGCTATTTACCGAAGATATAATACATTAGAGGAAGATGAGATCTTAGAGCAACGGAAATGACCCCGCAGTCTCCTGTTTTATTAGTTGTTATCCCCCTGATATTCGCATTTCTTACCCTCCCGTTTGGTTGGTGGAGAAGAGGTCTCTGTTATCCAATCACTTTAGTGGCCCTCTCTTTGTCTTTCCTGGCATCCCTTCATACATTACATACCGTTATCACCACCGGAACCATCCATTATTGGCTTGGGAATTGGGAACCCCCATGGGGAATTGAGTATGTGGTTGATCATCTTAATGCCTTTGTTCTGGTGATTGTATCATTTGTCAGTCTGGTGGTGGCCATCTATTCCAAGAGGAGTGTGGAACAGGAGCTACCTGAGAAGATCGTTTTCTTCTATTGCGTTTTCCTCCTACAGGTAGCGGGTCTATTAGGAATAGTGGTTACCGGGGATATGTTTAATCTCTACGTATTCTTAGAGATAGCTTCTCTTGCCGGTTATGCCCTTATTGCCATCGGCGAGGATGGTGCGCCATTTGCCAGCTTCAATTATCTGATTTTCGGGACCATAGGCGCGTGCTTCTACCTGCTCGGTGTGGGCTACCTTTATGTAAGTACAGGTTCACTTAACATGGCGGACCTGTTTCAGATATTACCTGATCTCTATCAATCTAAGGTGGTGTTGGTTGCCTTTGCCTTTTTCATGGTGGGGGTGAGCCTCAAGATGGCCCTTTTCCCTTTACATGTGTGGCTCCCAGATGCCTATACCTATGCCCCATCGGCAGTAAGTGCCCTCCTTGCCCCCCTGATGACCAAGGTAGGTGCATATGTGATGATACGTATCATGTTTACGGTATTTGAGCCGTATTTCTCTATAGAATTGATCCCTGTAGCCGCCGTTCTTGGCTGGATGGCTGCAGGAGCCATACTCTTTGGTGCAGTAATGGCCTTGGCCCAGACTGACTTGAAAAGAATGCTTGCCTATATCTTGGTAAGTGAAGTGGGCTACATAGCCTTGGGAGTGGGGCTTGCCAACAGGGCTGGGCTTACGGGTGCTATCCTGCATATACTCAATGATTCCTTTATGATGCTTGCCCTTTTTCTGGTTGTAGGTGCCATTATGTATAGGTCCGGCAAAAGAGAGATTCCTCAACTGAGATATTTGCACAGAAGGATGCCTTTTACCATGGCAGTCTTTGTTCTAGCAGCCCTCTCAGTGATAGGGATTCCACCGACATGTGGTTTTTTCAGCAAATGGTATCTTATCCTTGGCGCAATTGATGCAAGTCAGTGGGTTTTTGTGGCCGTGTTGCTGGTAAGCAGCCTCTTAAATGTTATCCTCTTTTTCAGGGTCATAGAGCATGCATACCTTGAGCCAGATGAGGAGCATGCCGGCGGAGGTTCGGAATTGGCTATTACAATTGAGGAGGCACCTTTAACCATGCTCGTGCCAATACTCATTGCAGGAGCAGGAATAATGGTGTTCGGTTTCCTGAGTGGTAAAATTATTTCTACTATAATCCAGTTTGCTGTTCCCAAATGTTTCTAAAGATTTAATAACGGATGATCGATGGAGAAAATTGAATCCATAAGACCGCTTTTAGCTGTTCTGGTGACCCTTATAGGGGCCCTCCTCATAGTC
>Ga0114920_10001245_pt1 | contig 11686 bp, 9 predicted proteins | sample ChitaG_FD_88683 | JGI IMG/M metagenome (GOLD analysis project Ga0114920, IMG submission 88683) | Deep subsurface microbial communities from South Pacific Ocean to uncover new lineages of life (NeLLi) - Chile_00310 metaG | ecosystem: Environmental > Aquatic > Marine > Oceanic > Sediment ... | reverse complement strand
GAAACAAAACCGCCTATTTTTGTAGTTGCTCACCTTGACACACCTTTTGATGCAGATATCGATCATAATTTCACCATCAAAGAAAATTCAATTAAAGGACCCGGCATCTTAGATAATTCAGTTGGCGTGGGGGTGCTGGCATCATTGCCTGAAATTTTCCGCAAGTTAAATCTTCGCTTTAAATCCGATATCGTTCTTGCCGGCGTCATACAATCGATGGGAAATGGCAACCTTCGGGGCATCAGGCATCTGTTAAAAACATGGGACACTCCAATAAGAGGGGGTGTTTGCGTAGAAGGGATCGACCTCGGCAGGATAAACTATTATTCTTATGGAATGATTAGAGTGGAAATTGATTGCAATATACCCGCCGCAAAGGAATGGGAACATCAATTTAAGCCAAATGCTATCCTGATATTAAATGAAGTAATCAACCAGATCCTGCAACTTCGGCTGCCCCAAAGACCAAGATCCAGAGTTATTATCGGAAAAATTTCAGGCGGTTTTAAGCATGGAATAATAGCCTATGATGCAAAACTCGGTTTTGAGATACAAAGCGACTCCGACAAAATGGTAAAAGCAATTCATAATGATATTAAAGACATTGTTGAAGGTATAGGCCACGAAAGCGGAGTTGTTTTAAAAATGAGAACCATAAGCAATCTCAGGGCATCTAAATTAGAATATAATCATCCTTTGGTAAAAAGCGCTATGGCAATAATGGAAAAGCTTGACATACAACCGGTAAACGACCCAAGTGAATCGGAACTTTCCATTTTTCTTTCAAACAACATACCTGCGCTGACTCTCGGCATAACAAATGGAGAAAATTATCCCCATAGAAATGCCACGATGGAAATTGAGGCGATGTATAAAGGTATTGCTCAGCTTATAGGGGTTATTATGGCAATAGACAGCGGGGTTTGTGATGAATAACAACTGGCTTAAAAAGAATACATTTCACCATTCTGAGTTTAAAGACATCAATCATCTCGTTGAAGAAAAAACAAGAAAAAATCTTACCATAGCTTTGTGCCTGCCTACTCTGAATGAAGAAAAGACAATTGCAAAAGAGATTATTATTATTAAATCCGAACTAATGACACGCTATCCGCTTATTGATGAAATAGTTGTTATCGATTCGGGCTCGACGGACAATACAAGAAAAATTGCAAGAGAATACGGCGCTGAAGTTTATAAGGCAAACGATATTCTCCCCGATCTTGAACCGTTCAAGGGCAAAGGTGAAAATCTCTGGAAAGCTCTTTATATTACAAACATCGATATAATCGTATATATTGATGCTGACATAAAAAACATTCACCACATATTCGTTTACGCCCTTATCGCCCCACTGATTCTTTTCGATAATATTAAATTTTCCAAGGCATTTTATGACAGGCCGATCGCTATAGGTAAAAGCAAAACCAGGCCCACCGGCGGCGGAAGAGTTACAGAGCTTGTTATAAGGCCATTGCTGTCACTATTTTTCCCGGAACTTACACAAATCATGCAGCCACTTTCCGGAGAATATGCAGGCTATCGGGAAGTTTTTGAAAAAATACCTTTCCCGATCGGATACGGCGTTGAAACGAGTATGATTCTCGATATTTATGAGAAATGGGGGCTGGATGTAATCGCTCAGGTCGATCTTGACAGGCGTGTTCATAGAAATCAGGATACAAAAGCTTTGGGAAGAATGGCATTCGTTATCCTTAAAACCTTTTGCGACCGCATTGAAAAGCTTGGAATAGTAAATTTAAATAAAGATATCTTCGATGAAATGATTCAATATAATTTTGTCCGGAACGAATATAAGCCGGATATTTTTAAAATCAAAGGGGTTGAGAGACCACCGATTATTGAAATTCCCCAATATCGGAAAAAATTCAATCTAACGTAACACTCTCAAAAAGAGACCTTTGAAAAAAAAGAAGCCCGGTCCGCAGCAGTGGGAGGCTACATTTACTCACACAACAGCAAAATAAGGACCGGGCTATAATATATCTGAACCACGCGGCATGAACACTTGTAAGGAATTATCGCATATTCTGATAAAAGGCATGTAGTTGTGGCTCAGTTCCAGCCGCTTTAACGGGTTGGAAACAATAAGTCAAGCATTATTTTATATCTTAATTGTTTTTTATTTTGCTAAATAATGACCTGGATATTTTATGTTAAACAAAGCTGGGAAAATTTTCCTGAAAAGTATAAACTGTATTCACGAAAAAATATTGATCAAATCCTGCGCTTAAAGAATCTGCCCAAAGAGCTACTTGTTGCTATCAAGATTGTTTCCACTGTATTGCCTTTCAGGGTTAACAACTACATTATTGATGAGCTGATTGACTGGAATAATATTCCTCTTGATCCGCTATATCAGCTTACATTTCCGCAGCCTGAAATGCTTGACAAACAGGATTTCAAGCAAATGAATAAGCTTTTAATAAAGAAATCTTCTGAAAAAGATATTCTTACGGCCGCGCGAAAAATCCAGATGAGCATGAATCCTCACCCCGGGGGTCAGATGGAGCTGAATGTTCCTGAAGAAAACGGAAAAACTATAAGGGGCATGCAACATAAATATCATGAAACCGTACTGTTTTTCCCGACCCAGGGACAAACCTGCCATGCCTACTGCACTTACTGTTTTCGCTGGCCGCAGTTTATCGGGCTTGAGAGCATTAAATTCGCAAGCAGTGATACAGGTGCGCTTGTAAATTACCTGCAAAGCCACCCTGAAGCAACAGATGTGCTGTTTACCGGAGGGGATCCTCTGTTTATGCGGACAAAAATACTTCGTCGTTATATTGAGCCTTTAATTAATGAAAGACCCGGCAACCTTACCTCAATTAGAATCGGCACAAAGGTTCCTGCTTACTGGCCTTATCGCTTTTTGACGGATAATGATGCCGACGATCTTATGCGTTTGTTTGAACAGATTGTTGCAAGCGGGCTTCATCTATCAATTATGTCACATTTCAGTCATCACAGGGAACTTGAAATCCCTGTGGCGCAGGCTGCTGTGAAGCGCATTTTAAGCACAGGCGCCGTTGTCCGCTGCCAGGCGCCGCTTGTCCGTCATGTAAATGATGATCCCGAAATATGGGCCAAAATGTGGCAGGCCCAGGTAAAAATTGGAGCAATACCGTATTATATGTTTGTGGAACGGGATACAGGGCCTAAAAATTACTTTGAAATACCTCTTGAGCGAACCTACAGGATTTTTACCAAAGCTTATAAAAAGGTATCCGGCCTGTGCCGTACTGTTAGAGGCCCATCTATGTCTGCAATCCCTGGAAAGATAATGATCGATGGCATAACGGAAATAGGCGGAGAAAAGGTGTTTGCTTTAAAATTCATTCAGGCACGCAACCCGGATTGGACAAACCAAATATTCTTTGCCTGTTTTGATAAAAAAGCTACCTGGCTCGATGATTTGAAACCGGCCTTTGGGGAAGAAAATTTCTTTTTTAATCAATAACCCTACAACGACACTTGTCATTTCGACCAAAGGGAGAAATCTTTAACTATTTGTTTTATAATAAGATTTCTCGGCGCTTCGCTCCTCGAAATGACATCTAAAATGGTAAGTGACGTTGTAGAGTTAATTAACGATTTCATTCTATTCATAATTACACTCCTGCCTTGAACGATACGTTATTATAAAAGAAAGCAATAAAGGGGTTATGCCCATGAAACTGAAAAATTATGTTTGCTGTTATTTTTCATCCTGCTGCATCATTTGCTCTAAAATTAAAAGGTTGTCCTTAGCTTCAGTGCAGTCGGGTTTGAGCTGTATTGCTTTTAAAAAGAAATCATTGGATTTTTGCAATTTTCCTTTTTTGGCCAGTATAATTCCTATCTCATTATAAGCTAAAGCATAGTCGGGATTTATCCTTATGACTTCGTCAAAATGGCGCATTGCTTCATTTACTTTTCCCTGCTTTTCCAGAATGCGTCCAAGTTGATAGTGAGCATCAAAATCCTCTGGATTTACTGCAAGGGCTTTACTAAAATACTGAGCAGCTTCTTCAAAATTACCTTTGTCAGACATTGCAACGCCAAGGTTTTTAATAGCCGCCACTACATCGGGTTTGATATTTAGAGCTCTTTTATAATGATAAATTGCCTTATCAAGCATCCCCCTGTCCTTGCAGGCAACGCCAAAATTATTATGCGGCTCTACCTTTTCATAAGACTTTTCAACGCAATCCCCCCAAAGGTTATAATCATCTTTCCATACAAAGTTTCTCTGAAATGTAGTAAATCCAAAGGCCGCAACAAGTATTATTATTATCAGGACCTCTATATTTAAACTCTGCTTCATTTTATTTATTCTTTAATCTCTTTGGGCCTAATTCCCCGAAGCTTGCTTCGTTCCTGTCATTCCAGTTTTTCTGGATTCCGTGTTTGACACGGAATGACAAAACACGTTGTCCTTTGATACCCCGTAGCTTGCTACGGAGTAGTTCATTTTTTATCATTTTGTGAATGGTTTTGACAAGGAAAGAAACAAGAAAAGGGATCTTTGAAAGATCCCTTTTCTTGTTCGGCAGAACTCAATAGAATTAGAGAATTATATAGCGGATTCGTCAATACCGCCATTAGAGTTGATTGTGTATTTCATTGTTCCAGTATTAGTATGACGGAATATCTGACCAGGTGTTATTACGCCGGCTGCAGTAATTGCCAGGGCTGTTCCTTCCATTGTTATAGCATCATTGGCGCTAAAGCCTGCAGGTGGAGCAGAAAAAGCCAAACCAGTATCCGCGCACTCAGCCAAGGCCGCAGTGATATAATTCCTTGCTTCGGTCTCAGCAGCGGCATCCGCGCCTTTTGTCCTATACGAGAGGAAATTAGGGATGGCAATTGCCGCCAGGATGCCGATAATCGCGATAACAATCATGAGCTCGATGAGTGTAAAACCTTTTTGATTGTTGCCTCTAAGTTTTTGTAGCATAGTCTTTCTCCTTTTTTTAGATTGTTCGGATTGAGACCTTTACAAAATTACAGGCAATTTGAGATTGCTTCACATTCGTTCGCAATGACAATGTGGCATTTTTCAAAGGTCTCGGATAAATTTATTTTGTCTAATCTAATATCTGACCACGTATCTGACTACGATCATAATAGGAAGCAATTAATATGCCACATCATTTTGCTGCACGTTATTTTGTTGATAGCGGGTCGTGAGGTTTTAATTGCAAGGGGTTATGCGCAATATCTTTTTTAACCGGATGGGTTTATATCCTTCAGGGTCCTTCCGCCCTTGACAATAAAACCGGTGATTTTCACCCAGGGCATGTTATTTTCACCATTTTTGACCCCGTACGATCTGCCGGACCTACCCCGGTACCATCTACCGGAGCTACAGGGCAGGCGGGGCAGGCACGATGCTCAGGATTTGTAACTATTCAGGTAGGCACAGAGGGGCAAAGGCACAAAGGCACAAAGAAAAAATGAAAACATATAGGGATCTGCTTGTTTGGCAAAAATCAATGACTTTAAGCTATATGAATTAAGCCGAGAGATAGAACGAATGCTTAGCGGTTAAATCAGGAAGTTAAGCAGCAAATAGGCAAGACAACTTTGTGCCTTTGTGCCTCTGTGCCTATTAACCTGATTAGTTACAATTTAAATATCGAGTTTCTCAAGCCTGTAGCGCAGTGAATCAAAACTTACGTTGAGAAGCTTAGCGGCCTTTGTCTTTGAACCGTTTGTCTTTTGGAGAGCTTTTTCTATCAAAAGCCTCTCGATTCTTGCCATCTCCTCATTCAAGTTTATACCTTCCTCAGGAATGTCGGCATTTAAAGCACTGTCCTGATCTATCTCACCGTCTCCGGGCATAACAAGGTTTTCCGGTAAAATTATATTCGTAGTTTCAAGAGCAACACTTCTTTCGATGATATTTTCCAGCTCCCTTACATTCCCGGGAAAAGGGTACCCCATAAGAAGCTGGAGGGCATAAGGAGATATCTTTTTAATCTCCTTTCCAAATTCTTTTGAATACTTTTCTATAAAATAGTTTGCCAGCAAAGGAATATCTTCATTTCTTTCTCTTAAAGGCGGAACCTCTACAGAAATTACGTTGAGCCTGTAATAGAGATCCTCTCTGAACCCCCCATTTTTAACTTTTTGCGCCAAATCCTGGTTTGTGGCAGATATGATCCTTGCATCTACCTTGATATCCTCTGCCCCGCCTATCCTTCTGAAGGTTTTTTCCTGAACCACCCGAAGCAGTTTGACCTGAAGAAACGGCGGCAATTCGCTAATCTCGTCAAGAAAAACCGTTCCCTTGTGCGCTACTTCAAAAAGGCCGGCTTTATCCGCATAGGCCCCGCTGAATGACCCCTTCATATAACCGAACAGTTCGCTTTCCAGAAGGTTTTCCGGTATGCCGCCGCAGTTTATAACGACAAATGATTTATCTTTCCTGGAACTGTTTTCATGGATGGCCCTGGCAACCAGCTCTTTACCTGTGCCGCTTTCGCCGGTAATAAGAATATTGGCGGCAGTATCCGTAACTTTTTTAATAAGTGAGTAAACCTTTAACATCTCCTTGCTTTTTCCAATCATATTTCCAAAGGAAAGAGCATCCTCCACATCCTTCATGAAAACAGCGTGTTCCTCTTTGACACCCTTCTTGCTGAGCGCATCCTTTATCACAGTCTTGAAGTCTTCAACATTAAAATTTTTCTCAAGATAATCGTATGCCCCTTCTTTCATTGCGGCAACGGCTGTCTCCCCGGAAGCATAAGCTGTGATTAATATGACCATGGTTTCCGGTGAAATCTCCTTGATACTTTTCAACACATCGATTCCATCGACTTTGGGCATCTTCAGGTCAGTAATTACCAGGTCGAATTTATGCTTTTTGCAGAGGCCTATTGCTTCTTTACCTCCGGAAGCAGAAGCAACCTCATATCCTTCTCTTGTAAGCAGGATCTCGAGGAATTCTCTCATATCCTGATCATCATCAACAACGAGAATTTTTGCCATTTATTACTCCTGTAAGAAAGTGCCTGAAGTTGTTGTTAGGTTCACGGTTCACAGTTTACGGTTTACAACGGTTTTGTCGGCAGCAACACTATACAATCCGTGCCTTTCCCTGGTTTACTTTTGATTCTGATTTTACCCATGTGACTTTCCACAATCCTGTTTACAATTGCCATTCCAAGGCCTGTGCCATTCTCCTTTGTTGTGTAAAAAGGTTCAAACACTCTGTCCTGATCTTTTTCTTCGATTCCACATCCATTATCGCTTATCCGTATCTCAAGATATTTTTTTTCATCATTCCTGGTTTCTATTTTCAGTATGCCTCCCTCCGGCATTGCCTGGACAGCATTTAGAATAAGGTTCCAAATTGCCTGTCTTATCTCCGCCTTGTTCCCATATATACCGGTCTGATCGCATAAATCCATGTTTATTTCAATATGTTCATGCCATTCAGGGTTAAAGCGAAGAGATTCAAGGACATCATCTATAATGGCTTTAACGTCAATATCTTTTCGCTCAGACTGTTTGGGCCGCGCCAGAAGAAGAAAGTCTTTAACAAAACCTTCAAGCCGGTTCTTTCCTCTCAGGATAATCTGCATGAGCCTTCTATCTGTTTCGTCCAGCCTTAAATCTTCGCTTAACATCTGAATCGGCCCGCTGATTGATGCAAGAGGGTTTCTTATTTCATGGGCAAGACTCGCCGCCATTTCACCAACAAAGGCAAGTTGTTTGTTTTTTTCAATCTGACGTTCCATTTCTTTAATAACCGTCAAATCCTGAAAGATTAAAATATTGCCTATTTTTTTTCTATTGCTGTCAACAAGGGGGGAAACTGAACAACCCAGTATCTTTCCTGAATCAGCGACTTCAAATCTGCTTTCAGGTTTCCATTGGCTCTCTTTATTCACCATACTTGCAAGAAGAGGGAAGACGTCATAGATTTTTTTATCTATAATTTTAAAACGCAAAAAACCGGTGATCTTTTCAGCCCCTCTGTTAAAGGATTTTATATTCCCATTAAGATCGACTGCTAAAATACCTGTATCTACAGACTCGATTATGCTTCTGTGAAACAGGTCAAGCTGATCAAAAGCGCTTTCCTTTTCCACCAGGAGGTCCCTGGCTTTTTTTTCCTGTTTGGCGGCAAAACTTGTCAGCAATGCAATACTATAGAAAGATATAATCTGGATAAAAATTCTCGAAAAAACGTAATTCGCATCGAAGTCGTAATCATAACCTAATGGGGATGTCGGTTGAATAAGACCGTAGTATTCCAGATCAAGCAGCAACCCGTAAAATATGCTGCTGACTGAGGCTGCAATTAACCCTCCTCTGCCAGCTAAAAAGAGCGCTGAATAGATGATGACTAGTGGATAAAAGACAGAATAGATGCTCTCAATCCCGCCTGTTACATATATAAGTCCGGTTATCAGCGAAAGATCTGAAAGGCTTTGTATGTAGATATTCAGCCTTATGTTTTTGATGATCTTTGGAATGAAAAAGCAGGCAAAAGAAAGAAGATAGGTTAATGCTATGATGAAATATATTGGCGAAAACGCTGTCTGCAGTGATGGTTTTGCTACTTTAATCAGTATAAAGGTTGCAATGCCAAGCAGGAAGGTTGCGATTACAACCCTGAAAAACATCAACCATAGAAGTCTTTTCTTTAGAAAATTATCTTTCAAATACGACCTTCCCGCCTACCATGGTCAGAACCGCTCTTCCCTTCATATTCCAGCCGTCAAATAGGGTGTTACGACTAAGCGATTGAAAGCCGGCAGCATCCACTTTATAGGTTATGTCGGGGTCAATGATGGTTATATCGGCAGGCTTGCCTTTTTTTATGCCAGGATCAAGCCCTAAAATACGGGCAGGATTTGTCGACATCTTTGCGATAAGATCGGCGATTGTTATTACGCCATTTTCTACCAGCTTCAAACCGAGTGAAACCGATGTCTCTAACCCTATTATGCCGTTTGCCGCAATATCGAATTCCACCTCTTTTTCAATGGAAGAATGGGGCGCATGATCTGTGGCGATAACATCAATGGTTCCGTCGGACAGCCCTTCAAGGACAGCTTCCCTGTCGTGCATGGAGCGTAATGGGGGATTCATCTTCGCATTTGTATTATAACCCTTGACAGCATCCTCTGTCAGCGTAAAATAGTGCGGTGCTGTTTCCGCGGTTACACAAATACCCCTGTTTTTTGCATCCCTTATCGCGCGCACAGACTCAATTGTGCTCACATGGGCAATATGAAGAGAAGCCTCTGTTAATTCACAAAGCGCTATATCCCGCATGACCATAATGCTTTCAGCCGCATTTGGTATTCCAATAAGCCCCATTCGTGTTGCAACCGCCCCTTCATTCATAACCCCGTTTGAAGCAAGATCAAGAACCTCGCAATGGGAAATAACCGGAAGACCGAATCCTTTTGCATACTCCAGCGCCCTGCGCATCAACTGGCTGTCCGTTACAGGGTTGCCGTCATCAGAAACAGCGACAGCTCCAGCATCCTTCAAATCCCCATATTCACAAAGACCTTTCCCTTGAAGCCCCGGGCTTATTGCGGCAACAGGATAAACTCGAACCGTGTCCGCAAGGCCGGCCTTTTTTAATATATATTCCGTAACCTGGCTGTTGTCGTTTACAGGGTTTGTGTTCGGCATTGTACAGACCGCCGTAAAACCGCCAAAGGCCGCCGCCATGCAGCCTGTTTTTATGGTTTCTTTATATTCATGCCCCGGCTCCCGAAAATGGACATGCATATCCATCAGCCCTGGCGTCACTATTTTGCCTGAAGCATCAATTGTTTTGAATTTTGAGTTTTGAATTTTGAGTTTTGAGTTGTGTTTCTTTATTTCAACTATCTTTCCATCTTCGATCAGAATATCCATGATGCCGTCTAACTTGCCGGGATCAATTACTCTTCCTCCCCTAATCAGCATCAACATTGCGCGCACCTCCTGCAGTCAGATATAAAAGAGACATACGAACGGCAACGCCGTTTGTTACCTGATCAATAATTATTGAGTATGGTCCGTCCATAACCTCCGGCGCTATTTCAACGCCCCGATTAACGGGCCCGGGATGCATGATCAGCACATCCTTTTTAGCGCCTTTCATCCTTTCCATTGTCAACCCATACACCTTTGCATACTCGCGTTCAGTTGAAAACAACAAGCCTTTTTGCCGCTCCTTTTGTATCCTGAGCATCATTACGATATCAGCATCACAAACAGCATCATTCACATTATATGTAACGGAAACTCCGAGAGTTTCTATTCCTTTTGGAATCATGGTCGGTGGGCCGGCTAACACGACGTCGGCGCCCATTTTTGTAAACCCGATTATATTCGATCTCGCCACCCTGCTGTGGGATATATCGCCGATTATCGCAACGCGCAGCCCGGAAATCTTTCCCTTGTGTTCCCTGACAGTCATAAGATCGAGCAGCGACTGGGTTGGATGTGCATGCATTCCGTCGCCTGCATTTATGATGGATGTCCCGACAATTTTTGCCAGCATATGTGAAGCCCCTGCCATAGAATGACGCATAACGATCACATCAGGATTCATAGCTTCAAGGTTCCGCGCTGTATCTATAAGGGTTTCCCCTTTTACTATGCTACTGGTGCTTCCGGATATTGAGATACTGTCGGCGCTGAGCCGCTTTGCCGCAATATCAAAAGATGTGCGGGTGCGGGTGCTGGGTTCATAGAAAAAAAGCACTATTGTCTTGCCTCGCAAAGTTGGAACCTTTTTGACAGGCCTTTTTGAAATTTCCTTCATTTGCTGTGCAGTATCAAGAATCAAGGTAATTTCATCAACAGAAAGCGATTCCATGTCCAGAATATCTTTTTTTGCAAACTGCATAATTCACCTGTTTTATTTGAAATAGTGCTGCCACAAAGACACCAGGGAGCTAAGATCTTAATCGTTCACGATTCACGGTTCACGGTTCTGGATTCCCGTTTTCACGGGAATGACAATTTCGTCTAATTGCCCGTCATTCCCGCGAACGCGGGAATCCAGTGCTTTGTCGGTTTACGGTTTACAGTTTTTTTACAGTTCTCTCATTTTAACAGATGCCCGATTCTGTTCCATCTGACTCCAAAACTTCCATTATCCCATGACCAGTAGATAATAAATGCTTTTCCTTTTACAGCTTTTAAATCAACAAAACCCCAAAACCTGCTGTCATAGCTATGATCTCTGTTGTCTCCCAACACAAAAAGTGAAGCAGGAGGCACAGTAACAGGTCCGAAATTATCCCTTGATTGAAAAGCTCCCGGGATTATGTGTGGATCTATGTGAATGCCATGATCGTGATTCAGAAGCATATTATTAATATATACCTGTTTATTACGTATCTCAACCACGTCTCCGGAAACACCAACAACCCTTTTGATAAAATCCTTGTCAAGGTCCTCTGGAAACTTAAAGACTATGATGTCCCCACGCTTTGGGTTTTTAATCGGGATAACCGTAATATCTGAAAATGGAATCTTAACCCCGTAAACAAACTTATTTACCAGTATATGATCTCCGATCAAAAGGGTCTGCTTCATGGAGCCTGATGGAATTTTAAAGGCCTGAACAACAAAGGTACGTATAAATAAGGCAAGTATTACAGCAATAATTATTGCTTCGATGTTTTCTCGAAGAGCGCCCTTTTTTGTTGCG
>Ga0114920_10001243_pt1 | contig 11696 bp, 8 predicted proteins | sample ChitaG_FD_88683 | JGI IMG/M metagenome (GOLD analysis project Ga0114920, IMG submission 88683) | Deep subsurface microbial communities from South Pacific Ocean to uncover new lineages of life (NeLLi) - Chile_00310 metaG | ecosystem: Environmental > Aquatic > Marine > Oceanic > Sediment ... | reverse complement strand
GGAAAAGAAGAAGACCAATGTCCGGTCCTCCACTTCGGATATTGCCGTCAAACTGACGCCACCTCTGAAGATGAGCCTGGAACAGGCAATTGATTTTGTAAATAGAGATGAGCTGGTGGAAGTAACACCTAAGAATATCAGGCTGAGGAAGAAGTTGCTGACCTATTCACAGAGATTGCGGAGCATCTCTACTACCAGATTGAGCATAAAATGACGAGCGAAGTGATGGCAACAACATTACGGGCTGCCTTTTATCTAAACATTGGCCTACCCTCGTACATTGTAACACTTTCTAAGTCAAGGTTACCGGTAAAATAGTCATCTTGGTTGAATAATCTGTTGGATAGTTCAACATCTACTAAAAAGGAACCTTTTTCCACTTACTATCTCCAAAAGGGTTATGTCTTGTTGACAACCAGAAAGGGGTGTATAATTGCCATACTAAAAGGACTTGGTTTTGGCGTGTAATTGTGGAATCGGTATATAGGAACATTGAATCGAGTCTGACCAATTTATATGAATATATAACTTGGATAGTTTTTACCAGAAGCCAAGTCGAAATTCCTGTTACTGTATCCAGTCAAAGGCTCTCGATAAAAATAACGTAAAAACATTATTGATTGAAGCCTGGAGGTACGATATGGACCCAATTAAGAAAGATGTAGCTAGGGAAATTATCGATGATTTTGCTAAAGAAATAGCGGCATGTAAGAGACCTGGGCCAAAACCACAAAAAGCTGTTATAGATTTCAGAACCGAACAAAAGGATGGCTTCGAAAGAGAAGTATATTATGTCCCGGTTGGATTACTCAGATACAGAAAAGCTAATGGAAGGATATCCTCAGACGTCCTACATTATGAAAAAGAACACAGAATATTGGATGAAAACAGTGAACAAGCACAGAAGATCATCAGAGGTTTTCTGGAACAAAAGGATAGAGAAAAGACGGAAGTACTAATGCGGGCTTTGGAACACGAAGGCCAGAGAGATCCGGCTATTGTTACGTGTGATGGCTTCCTAATAAACGGAAATCGAAGAAAAATGGCACTCGAACGTTTGCAGGATAAGCATAAGGGAGATTCACAATTTGCAGATATGAGGGTGGTCATATTACCGGGTAAAGGGGATCCTGGAGGTCCACCCACACAGCTCGAAATCGAAGAGATTGAAAACAGATATCAGCTTCAAAGTGAAGGTAAAGCTGAATATTATGCCTTTGATCGGGCTATATCGATTAGAAGAAAGATAGAAAACGGCATGAGTTTGGAACACCAGTTAAGGGATGATCCAAATTATGCCAGACTTGATGAAAGGAAATTCAAAGAAGCGGTAAAAAAAACCGAGGCTGAATATCTTAAACCTTTAGAATGTATTGATAGATATTTAGACAACCTTGGGAAAGAGAGCCTTTATAGCATCATTTCGACGGGTATGGCGGATCGTGAGGGTCGTTGGCAGGCGTTTTACGATTACTATAAGTCAGTATATCAAAAGCTAGAAGATAACAAACAACGCATGAAACTAAGAATTGAAGAGGATGAAATTGGCGATATTGAGGATGCAGCGTTTAAGATTATTAGGATGAGAGAAATCCCTGATATGCCCAAAGTACACATGATTATTAGGAATTTTTCGAAATGGATCAGTAATGATAAATCGAAAAGAGAGCTTATTAAACTTGTTGATATCGAACCAGAATTACCTTATGAGGAAGCGATTGATGAAAATGGGGATGAATGTACACCTCGAGTAATTGATCAACGGTGGGCAATAAAGCACAAGACAAAGGTAACAAAGCATGTAAAGGATGCAAGGAATTTATACGAGCGAAGGAAAGAAAAAGAGACTCCAATCGACTTGTTGAAAAATGCGTTAAAACAGCTTAACCACGAAAACATGGAACCTGCAAATGTAGAAATATCCAATTATGCTGAAGCTATGAAAATTGCTAGGGAAATCCAGGATCGTGCCAATGAAATTGAGCATGAGTTTTATGGATATCAGAAACGGTTAAGGAATCTTGCCAATAAACATAATTGAAGAAATGATATTAAATGTTATAGATGACATACTCGTACTTGATGATATTTCATTACAGTTAAAATCCCGGCATGTCAACCAATTAAGATTTTGGGGGTTTATCAGGGTGCCTGGCAGCAGCAAATATCAAATTAATCTCGAGAATAGTATTCTGGTACAATTGCAGAATTATTTGTCTAAACACAGGATATCATATTCCTTATCCCCGTCTTGTCAGCAAGTAGTTACTAGGCTTAATGAAGGACTTGCTAGGAATGAAAGAATTAGATCTCTGGGAGAAGAGTTTAAAGAGGGTAAATTTGATCAAACAAAATTTAATCATTTTTCATCCTTCGCTGAAAGTAATATCGTAAGGAAATTGAAGGAACATCAGTTGAAGGCTGCATACCACTTGTACTTAGTCCAGAACGCAGCTAATTTCTCGGTACCAGGAAGCGGCAAAACTTCTGTAATTCTTACCGTCTTTGAGAAACTTCGATTAGAAGGGAAGGTTGATTTTCTGTTTGTCGTAGGACCTCCTGCGTGTTTTGGCCCTTGGAAATTTGAATATGAGATTACCCTAGGTCGTGAGCCGGATTCTCGGATACTGGCAGGTGGCGATCAAGCACAAAGAAAGCTTGAATATTATTCGGTTGGTAATCAGACTGCTGATTTGTATTTAACTACTTTTCAGTCTCTCTTAAACGATAAAGAAGAGGTCCAGGCATTCTTTAAACAGCGCCGGGGAAGGATATTCCTTGTAATTGATGAAGCGCATTATATCAAGCAAATTGGTGGCAGATGGGCGAATGCTGCTGTTGAACTAGGTGAGAACACAAATTATAGATGTGTTCTCACAGGAACGCCAATGCCTAGAAAATATTCCGATGTCTTTAATCTGTTCGATTTTTTATGGCCTGAGAATAGTCCGATCAGTTCAGATACAAAGAACAGAATAATATTGCTGGAAGATAACAATGATAGTAAAGCAGCCAAGGAACTACTCGTTGAGAGAATAGGGCCACTATTTTATCGTGTTAGAAAATCGGATCTTGGTCTCCTTCCTCCTTCATTCCATGATCCAATCATGATTGAAATGAATCGATATGAAAGACAGATTTATAATGCGATTGAGAATAAAATCCGGGGCTATGCACTGGACGATTATCTGAAAAGCATAGATTTGATCACCCAATTAAGGCGGGGAAGAATAATAAGGTTAAGACAATGTGTTTCATATACAAAACTATTGTTGAAGTCGTTGGAGAACTATCCAGAAACACTTATTGATGAAGGCTCGGAAGTTTTCAAAGTAATTCATGACTACGATGACTTGGAAAAGCCGGCAAAATTGGAATGTCTATACGAGCTCATTCAAGATCTTCAAAGGAAAAAACAAAAGGTAGTCGTTTGGTCTAATTTTATTGGAACATTAAAGCTAATCCACAGCTTCCTGACACAATCTGGCATATACTGTAAATTGATATTCGGACAGACTCCTATCGAACAGACATCAGTGGAAGAAGAGGAGACTCGAGAAAAGATCCGTAACGAGTTTGTAGACTCCGAAAGTGGGCTGGATGTTCTCATCGCTAATCCGGCGGCTTGCGGCGAATCCATTTCATTGCATAAGACCTGTTTCTATGCAATTTATTACGATCTCTCATACAATTGCGCGCAGTATCTTCAATCATTAGATCGTATACATCGGGTGGGTGGGTCAGAAATTAACCAGGCAAACTATTATTTTCTGCAATACAAAGACACTATCGACAACGATATAAAAGCTAATCTTGAAAGTAAAGCTCAAAAAATGTATGACGTAATCGAAGAAGAATATGGCATATATTCGCTTGATATGTTTGAAGAGACTGATGAGATGCAAGCCTATGAAAGGCTATTTGTAAATCCAAATGATTGATTTCAGCAAGATTTCCATAAACCAAATAATATATGTCTCTCAGATAATTAATGAATCCTCTCTTTATCAACAGGAATTTATAGAAGCAAAATATTCGCGGGCAATGCCAAACTACCCGACCACAATTGAATTTCTGAGAATGTTGAAGCTGATCGAAATAAATAAAGATACCATTATCGTAAAACCTGTCTATAAGGAATTACTTCAGGACATTCAAAAATCAGATCAACCATCGGAGGTGGTTAAAAAATATCTCATCAAACATATGTACAATACACCGAATAAGTTCAGAGAATATGCAAACCAATTCCTTTCGAATTTTTCTCTTCATGGCGAACATTATGAATTTAAACCAACCTTGAAGCAAAAACTCCAGTATAGCGGGATTAGAAACTTCTTGATGGAATTGCATGTACTTGACTATGACTCGACGGATGCAAAATATGTTATTGAAGATTATTTCGTTGTGGCGTATCAGGAATTTAACGAAGGACACCTTGTCTCAGACAAGGATTTTAAGAAGATCCAAAATATGAAAGAGAAAATAGGCAGAGCAGCCGAGGAAGTTGTTTTGGAGTACGAGAAGGCCAGATTATCAGAGTTCCCGCATGTTGTTAATAAGATCGAACACATTGCTATTAAGGACGTATCTGCTGGATATGACATCAAAAGTTTTGAGCATAGCGAAGAAGGAGCGTTTATCCCGCGCTTAATAGAAGTGAAGGCAGTATCTAGCTGGGACTACCGCTTCTACTGGACAAAAAACGAAATTGAAACTTCGAGGCTAAACAGTACTAACTATTATTTGTATTTATTGCCGGTATATACTAAGAATGAGTTTGATTTGAAGAGCATGAAAAAAATCAGGGATCCCTTTACGAACGTATATAATGATAAGAACATTTGGACTCCAACAATTGAAACGATATCATATGCTCTTTTTAATGACACACGAATGAAGGAGTCCTTTGATGAATCCTGAAAAAACAGACATATTATACCAAGGTCAAAACATCAAATATTTGTCTGATAATATTATATTGCCTGATGATAGTATTGATCTGATAGTTACTTCCCCACCATATGCTGAGCGGCGAAACGGATCCTATGGGGGGATTCATCCAAATAAATATGTTGCCTGGTTTTTACCTATAGCAGAACAATTGCTCAGAGTTCTCAAACCCGATGGGTCCTTCGTTCTGAACATCAAAGAACACTGTAGGAACGGAGAGCGGGAGACATATGTATTAGAACTGATCTTAGCATTGAAAAAGCAAGGGTGGTTATGGGTCGAAGAATATTGTTGGTATAAAAAGAATTCATATCCTGGAAAGTGGCCAAATAGATTTCGAGATAATTGGGAACGGTGCCTACATTTTACAAAGCAGAAAAAGTTTAAAATGTATCAGGATGCCGTTAAAGTCCCTATCGGGGATTGGTCTAAACTAAGATTCAAATCAATGTCAACAAATGATTTCATTAGATACACGTCTGGCACAAACAGTAGATTCGGTAGGAATGTTTCAAATTGGTTAAATAAGAAAAAGGTCTATCCACATAACGTTCTCGTATTTGAAGAAGAACACTACATGGAACCATCGACAGTATTACATCTTGCCACGGAATGCTCTAATCGTAATCATAGCGCCGTTTTCCCGATTGAATTACCAAGTTGGTTCATCCGATTGTTTACTAAAAAGGGGGATATTGTATTGGACCCATTCGTTGGGATTGGGACAACAGCGATAGCAGCGAAGTTACTCGGAAGAAAGTACATTGGAATAGAAAATTCTAAGTCTTATGTAGAAGAAGCAACGATGAATATTGCGGATTTGAATAATTCCCTGAACGTAGAAGAATAGTGATTTAGAAGGCTTGGTAAATTTATTTAACAGCTGTGGAAAAAGTCTTGCTAAGAAAACCTATTATTGTTTCAGGTGGAGTTCGACTTAGGGAAAGGCTACGATAACTTTATAGTCGACTGTATTGGAGCTTAACAGAACGTATGTCACAAGATTTAAATATATTTTCGACTTTGGGAAAGTATAGTTCTGCTACCGATGAAAATTATCTGACGGAATCCTTTGTTTTTCTCATTAACGAGTTGTTGCGTCGGGATCCATCCTTTGGTACCACTTTATTAAACCATGTTTGCGTAATTAATAGTGAATTTCATTTTGTACCTGAGGAAACTATCCAAGTTACGACTCAGGAGGTTACGAAACATGGCACGCCGGATATAAAAATATCCTCTCCGGATAAATTGGTGTACATCGAAGTAAAGCATGATTCTCCCGTAGGGGATCAACAAATATCTAAGTACAAAAATGCATTGCTTGAATCAAGGGCCATTATTAAACACGTGATTCTCCTTACTCGCTATGATATCGATTTACAAAACAGCAACCCTGAAGAAATGCCTTACAAGCATATAAAATGGCTGCATGTATATCAGTTCCTATCTAATGAGTTACCACCGATTATCGATCCTATAAGTAAATACCTAGTTGGTTCGTTTTTAAGGTTTCTGGAGGTAAAACAAATGAGTATTCAGAAAGTCGGCTGGGAATATATCAAGGGCGTCCCTGAAATGATGAATCTTTTAGGAATGATCGAGTTTTGTATTGAGAATGCAGGAATCAAATTGTACCAACAGTACCCTCGAGCTATAGCGCTTGAATCGCGAGGATTTTATCTCCACAGTACTGAAATATGGTGTGGCATTTATTACAGCGATCCATTGAATCTGCTCCTACAACTTGTAGACAAAAAGAAGTTTGACGTGCATCAAGTTCCAAAGCCTACATATGATGTTGAAGAAGATAATAAATCCATTTGGTTCTCATTAGGGCTTGAGGATTGTCACTTTTTCTCTCTTAATAAGGACGAACAAATTGATGTGATATCCAGTTTCATTAAACAATCTTTCAGCGAAGCGCAGCAGATGAAGGCAACTTCCTAGACGATTTTGATTGATAATACTTGGTGCGAACGGTTCATGCGTAAAAAAATACTGAAGAATATTTAATCACCTGGCAAAACACAGCATCCGTGTTTCAGGTGGAGTTCGACTGAAGGGTAAAAAGCTGATAGCTCTAACTTAGAAAGTGATACAATTACTTGGGGCAGGTCAATAGGAGTAAGAAGCACAGGAGGGAGAGATGGCGAAAGTTATTGCGGGCTATGATACAGAGTGGGAACATCTTTCAGAAAGACATGAGATATTAGACAAACAAATTAATACTCTATTGATGGAATATTCAGAATTGCCAGATGCTGATCTGATTTGGTCACATGCAGTCATTGGAACTTTTGGTGCAGGGAAGACACAGCTACTTTATTATATTTTTAAAAAATCTATAGAAAACGGATTATTGCCCGCATATTTTCTTGCGGAGGATCTGTTTCAAGAGATCATTAATAAAAAAGAGGATGATACCTGGGTTTCAGGAAGTCTAAATACGTTAGTCAATGACAAAATGCAACAGGTCTATAATAGCCTCATTAGTAATGATGATAAGGCATTAACAAAAGTTTTAAATCCAAGGAATGAAAATGCGCGAGCGATGGTTCGGGATTTAATAAAATATTATTCCGGTCGAGAATCATTACCTAAGGCTGTATTACTTCTTGATGAATTGGAATCGCAATATGGTAACCTTCAAGAGAAGGTAGAAGTGAAAGATAGAAGCCCTTTGAGAGATTGGCTTGAGTCTAAAGACTATCTAAAGATCATGGCACTTGCTCCCGCTGGTATATATGAAATGGGGGGAGCTGATCAAACTAGGGTCGATAGAATTGTTATTCCCCCGGCAGACGTCACTTATATCCGTACAAAATATCTTCCTGACTCGGCAGGAAAAGCGAATTCTTGCTGGTGGCTATCCAGAGGTAAACCGAGGCACCTGTTTAAAGCATATAAAAAACTAAAAGATCTAGACGTGACTTCTTTGGATGCACCGGAATTAGTTATCATTCTACGTGACGAATTGGATTCGATAGGACAGGAACCGTCTAAAGTACCGCCGGTAGTTTTAGAAAATATCCCGGCGGATAAATACCGCTACATTCTTAACCTGATTCCCATTGCTGGAGAAAAGAAGCGACGCTATTTTATCGATACAGAAACACTGGATGCTGGTAAATTCGCCGAAAAGCTTCGAGAAGCTTTTGATATTAGAAGTGAAGAGGCTGCACTTATAGGTGGTTACTTTAAGATGGTAGTGAAAGCACTCTCAGATGAGTCTAATTTGCTATATCTGGATATGAACGAATTGCCAGAATTGTTAGCTCTGGTACTGGATCTATTTCTTGAATACGAACATGCAAGTCCCAATGTTAAAGATAGGCTGAGGGACCTAATGGCCCTTTATGAAAATCTTGACGCACCAATAGTGCACGTATCACTTGCTAAGCTCTGGGATGCTAAAGAAACTGATAGGGAGTTACCATTTACTATTAGGCAAATAAGAGAAATGTTCCCTTTCCCTGTTATGAACCCTATGGTGAAGAACTATGTTCCTAAAGAAATCGAGCGCAAGTTGGAAGGTAAAGGATTACCAGTTTGGAAATGGAATGAGGGCGATATTCAGGTTCTCTTCTTCGCTTCTTGGCGAGACCTTGAAACATATTCAGTCACAGACGAATTCTATTCTCTCGTATTTCCTGATGGCAAAGGTGTGTTATGTATATTACCACCGGACCATAGCGAATTTGAAAAAACTACCAAACTTGAGTGGATGGAGAAAAACGGCAAACTGAACATCACAACAGCTGCTCCACTGATTGCCGACTTTTTACTCAGTGGAGCGGGTGAAATTGGTGATGAAATTCCATCAGAATTAACTGAAACTCTTGATAGGTTTCAGTCGGAGAAAGATGATATCATCCTGTCGAGAAAAGCCATTATCTATACTGAAGCTATCAGCGATCTAGTCAGGGCGAATCTCCCAAAACCAACGTATTTTTGTAGAGAACTACCGCCCTATGCAGATACTGTTTGGGGAACAAGCCAAATAACTAGTCTACCAATTGCAATATCTGGATGTGCCCTGGCCTATAGTGCAATGAATCCTGCAGAGAAGGGTTTATTAGCACATTTACAGGCAATATTTAAAGGTGGCCGGGAAGGCAGAGGTGAAGGACCTCTGCATAAGTTTATCGTCAGACCAAGAATAGGGCTTCCCTCACTAGTGGACGATCTTCTACCTCGTTTTGGTACCAAAGGTGAGTTGAGAGATGCGCAGGTAGTAACTGGACTAAGCGGGTATTTGAGCACTTCATATTCACAACTTATAGATCTGACTCGGCTGATAGAACTCCGAGAGTTTCTAAAACTGGGAAACGAAGAGGACAAATCGAGATTACTCGAAGCATTCTGGCGTGGGGTAAGAGGTGATTTCGATCAAGAAGGTTTGGATATCTTTGTTGATAGGATAGAAAACGATTATTTGAAAACTGTAATCGAAGCGAACGAACTCGAGCAGGAGGCTATTTCGTTTTTTGAATTAGAAGGCATCGACTTCGAAGATGCAGAGAGTATGGTACGTTCTAAGAGTGATTTAGAGAATCTGGTTCGTTTTGCCAGGGATGCTATCCAAGATAAGGGGAATGGAGGTTCTTTGGTCAGAAACTTGTATAAAATGATCGTCAACCAACTAGTGGATAATATTGACAGTGAAATGCGGAGTCTAAAACCGAATCTGGCGAGCATAAAAACGAGTATTAATGATATTAAGACAGTTAGCGCAGGCTTTCAAAGTAATTTCTGGGAATATGAAAAGGCTGCACAATTCGCGGAAATAAACAAGGATGATATAGACGAATTTATTGAACAGGAAGTTAAGATAGGCGGTACATTGACACTCGAAGAACTAGAGGATGAGATAAGAAATAGAACGGGCAACCTAGAGCAGACAGCAGATAGCTTTTCGTCACTACACAGAACACTAGCCACATTAGAGACAAATATCAGCTCGCCGAAGGAAGTGTAAATATGGAAGAAGGATTTACCGATAGGGTCAGGAAGGCAGCCTTCGTAGCTGAACGTCTTGTTTCTGAAGCTGAGGACCTTGCAGAAAGGTCTAATATACTTTCTGCAGAAGAAAAAGGAGCTCTTCCAAAGTTCAAAGGATTATGGAAAGAAAAGGAAATCAGGAAGTATCTTGGTCAACTGGAGGAGGCTCTAAAAAAACCCCGTGTTTACCGCTCAAGAAAGCTATTAGAGGAAGTTGGAATTACATCAGAGAGTATTTCGTCTGATGTCCTGGAATCCACTGAGGAAATTAGGAAGCTGGTTACGAGCTTACGAGAAGTGAAGGATATTCCTGTACTTCTGCAAATGCTAGAGAATACAAAAAGTATATCCCATTGGCTTAACGACGATCTAGTTACAACTGCAGAAAGGGTTGATGCCATGGTAGAGGCGAAGGAGGCATTCAGACGTTTGACGGAACTAAATAACCTAGATGACAGACTTAAAAGCGTTCTTATAATGGCAGCGTTCGAAGACCCATCTTCAATACAACAAGCGGAAGAACTGGACTCACGAATTGCTAACCTGACAAGTTATAGTATTGACTGCCAAACCACAGAAGAGAATTTACCGTTATTCCCAGACCTGTGTTTTCAAGTTTACGAGATCATTTCCGAACTGGAAAATTCGTACAAAGTATTAGCAGAAGATATAGAGACTTCGGTGCGAGGAAAACCATTATCTGATGCGAAAAAATCTATAACAAATAAACTCGAGGAAACTAGAAGACAATACGCCAATTTCGAAAAGGAATGGCTAGGACTATCCCATACATTGCAGTCACTAGGTTACGAGATTCCATCCCAACCTCAAGGGATAATTGATATACAAGAAAGTATTCTGGAACTTGAAAATAGATGCAGGGAGCGTTTAGGGGAATCTGGACAGAAGTTACTCAAATTCTTCGTTGGTGAGTCTGTATTTCCAGAAGAACTTTCTTGTGAAGAGATTAAAAATGCTCTAGAAATGTTACGTCCTTTTATATTGAAAGGTCTAGGAGGAACAGAATGGCCGGAGTAACTGAGAGGCAGGTATATGATGCTTTGTCACAATGGGCAGGGAAAAGTGAAATCTTCAAGATAGGTAAAACAGAATTAAGGGTAACTTTAACTCCGCAAGATACGCATATTGGTGATAGCCCAGACTGTATACTGTGGTTTGATGCAGACATGAAAATATTCTCACAAGATCTCAGAATTCGAATACCTGTTCCAATTGAAGCCGAAAAGGCAGGCTTGGAGGCAGCGGTAGAAGACCTTGATAAATTTTGTGAGAGAGGTCATTTCCCAGCTGAAATTCCTATGCTAGTAGTAGCTGAGGAAGGTTATTCCAGCCAGAGAAAGACTTCAAACATACTGGTGAATTTCAAGATCAAACAAGTTCCAGTAAGGCTACTAAGCAGACCAAAGCGAACCTATAAGTGATAAGTATTAATTGCATATAAAGAGAAACGGAGTGCATATAGTGTCAAATGTCAGGAGGGCACAAATACCTTTACTATCAAAGTCCCGTTTTATGTCCGGTTTACAGTGACCTGCTCCCCAGTTTTATGTTAGATTGGGAGCCGGACTAAGCAAAACACAAGATTGTTTCAGGGAGAGTTCGACTCTACCCCTAACTTAAAGAGTGGTATCCTTTTTGGGGGGCATTAGCTCTTCATGTTTGCAAACTGCAGAGGAATGTTGTAATCCTGCTCCTTAAGCAGCCGCATGATTTCTTGG
>Ga0114920_10001242_pt1 | contig 11701 bp, 12 predicted proteins | sample ChitaG_FD_88683 | JGI IMG/M metagenome (GOLD analysis project Ga0114920, IMG submission 88683) | Deep subsurface microbial communities from South Pacific Ocean to uncover new lineages of life (NeLLi) - Chile_00310 metaG | ecosystem: Environmental > Aquatic > Marine > Oceanic > Sediment ... | reverse complement strand
TGTAATAAGCTATCCATAATATGCTTTTTGGTTTTTTAATAAATAAACATAAAACATTGATGCATTACCCATAATATTCATCTAATTGGTGTGGGGGTCAAATTCGACTACAGACCTATAAGCGCTCATCTACGAGTGATTTCCATAAATCTAAGTCTCATTTTAACTTTTTACTTTTAACTTTTTGTCCTTGAATTTTAATTTTGAAATTTTAACTTTTAACTTATTTGTAGCAAGCTAAACCTTATTTTTAACCAATCGAGTATTTGTCATTAAATTACCTCTTGACAGATAAACAATTATATATATAATAAAGCAAAATAAATAAAATGAGGAAAATAAAAAGGAGCGATTATGTTCGGAAAGAAGAAAAAGGTTATTGGTCTTGATATTGGCTCAAGCCAAACCAAGATAGTTGAATTAAGTACAGGTAAGACAAAAAAATTAATTAATTATGGGATTTCGAAAGTCTTACCTGATGCAATAGTTGAGGGAGAGATAATTGATAGAGAGGCTGTTTTAGATTCAATCAGAAGTTTATTAGAAAGTAAGGGATTCACCACTAAAAATGTAGTGATTGGATTAGCAGGCCGTGATGTAATAATCAAGCGAATAACAATGGATCGGATGAGCGAAGCAGATACCAAAGAACAAATCAAATGGGAAGCTGAGCAGTATGTCCCTTTTGATATAAATGAAGTTTCGCTTGATTTCGATGTTATCAATCCGAATTTTGGCGATAACCAGCAAGAAGTAATTTTAGTTGCGGCTAAAAATGAAGTCATAAATAATCTCTCTTCCCTATTAAAAGAGCTTAATCTCAATCCAGTAATTGTTGACACCACTGCCTTCGCCATACAAAACGTTTTTGAGTATAATTATGCACCTGCTCCAGATGAAATAATCTGTCTGATACATATCGGGGCTGGAATGACCGTTATCAATGTCATAAAAGGAGGATCATCTTTGTCTGCCCGTGACGTTTACTATGGTGTAAATGCATTTATCAGTAAATTACAAAAAGAAATCGGATTCAATTACGACGATGCTGCAAATGCTGTTAAAGGAACAGTCCCGGTTGGTGCATCACAAGATTCAGTGCAGGGTGTATTCGAATCTTTTGTCAGCGCCCTTGGAACACAAATTGAACGCAGCCTGCAATTTCTTTCCAGCGTAACTGATGAAGAAAAAGTTAGCCGGATGTATCTTTCAGGTGGCGGCTCACTAATACCAAATCTTTTAGAATATTTAAAAAGACGGCTTGGTGTGCCGATTGAGTTGATCAATCCTTTCAAAAATATTATCTATGATCCTGCAATGTTCAGCCCTGAAGGAACAGATGTAATAGGATCAATGTTAGTCCAAGCTACAGGTTTGGCATTAAGGGGGGAATAATGATCAAAATAAATTTAGCACCAACTGCCAAGAAAAAACGAGCACCAAAACGTAGGGCAGTAAAAGGGGCGCGCCCTGGTTTAAAACTGCCTTCGATACAAACTACTGTTCTCTACATAATTGGTGTAGTAGTTGTCGTGGTGATTGTTGCAGTGTTATTATTTATCCAGTCCAGTCAAATGGGCAGTCTAAATGGAAACATTACCCAATTGAATGTTAAACTCGAAGAGTTAAAGGAATATAAGGCTACTGTTGATAGTCTTGAAAAACGCGAGAGAGAACTGGCAGCATTGATTGCACCGATTAAAGAACTAAATAAAAATCGATTCTTCATAGCTCATGTTCTTGATGAAATTTCCTCGCGCATTCCTGAATTCACCTGGCTCAATTCATTAAATGTTAGTCAATCAGAACTCCAAATGAAGGGCGTTACGGCATCCAATTTATTGGTTGCTGATTTCATGAATCGTCTCGAAGAATCACCTTATATTCACGATGTTGATTTAACAGTATTAGAGAAAAAAGCCGTAGAACAACAGGAAATGATGGCGTTCACATTGACAGCAAATGTCGGGTATGACAGATTGATCGAGAGGCAAAAATGAATATTAGAGAACCAAAAACACAAAAAACAATCGCATTTTTTATTATCATAATTATAGTCTTGGTTTTATTCTTCCAATTTCCACACAAATCAAATAGAGAAAAAATTAATATATTGACGGCACGACGAGACTCACTGCAAATTGAAGTCCAGAAGGCCGAAGCCGCCAGAGCGAGATTACCTGAACTTCAAGCGAAAATTGCACGACTCGAAATTGAATGGGAAAGAGCAAAAGAAATGTTACCAAAGCAAAAAGAGATTCCTTCACTGATTCAACAAATATCAAATTCTGGAACCAAAGCAGGAGTCAGCTTTTTGTTATTCAAGCCAAGTGGCCCGCAACTTCATACAAATTATTCTGAAATCCCGGTTCAACTAAAGGTTTCATGCGACTACCATCAACTTGGAGAATTTCTTTCTAATATAGGTAACCTTGCAAGAATCGTAAATGTCCCATCTGTTAAAATAAGTACTGGCAAAAAAAGAAGCGTTGAGGCAAATTTGAGCGCAGTTACTTATACAGTTGCACAATGAAAGGGGGTACAACATGTTATTCCATCTTATAGGTAGTATTATTTGTGCGTTAGTAATTTTAAATCAAGCACCAACAGAACCAACAACAACTGATTTTTTCCCTGTTGAAAAATGGAATTATAAACAAGCAGGTAGAAGAGATCCTTTTGTTCCACTACTCGGATTAGATTTAGGTAAAAGCGGTAAAGCAGGTCACCTGAGTGTTGAAAATTTAACTTTAATTGGGATTTTATGGGGTGACAAGGGTTATTATGGTTTAGTAAAGGATGGATTGAATCAAGGATATATTCTAAAAAGAGGTGACAAAGTTGCCGGTGGTAAAGTTGCTGAAATAAATCGCAAAGGAATCATTTTCGAAATAGTTCATGCTGGTGTCATAACAAAATATGAACTGAGGCTTCAACAAAAAGAAAGGAGGTAAAATATGAGGAATGTTTTAATCCTCACATTATTAATTTCGTTGGCAGGTGGTGCAGTCATTCAAGATTTAGTTGTGGTTTCTGAGGGTATGAACACAAAACTTATCGTAAAAGCGGATGCACCATTTGTTGTTAATTCGTTCACTTTAAAAAATCCACCAAGAATTGTTGTTGATTGTTCCGGAATTTCAAGCGCATTCGTTGATAAAAAATTTGCTGTCAATAGAGGAGGCATAAAGGAATTGTCAGTAACGGGTTTTAGTGAACAATCCGATTTAATAAGGGTCGTTGGAAAACTTGATAGTGATTACTCTTTCCTTACTTTAACAGAAGGAAATGATTTTGTCCTAACCCTGCTTACGGGATTAGTTACCTCATTCCCAGAGTGGCAGGCTTCTGCTGCAGACATAATTGCCATTCCATCTGAAAAAGCTGCCCCTCCAATTCCCACGGCAAAACCCACTGTCACTGGTAGACCAATCTCTATCGATCTTGAAAATGCTGACATACTTACTGTGCTGAGAGCTCTATCTGAATATGCAGGAATAAATATTGTTGCTGGTAAAGATGTTAAGGGAACAGTAACGGTTCGGCTTCATAATGTCCCCTGGCGCCAGGCATTGGATATTCTTTTAAAGGCATCAGGTTATGCGTATCGAGAAGATCCTGGTGTGATTAGAGTCGACACTGCTGATAATCTTAATAAACAAGATTATGATCTACCATTAAGCTCAAAAATTTACAAACTCGAGTTTGCAGTTCCGGACAGGATGCTTGACAAAATAACAGCAATGCTGTCACCAAAAGGTAAAGCTAATGTAGACAAACGAACCAATTCAGTTGTGGTTACAGAAGTCGATCCGATTCACAGTAAGATAGAACAATTAATAAAACTCCTGGATACACCGACGCCGCAGGTTGAGATACTGTGTAAGGTTGTAGACATAGATGCCTCTACGTCAAAAGCATTAGGAGTAAACTGGACACTTAAAGGATTGGAGAGTCGTATATTAAGAGCCGACGTTACAAGTAATCTCGAACCACAAGTTGTTGGTTTTAGTTTATTCAATATAGGAACCGTCCCGTCATTAGCCCAGGTCAATGTAGCAATCAACATGCTTGAAGAAAGCGGGAAGGCGCAAATAATTTCAGCCCCGCGGATTACTGCTGTTGATAATGAAAAAGCATCTATCTTAGGTGGTCAAAGATTCGGCATCCCAACCAGAGACCTGTCAGGCAATACTGTTATTGAGTTCTACGAAGTTGGTACAAAATTGGAAGTTACACCCCACATTAACTCTTTAGAAGAAATTACTATGGAATTACATGCTGAGGTCAGTGAATTAGATCGTGCCTCAGCTCTTGCTGGCAGACCAATTATTACTACATCAGAAGCAGATACTAAGGTCTTAGTTAAAGATGGCCATACAGTTGTCATTGGAGGATTCATCCGCAAAAAGGAATCAAAATCCGTCCGTGGTATTCCAATTCTCATGAGCATTCCAATTCTTGGCGCTTTGTTTAGAGAAACGACTACAACTATTGAGGATCGCGAACTTCTGATTTTCATTACACCAACAATAATAAGGAATTAGTTTTAATATAGTCTAATCTCCTTAAGTTGAAGCATTCAATTCTACTAAATTCTAATGAGGATTGTAGGAGGTTTGAATAAAGGCAGACGTATCAAAATTTCAAAAAGGGGAATTAGACCAACAAAAGGAATAGTCAGAGAAGCAATCTTCAATGTTATTGGTGTAAAAGTGCAAAGGGCTTATGTATTGGATATTTTTGCAGGTAGTGGTGCACTGGGTTTAGAAGCAATTTCTCGTGGTGCGAGAAGCTGTGCCTTTATTGAAAAAAAACCTAAAATCCTTTTACAAAATATTAAAAATCTTTCTTTAAACAGCGAAACGAAAGTAATGGCAAAGGATTTTAGAATCTGGTTAAAAAAAATCGCATGCGAAAAATTCGACATAATTTTTCTTGATCCACCATACAACAAAAACTATGTTGGAAAAACTATAAAATTAATTTCTCAACATAAACTTCTTAAAGATAAAGGTATTATAGTTGCTGAACATCATCCTGAAGAGAAATTTATCCTACCAGAGGATCTGTCAATTCTTAAAAGGAAAAGATATGGTGAAACAGCAGTCACGTTCATCAATGCCAACTAATGAAAAGCAGATGGCGCAAACTCCTTTTCTCAACGGTCTCTGCGATACTAAGTGAGCTTCAATGAAAAAAGCAATATATGCTGGTACATTTGATCCAATAACTTTTGGTCACATTGATGTCGTTTCCCGTGCCATAAAAATCTTTGACAAAATTGTTATTGGGATAAGTGCTGAACCAAAAAAAAGTTTGTTTACACAAAAACAAAGGATCCAGTTGGTTAAAGCGGTTTTTAGAAATAACAATAAAATTAAGGTTCTAGGATTTTCGACGCTCTTAGTAGATTTTGCAAAAAGATTAGGTGCTACAACAATCATACGCGGCATCCGGGCAATATCTGATTATGATTATGAACTCCAATTGACGCTTATGAACCGTAAACTGGCTCCAAAGATTGAAACAATATTCTTAATGCCCTCAGAAAAATATATTTTCATCAGTTCTTCACTGGTTAAGGAAATCGCCTCACTGCACGGCGATATATCCCAATTGGTACCTGATATTATAGCACAAGCATTAAGAAAAAAACTGAAAATATAAACACAGTATCACCAGTCTGTCAAAGTTTTGACCATCTCTGTTTTTATAGAATTATAATACAGGACGAGCCAAAGGCGGTACTGCGAGTCTCGAAGAGACAATACTGCAAGTTCGGTAAGAACGATACTGCGAGTCCCGTCCTTTCGTTAGAAAGGGCGGGATGATACTGCATTTTTATCATTGACTCTGTTTATATTATTAATATACTTCATTATATGAAGTTTATTGATGAAGCGAAGATTATCATTCAAGCTGGTAATGGTGGTAATGGCTGTGTATCATTCCGTCGTGAGAAATTTGTTCCTAAAGGCGGACCTGACGGCGGTGATGGTGGAGATGGCGGCTCAGTATATCTTATTGGAAAAAGGGGGCTTGAAACACTCTATGATCTAAAAGTAAAACCGCATTACAATGCGGGTCGTGGAACTCATGGTAAAGGTAAAAAAATGGTCGGAAAAAAAGGAAAGGATGTACATATCCATATCCCTTTAGGTATAGTTGTGATAAACGACGATAGAATACTAGGCGAGATTCTCACCCATGAGCAAACTTTACTTGTAGCAAAGGGAGGTAAAGGAGGACACGGTAATTACCATTTTTTAACAACGACCAATCAAGCACCCAGACATGCTGAAGAAGGTCAAAAAAGCGAGAAGAAAACATTGAAAATCATCTTGAAACTGATTTCTGATATTGGGTTAGTAGGTTTACCAAATTCCGGTAAATCAACACTACTTAATGCAATAACAAATGCTCAACCAAAAATTGCTAATTATCCATTTACCACATTGAATCCCAATCTGGGGGTATTAAGAAACAATTTCAAGAATATAGTGATTGCTGACATGCCTGGTATTATTGAGGGTGCCCATTGTGGCAAGGGTTTAGGCTTGCAGTTTTTAAGACACATTGAACGAACCAGAGTTATCGTTCTGGTAATTGATATCTCTGTATCCAATCCATTAAACCAATATAAATGTTTATTAGATGAATTTAAAAAATACAGTGATGCATTACTGAACAAACCACGTATTGTCGTTTTTAATAAAACAGATCTTTTGGTTACAATACCAAACTATAATCTACCTGAAAAAATTTTTTATATTTCAGCGCTCAAAGGTAAAAACATCGAGCAGTTAATCAAGTTTTTATGCAGATGAAGATAAAATTTAAACAAAATAAGAACACAATCCTGAATTCATTGAAAACCGCGAATATCAAAAGAAAGTTAAGGATTTTGGATAAAATGAACGGCGTTAATGAAAATGATAGCATAAAAATACTTTTAAAGATTTTAGAGGATAATTCGTGGACATTAAGAGAGAAGGCTGCATATAAGCTGGCAGGATATGGTAAAAAGGTTGTCCCCAGATTAAAAAAACTTATTAACCGGGGCTATTGGTTTTGCCGCGCTGCAGTATGTATTACGCTTGGAGAAATCGGAGATATAAAATCGTTAGATTCAATTATCGATCTTTTATTGTTTGATAATAATCCAACAGTTGTAAAAGAAGCATCAACAGCATTAGTAAAAATGGCACGCCGAGAACCAGCCAAATTTGCACGAAGATTAACGGGAATGTCACTCGATGAACCTAAGATGCTGAAGATTTTGATTACATTAGAAACAAACGATACTGAGATCTACACCCTAATTAAAGAACTTACACAGAATGAATGAAATATTCGATTTCATTGATCTGTTATCAATTAATAAACTAACTGAAAGTAAATTCTATATTCTTCTTGAGAAATTTAAAACACCAGAAGCAATAAAAAAAGCCGGGGTTAGGGATTTGAGCTCTATTGTCGGAGAAGAAATTGCACAAAAAATTCACTTATTCAAAAAAGATGATAAGATCAAAAGAAAATGTGATTTAGTAGAAAAATTAAATATTGAGGTTTTGCCTTATTATTCACCTACATACCCAGGTTGGTTGAAAGAAATTGAACATTTCCCACCTGTTCTCTTTGTTCGAGGACAAATAAAAAAGGAAGATGAACTATCGCTTGGCGTGATTGGTACCAGAGGAGCGACTGTTTATGGAAAGGGAATTGCAGAAACCTTTGCTGGTGAGTTTGCTGGAGCCGGAGTAACGGTGGTCAGTGGTATGGCAAGAGGAATTGATGCTGCAGCCCATAAAGGTGCTTTAAAGAATAAAGGCAGGACCATTGCGGTTTTTGGCTGTGGTGTTGACATATGCTATCCACCCGAGAATAAAAAATTGATGAATGAAATTATCGAAAATGGCGCAGTCATCTCAGAGTTCAATATCGGCACACCGCCTCTGGCGCAAAATTTTCCAAAACGTAACCGAATCATATCAGGTCTATCAAAGGCAATTGTGGCAATTGAAGCAAAGGAAAAATCAGGGGTTATGAACACTGTAAACTGGGCATTAAATCAGAACAAAGATGTCTATGCAATCCCTGGGAATATTTATTCAAAAGCATCGAGGGGCACAAATCTTCTAATAAAACAAGGAGCTATTCCTGTAACCTCAGCAGGTGAAATATTGGAATTGGCAGGATTCAAATACACTAAAAGAGAGAAGGAAATAAAACAAGTAGTATTGACCGAAGAGGAGAATGTTATCTGGGAAAAACTCTCTTTCGAACCAATATACCTGGATGTTTTATCAGAAAAATTAAACCAGCCAACCGGTTCAATCCTTAATGTACTCCTTACCCTTGAACTCAAAGGTTTAATCAGACAACTACCAGGTATGATGTTTGTGAAGAATTTTGAGTAAAATTCGCCTTGCGCACTACTCCTCACGCCCTACGCACTTACGTTCCTATTTCCCAGGACGCTAAATACTGTTTCTGTTCAGGAGTTAATTTATCAATCTTAATACCCATAGATTTCAATTTCAGGCTGGCTATTTTCTCATCCAATTTTAAAGGTAGATTATACACACGATTCTCGAATTTAGGATTATTTAAAATATATTCCACAGCCAATGCCTGATTGGCAAATGACATATCCATCACCATTGCCGGATGCCCCTCAGCCGCAGCGAGATTGACCAACCTTCCTTGAGCCAGCAGGTAAATCTTCTTGCCATTTTTTAACGTGTATTCTTCACAAAAATTTCTAATCGCTCTTTTCTTTCTTGTAATATTCTTTAAACCCGATTTGTCAATTTCAACATCAAAATGTCCTGAATTACCAATGATTGCACCATTTTTCATCTTCAACATATGTTCTTTTCTTATAACACTGATATCACCGGTGACCGTGATAAAAACATCACCTATCTTTGCTGCATCAATCATAGGTAAAACTGTATATCCATCCATTCGCGCCTCAAGCGCCTTAACCGGATCAACTTCAGTAACGATAACCTGAGCACCCATCCCCTTTGCTCTCATTGCAAGACCTCTACCGCACCAGCCATAACCTGCAACCACAAAATTACTACCACTGATAAGAATATTTGTCGCACGTAAAATCCCATCAATCGTTGATTGACCAGTACCATAGCGGTTGTCAAAAAGGTGCTTTGTTAATGAATCATTAACCGCAATGATTGGGAATTGTAGTACTTTGTCGCGCTCCATCTGTTTCAATCTAACCACACCAGTGGTTGTCTCCTCGGTCCCGCCAAGAACTCCTTTAATTTTTCTTTTGTGAACCGTTGAAATTAGATCTGCGCCATCATCTATTAATACCTGTGGTTTATTCTTTAAAACCTGCGCCATATTTTTATAGTATTCCTTACGCGATTCGCCATTACGCGCAAAAACACCAATTCCATCCATTGCCAGGGCAGCAGCAACATCATCTTGTGTAGATAATGGATTTGAGGCAGTAAGAAAAACCCGAGCGCCACCAATTTTTAATGTTCTCATAAGATTTGCTGTCTCAGTCGTCACATGCAGACAGCAACCTATACAACAATTCCTTAAAGGTTTCTCTTTTTTATATCTTCGCTGGATTACCCTGAGAACCGGCATCTTGGATCCTGCCCAATCAATTCTTTTATTACCCTCTGGAGCTAATTTTTTATCTTTAATATTAAATTTCATCTTTCTCCCTTCAACCAAGTCCCGCTTCACGTTTTATGGCATCTGCCATATCGCAAACTTCCCAGGTAAATCCTTCTTCTTCTCGACCGAAATGTCCATAACATGCAGTACGTTTATAGATCGGCCTATGCAATTTCAATGTGTCAATTATTCCCTGAGGAGTAAAATCAAAAAGTTTTTTTAATATGGAGACGAGCTTTGATTCATCAATCTTACTCGTACTGAAGGTATCAACATTAATAGCCGTCGGCTCTGCAACGCCAATGGCATAGGAAAGGGAAACCTCAACTTTATTACAAAGACCAGATGCAACAAGATTTTTTGCTACATACCTTGCCATATAAGATGCAGAACGATCAACTTTTGTCGGATCCTTACCGGAAAAACATCCACCGCCATGATGGCCAATGCCACCATAGGTATCAACCATTATTTTACGTCCGGTTACGCCAGTATCACCTTGGGGTCCACCTATAACAAATTTGCCAGTAGGATTTATAAAGATTTTAGTGTTATTATCTAACATTTCTTTTGGAATAATTTCATCAATGACCAGTTTTTTCAAATCTGAACGAATTTTCTCATTGCTGACATCTATGTGATGCTGTGCTGATAGAATTATTGTGTCAATCCTTTTAGGCTTGTCCCCTTCATATTCAACCGTTACCTGGGATTTCCCATCAGGATGAAGAAAATTAACTATGTTTGCCTTTCTAATTTCAGCGAGTCGGCGAACAAGTTTATGGGCAAGCATTATTGGCAAAGGCATAAGTTCGGGTGTTTCATTAGTTGCATACCCATACATCATACCCTGATCCCCGGCGCCGCCAATATCAACCCCCAGTGCAATATCTTTTGACTGCTCTTGAATTGCCGACATCACTGCGCACGTTTGAGCATCAATACCCATATCAGTATCAGTATAACCTATCTCAAACAAGAAAGCACGCACAATATCTGCAATTTCCACGTAACAGGTAGTAGAAATCTCTCCAGCGATAAAAATCATGCCCCTTGTGGCAAGAGTTTCACAGGCAACCCGACAAAAAGGATCTTTTTCCAAAATTGAATCTAAGATTGCATCTGATATTTGATCGCAAATTTTATCAGGATGTCCCTCAGTAACTGACTCGGAAGTTATATAATAATGTACCATTTTTCTCCTTTTTTATAATTATAATCACTTTTTTACAAAAATCAAGCCGAAATAAGAGAACATAAAAAGGGCTGAAACATGGCTCAAAGAAGATAATAAAAGGTTATAAAGGGTAAATAAAAAAATGTTGACAGCAACTAAATTTTAACTATAATTAATTTAAGGAAAGGTGATGATAAATTTATTATTTACATTAATTATTGTTAATGGCATTAGTGGTAAAATTCAGGGAGTAGTGAGAGATATAGATACACAGGAACCAATTCCCTTTGCCGATGTTATAATTCTAAACACTGAAATTGGCGCTGCTACTGATGAAAATGGTTATTTTCATATTCTCAATGTTCCACCAGGTAAATACACAGTTGAAGTCTCATATATTGGTTATCAGACAAAACGTATTGAGGATGTGATTGTTGACGTCGACCAAACCGCTCGTTTAAAGGTAGCGATTAAACAAACAACCATTGAAATGGCGCCCATAACTGTTACCAGCGAAATGCCAGCAGTAAAAAAGGATATGGTTGGCACAACCTATATCATTAGAAAAAGTGAAGTCGCTCATCTACCGATTGACTATGCTGTCGATCTGATTACCTTCCAAGCCGCAGTAGCCCATACTGATACTACAATCCATGTACGCGGTGGTCGGGCAACTGAAGTTCAGTATATGATTGACAATGTTTCAATCATTGATCCGCAGACTGGTGATCTGGCAATCAATGTATCAAAGGGAATAGTTGATGAAGTAATATTCCTGCCCGGTGGTTTTGACGCAGAATACGGCAGAGCTATGTCAGGAGTTATTAATCTGATAACCTCTTATCCTGCAGATAATCTGCA
>Ga0114920_10001241_pt1 | contig 11709 bp, 11 predicted proteins | sample ChitaG_FD_88683 | JGI IMG/M metagenome (GOLD analysis project Ga0114920, IMG submission 88683) | Deep subsurface microbial communities from South Pacific Ocean to uncover new lineages of life (NeLLi) - Chile_00310 metaG | ecosystem: Environmental > Aquatic > Marine > Oceanic > Sediment ... | reverse complement strand
GGAGCTTTTCGCCCGCAGCCACGCGGATCATCTGCTCGACGAGATCGATGCCCGTAATGAGCTCGGTTACTGGATGCTCAACTTGCAGGCGAGTGTTCATCTCCAAGAAGAAGAAACTACGATCCTGACCGGCTACGAACTCTACTGTGCCCGCCGAATCATATCCCACGGCCTTAGACAGGGCCACCGCCTGTGCACCCATTGCCTTGCGCGTCTTGTCATCAAGCAGCGGCGAAGGAGCTTCTTCGATCACCTTCTGGTTACGGCGCTGGATCGAACATTCGCGTTCGCCGAGGTGAATAACATTTCCGTGCTTGTCCCCGAGAACCTGGATTTCGATATGACGCGGATTGACGATGAACTTCTCGATGAACATCCGATCATCACCGAAGCTCGCCATAGCCTCGTTACGTGATGATGTGAAGCCATCAGCGATTTCCTGCTTGCTCCAAGCAATGCGCATCCCCTTGCCGCCACCGCCTGCCGAGGCCTTGATCATCACTGGGTAACCGATCTCCTCGGCAATTTTCATGGCGTGTGAAGCGTCGGCAATCTCTCCTACGTAGCCTGGTACAGTCGACACCTTGGCCGCGGCGGCCGCTTTCTTGCTCTCGATCTTGTCGCCCATGGCCGCTATTGCCTTCGGGTTCGGCCCAATGAAGACGATCCCCGCCTCAGAAAGGACTGTCGGAAAAGCCTCCCGTTCCGATAAGAAGCCATATCCAGGGTGGACCGCCTCGGCGCCCGTTGCCTTGCAGGCATTTAGAATCTTCTCGATGACGAGGTAGGACTCTGCTGCGGGCGGCGGCCCGATATGTACCGCCTCATCGGCCATTTCCACATGCAGGGCTTCGCGATCGGCATCGGAGTACACTGCCACGGTCTTGATGCCTAGCTTGCGAGCGGTCTTCATGACGCGGCAGGCAATCTCACCGCGATTTGCTATTAGGATCTTTTTGAACATCGCCCTTTATGGCCCAATTGGTTGGGCACGCCTCAGCCAGGCGGCCATTCGGTTGCGTGGAATGTTGTTCTAGACGGCGCAAAGTAAACGGTAAACATTACCGCACCAGAAGGTGAGATTGGTGATAGCGCACAAGGTTAGCTTGTGCTCGCGCGCAGCGCCAATCCCGCCCGCGTCTCAACGCCGCGTTTTTGGAAGAAATCTCGCCTTTAGGCGGCCTGGGAGAGCCGGTCCACCGTGGCCTGGAGGGCTGGGTGGATCTTCGGACTTTCCTTTTTTAGGTAGGCCACGAGTGCGGCCTCGTTCGCCGTCAAACGTCCATCACGTCCGATGCGTTCGCACAGCCACTCGGCCTCAGCCGCGGTGATTACCTCGTTGGTGATGATCTCGATACGCTGGAGCTCCAGCCGTGCAAGTGTGCGTTCCTCTTGCGACTGCTCTTGGTAGGCCTTGCAAACAGAATCGAGGCCGGATTTCACCATGGCCGACAGCATGGCGAGAGGGGCTAGCTCACCGCGATCAGCTAGCCACGCCTCGCGGCGTAGTGCTTCCTTGCGCGTTGGAACCATGTGCCCCGACGCGGCCATTATCGTATTGGTGACGGCCTTTACGAAGAGATCGGTCCATGCTGGGTTCGGTTCGGCGTCGCCGATGGCGTCATTGATATCAAACAACACTTCGGCCTCGTCACGGGTCACGGCCACATTGCCGTCCCCACCGAAAGCGTGCAACAAACGGCACACCAATTCGACGTCGGAGTCGCTGATTTCACGCTTCGCCGGTGACTGATCGGGCCGAAGCGGACCTTCGCCTTCTAGGACTGCCGCCTTCACTTGCTCAAGCGCCAAACGTACCAGATTGACGGGCGCCCAGCGTGCCTTCTCCAGAACGTTGACGAGGAGACCTAACTCCGTCTTGCGCTTAACCTTTCCATCCTTGGTGATATGAGCAATCAGCCACTCGGCGCTTTGGGCAGTCAGATAGCCTTCCGGCTCGTTCTGTTCGACGATGTAGTCGGTGAGTGCCTCGATGAAGAAGTCGACCCAAGAGGGGTCCTGAACGCGGCAGGCATCATCGAGAGCGAATAGGATGTCGGCTTCTTCAGCCGTGATCACATCGTCGCTGTAGAACGCCGCCCTGAATCTGAGGACATCGACATCCTTGATACTGCCACGCTTCATGATCTCGTCGACTGGAACCAACTTCAACGAGTCCATCACTTACCCCACTATCAAACCAAACCACCTGGGGTAAGATCATAAGAACCCTGCCTTACCAATTGGCTAACGGTTGCACCGTCGCGGTACGTGCATCAATCAGGGCACGACCCTGTTGCAGCTGTGCATCACTACGCCTTCACGCTCACTGTCGCGCGAGCAAGGGTACATTTGGCGCGAGTGAAGTTGGTATCCTTCCCTGTGAATCTTTTCCTATACGCAATTCCGCTGCGCGATTAAATTTTGGCTGGCCCGACATCTCAGGAAAACCGTTCTCATTCATTGCAACCAATCAGGATCGTTATCACGACGATGCACCGGCCAACCGATAAGGATGTTTCGCTCTTCACAAGCGGACATCGAGCCCTTGTTTTGTGTATCAGATGAGATCGCATACGTCCGCGCCGTAGGACCACACGCGTTGTCCGATGCGACTGCCATTTTGGCTTGGATCGCGACAACGTGCGCCAGCAAATCCATTAGTGTAAGTCTTTACATTGAAGCGCCCAGCCTCCCGTAGGTCCTGCGTGGTCTGGCCTACTAAGGAATACCTGATGCAGCCTCGCGCTCGCCGCCCCGCTCATGCACTCTGCGGCTTTCGCACGCAGAACCTTGGCGATGATCTTCAGGCGCTGACGGTGGCGATGCTGGCGCCTTACACCACAACCCTCATTCGACGCGAACGCATTAGCCGGCGCCAGCTTAACGAGCCGCATGCAATGGTGATGAACTATTGGTTCATGTCGAAAGGCTTTCGCTGGCCGCCGCACTCATCCATCGAACCGATATTCCATGGGTTCTGCGTGGGGCGTGATGAGATGATGCGTTATCGCTGGCCCGCGTACCTAGCAGAGCACCAACCTATTGGTTGCCGTGACATGATGACGGTTTCGCGCCTGGCGGATCAGAACATTGGCGCTTATTGGAGCGGCTGCATAACCATGTTTTTGGGCCGGCTCGTCGAGCCGGTGCCTCAGGAGAAACGCACGGGCGTTTTATTCGTTGACTTGCCTCCGGAGGCTGAACAGCTTGTGCCTGCTGATCTTAGGGAGCGAGCAGAGCGTATTAGTAATTATTGTCCGATTGATATCATTGATGATCCGCTAGCGCGATGGGCAAGGATCGCGGAGAACTGCGATCGCCTGCGGCATGCCGAAGTCGTTGTGACCCCGCGGCTGCATGCTGCACTTCCTTCTGCTGGCTTTGGTACTCCCGTGGTATTGGTGCTGCGTGATAGGCCAAAGGATCTGCGCCGCTACGGAGGCTACGACTCCTTTTTGCCCGTACTCATTCATAATGACGGTAAGCCAGAGAACGAGCTTAGCTGGAGCGATGTAGCACCGGCCGTCATACCCACGCCCCTGGTCGAACACTACGAAACACTTAAGACGCGCCTTCGTGCAGCGCTCGGTGGCCTCAACGAGACTATTGCACCAGCCGTTGCGACGCGAAATCGTTTCTTGTTTGAGAACCCTGGCCTCGGGGCCAGGCCCGGCCTCATTCGATTTGACCTCGGCATCTCAAGTGTTGTGCGATCGCCCTTGCGTTGGTCAGACCGCGCTATCGAGGTTGTCACCGACGGATTTGCCGGCTTTGACCGTTTCGATGTCCCCGTCGAAGTGCAAGGCTACAAGGCGCGGACCTGGACTCCAGTTGGACGACTCTGCGATTTTGCCGTCAAGCCCATCACACGATGAAAGCCCATAATCAATGGCTCAGCGACTGACCAATACCGCGCCCAACCGTTATCCGGATATTTTCCGGACGCTGCGCGCACGTGTCGAAGCAGTTCGGGGCAAGGAGCTGGGTGCCGGCAACCTTCGAATTCTCTCATTCGGCTGCTCGGCTGGATTCGAGATGTTGAGTTTGCGCGCTTACTTTCCTGATGCGTCGATCTTTGGTTGTGACACGAGCGCAGAAGCGCTCTATCGCGCTAGACGGAATCTGCGCGAAGATGCTGGGATTACTTTCTATAGCACGCCCGACGCCATCGACGCGTTTGGCCCTTTCGACATCATCATGGCAATGTCGGTTCTTTGCCAGTACCCCGCGAGCGCCAAAGCTCAACGGCTGGATCGGCTATTTCCCTTCCAGACATTCCAAACCCTGACGGAGAACCTGAACGTCAACCTTAAGCCAGGTGGCTTGTTATGTGTGTTCAATTCTAACTATCCGTTCTCCTCCCTGAAATGCTCTACAGACTACCGGGCAGTCAGATCCGAGCTAATTCACTCCAACGGCTTCGTTGATAAATTCGCTTCCGACGGCCGGCGGGCAACAGAATCTTTTCGCAACAAAGCCCTCTTCTCTCATCGCGCGGTTGACGCGACCATTTCAGACGACGACCTTAGAGACTGCATATTCGAAAAATCAGGCATGGCCTCACCCATCAACGTCACATTCTTGCAAACAAGGCCGCCAGCCGATGTCATCTTTGACGAGCCTGTCGTCGCTCGTGGCATTGCTGCGGAAACCGCTCTAGCCGATGGCGTCATAGCCGCTCACCGCGCGGAAGCATTTGGCACATCCCCGGATGGAACGAATTGGATGCGTGCCGAATGGAGAAAAACGACTCTCGACTACAAGGTGGTTGGCTTCGGGCCTTGGTACGTCATGGTTGGGCCCGAACGCGCAAAGCAATTTTCTAACCGTCAGACGGGCGCCCTTGCTGAAACGATATCGCGCACACGCCGTTCCGCAGTGTTGCTGGATCGCGCGAAACCGTACTTATCCCTCTTTTCGAAGTCCCGCTGACGCACCAAACAACCACCAAAACGAGGGCCCATGATGGGGCCCTCGGCATCGCTTGCAGTGTGAAAAACAGATTTAGAGGTACTACATTCCAAAGCGTGGGAGCCACCGAGCGCGTCGCCAGCCGTCGTACAATTCGTTACTAATGTTACCTTTAGCCTTATGCTGAAGCCGCTGCAGCTTCTTGCGCTCCGAATAGCTCAGGCGGCCATCTGAGCGAAATTTGGCTTTCCGTCGCTCGATTCTTTTCTGCTCAGCACGAAGCTTCAAACCCTCGAACCAAGTGATGGAACCGCTTTGGCGGCCGGACTCGATGAGCTTACCCTGCCATGCCTGGCGCGCATCAATGCTGCCGCTGTGGGCGGACGCTGTAGCGGTAGTGGCAATCAGTAGGCTCGCGGCAATCGAAGCAATTTTATTCATATTAGACCTCGCATCTTCCTCGGTATGTGAGACTAGCCCAGCCGTTCGCTGGTCTCGCCTTTAAGAGGAGACAATGCCGGCGTGCCATTGAACCCGCTGTGAATGCAGGGTGCAGGGCGCATTCATGTGGAAAAAGGGAGCACGGCGTCAGCAATCTTGGTGTTCCTCGATGCTGCGGAACAGATCAATATTGTACGCTGATCGCCATTAAGCGCTACGTGTCCGTCGTTTGTATATTGATAATACCGATTGCCAAATTTGTTGCAGGTATGCTCGCTGTTGATGCATTAGACGCGGACCTTGTAGATCGCGCATTGCGTTGGATCCACAGTCTGTGGCAGCCGAGAACCGGCACGTCGAACTCGTCGATACAGCAATCCAGAACGCAGGCTACGCTGTCGAACCACAATTCCGGTTCAGTAAATCGTCACTAAGAAGAGTACAGCTCGGCTGAACTCCGCTAGCGCGGATTCGTTCCAGGCACTTCCTCACAATGGAATATTGTCGTGCTTTTTCCAAGGATTCTCGACGTGCTTATTGCGCAGCATATTCAGTGCGCGGCAGATGCGTCGACGCGTGTTACGCGGCAGGATCACGTCGTCGATATAGCCGCGCTCAGCCGCCACGAATGGGTTAGCAAACCGCTCTTCGTACTCTGCGATGCGTCCCTTAATCTTCTCAGGATCGGCTAAATCGGCACGGAAAAGAATTTCAGCAGCACCCTTCGGCCCCATCACGGCAATCTCGGCCGACGGCCAAGCGTAGTTCACGTCGCCCCGGATGTGCTTGGAGCTCATGACGTCGTAAGCACCTCCATAGGCTTTGCGGGTGATTACGGTCACTTTGGGGACGGTGGCCTCCGTAAACGCAAACAAGAGCTTGGCACCGTTCTTAATGAGGCCGCCATACTCTTGCGCGGTTCCAGGTAGGAAACCCGGCACGTCGACGAAGGTGATAAGTGGGATATCGAAACAATCGCAGAAACGAACAAAGCGCGCAGCCTTGCGCGAGGCGTCCGAGTCGAGCACGCCGGCCAGAACCAGGGGCTGATTGGCAACAATACCTATGGTGCGCCCTTCCATGCGCGCAAAACCCGTTACTATGTTCTTGGCGAACGCCTCTTGGATTTCAAAAAAGTCACCCTCATCCACTACCTTTAAGATCATCTCCTTCATGTCATAGGGCTTGTTCGGGTTGTCGGGGATTAGCGTATCCAGAGAGTGCTCCTCACGGTCCGCGCTGTCGGCGGTCGGCAGCACCGGGACCCCGGACTCATTATTGGATGGTAGAAAATCCATTAGGCGGCGCATCTGCAAAAGCGCCTCCACGTCATTTTCATAAGCCCTATCGGCAATCGAGGATTTGGTCGTGTGCACCTTGGCACCCCCCAGTTCCTCCGCCGTCACTGACTCGTTAGTGACGGTCTTCACTACGTCCGGTCCCGTGACAAACATGTAGCTCGTGTCCTTCACCATGAAGATGAAATCTGTCATAGCCGGCGAGTAGACATCGCCACCTGCGCATGGCCCCATGATGACCGAAATCTGCGGAGTGACGCCGGAGGCAAGCACATTGCGCAAAAACACCTCGCCGTAGCCCCCCAGTGCCGCGACGCCTTCTTGAATGCGCGCGCCGCCCGCATCGAAAAGCCCGATGATAGGTGCACGATTTTGCAGCGCCATGTCCTGGATCTTGATCATCTTCTTGGCGTGTGTTTCGCTCAAGCTGCCGCCGAAGACGGTGAAGTCCTTGGCGAACACATAAACGACGCGACCGTTGATGGTACCCCACCCCGTAACCACACCATCACCCGGAATCTTCGACTTTTCCATCGAGAACTCGGTGCATCGGTGCTCGACATACATGTCGAACTCTTCAAATGAGTTCTCGTCCATCAACAGGTCGATGCGCTCACGCGCCGTGAGCTTGCCCCGCTTGTGCTGCGCATCGATGCGCGTCTGTCCCCCACCGAGCCGCGCGTTGTCCCTACGCTTCTCCAATTCCTCTATGATGTCTTTCATTGGGTGTCCCTCGGGTGGGTCCATGTGTGAAGATCAACGGCGCTCATAGCATGGGCTGCGAGGCCTGAGAAAGCGGCCAAACATACTCGGTGCGGAGTATGGTAAGCACCGCCGGCAAAACGGCTTGTTGTAGATCGTTCAGTCTTGTCTGAGAAGCTCAAGAAATCGACTGGCGGCCTGCATTTCAGCCCAGCGCATAGCTCGGTGCTCGGCCGCCTCGGCGTCCTCACCCCACTGGCTGATCTGCCAGTCCTCGTCGATGTGGGCTGCGGCCCAGGCCTCATCAGCTGACAGGCGCCCTTTGGCACGAGCAAGTGCCAACAACGCGGAGCCGGTCAGGGTCGTCATCACGTGAAGACACGTCAGAGAAAGCGGGTTGAAGCGGGCAACTTCGGCGGCGATACGATCGAGCGCCGCGCGGCTCTGTTCCACCGGCATTACACCTTCCGCGAGGCTGAAGCCCGCGTCCAGCTCTGCCTCGAACCATAGCAGAAGTGGATCCCAAACTTCCGCCTGTCGTTGGATCAGTCCCTCGGGGCCTTCGGCCCGGTAGCAGAGCAGGTCGCTGCCAGCGAACTTTACGATGTCGGCAGCGACTGCTGCCGTCGCCCCTCTGACGCCATCGATCGCCGTGATTGCAAGTTTTGACAACGGCATTGTTTGCGGCTCGATGTGCTCGCCTTGCGCGCGCCACTCCGTAGCAATCGCCTCGGCCAGGGCCCACGACGGCACTATAAGTGGCGTCCTAGTTGGGGTGCGCAACCGACGGCCGTCGAGCAGGATCGCAAAGCCTACCTCCAGCTCTGCCCTTTCAACCGTTACATTGACACAGAGATCCTTGCGCAGAGGCGCCGTCACCGACCCCTTGCCTGGCATGTTCGTGAGCTTGCCACCATTTTCATCGTGACCGGTCACCCCACGCGCTCCTGGTGGGCAAAGAACGCGTCAACCTCGGCACGCAACTCGCTGCACGTCTCGACGATGACCTGCGCACCCGACTCCATCAGGTCTTCTGGCTGGTGATAGCCCCACGCCGCACCCAACGCGCCAACGCCAGCTTCAATCGCCATCTCCATGTCGAAGGTCGTGTCACCCACCATGACCGTCCTCGATCGCCCAACGCCGGCTTCAGCTATGGCCGCGTGAATCATGGCTGGATGCGGTTTGGATGGATGGTCGTCAGCAGTCTGGATCGTGTGGAAATGTGGCAGCCACCCTTCCCGCTCCAACAGGCGAACGATACCATGACGCGACTTGCCCGTCGCGATCCCGAGAACTAAATCCTTGCGCGCGCTGAAATGCTCGATCACATCGCGTATTCCATCAAACAGCGGCTCGTGATGCGCAGGATCTTGATTGAACTCACGGAAAGCTGTGCGGTACCGCTTGGCAAGCGCCGCGCGAATTTCATCATCATGCTCCCGCGCTAGGATTTCGAATGCCTCGGGCAATGATAGGCCGACGACCGCCAGCGTCTCAGCCCGTGTTGGCCCCCCCAGCCCGACCCCAGAGAAGGCCCGCGTCATGGCTTCGAATATGCCGTTCTGACTGTCGACGATCGTGCCGTCGCAATCAAGGATGACAAGCTTCATTGCGTCTCTCATTCGTAACGCTCCGCATCGAGGCCCAAGAGGTCCCAAGTGGTCCGCATATGCTCAGGCAAAGGCGCACTCACATCGATTTTCTTGCCCGTGATGGGATGCGGCAGCCGGAGGCGGCGCGCGTGCAAGTGCAGTTTTTGCGGGATCTCATCAGCCGGCATATTTCGATCCCCGCCATACTTATTGTCGCCCACGATTGGGTGATCGATCAGAGCCATATGGGCCCTAAGCTGGTGCTGGCGCCCCGTCACCGGCTTCAACGACACCCATGCGGCCTTGCTCGCCACACGGTCGATCACGGCGTAATGTGTAGTGGCGTGCATGGCCTCCTCCTGCTCGCCCGGCAGCGCTTTTCTCACCCTGTCCCCCTCTGGTCCCGCGGCCTTGACGAGCGGTGCCGTCACTTTGCCCTGTTGCGGCTTTGGAACGCCCTTAACGAGTGCCCAATAAGTCTTAGCCGCCGAGCGTGTCTGGAAGATCCGTCCAAGCTTTGCCGCTGCATCGCGATGCTTGGCAACCAGCAGCACACCCGTCGTATCCCGGTCCAGTCGATGCACAAGACGCGGCCGGTCACCAAAGCGATCGACCATCGCCGCCAGCATCCCGTCGATGTGCCGCTTCGTGCCCGTGCCGCCCTGGACCGCCAAGCCAAACGGTTTGTTCAAGACGAGGATATGCTCATCCTCATAGAGGATCATGTTCTCGATGCGATCGCGGTCGGTCTTGGAAAGCAGCCGCGGCGCAGGCGCGGCGAGCATGGTCTTTTTGGCAACGCGCACGATCTGTGGCACTCGGATCTGCGCACCAGCTTCCAATCGGTCGTTAGCAGACGCACGGCGGCTGTCGACTCGCACCTGACCAGTCCGCAACAGCTTTTGCAGGTAGACGTAGCCGACACTAGGAAAGTGAATGCGAAACCAGCGGTCGAGCCGCACGCCCGCCTCGCTCCCTTTCACCTCGATCGTCTCGACCCGTTCGTTCATGTGAGAATGGCGCGCACCAATGATAGTCCAATAAAGAGGGCCCCGATTGAGGCCCCCACAGATCCCAGCGCATAAACCAAAGCGCCTGTCGTTTCGCCGCGTTCAACGAGCACGGCGAAGTCGAGAGTGAAGGCTGAAAAGGTCGTAAAGCCTCCCAACACACCCGTCACGAGCAAGGTCCTAATCTCTGGCGACACGTTAAGGCGCAGCGCGAGCACCTCAATCAGCACGCCCATGAGCAGTGAACCCAGGACGTTGACGAACAAGGTTGACCAGGGAAATCCTGCTCCGAGGACCCTACCGAAGCCGATGTTGACGAGATGACGCGCGCCAGCGCCAATGGCGCCGCCCGCAGCAGCGAACAATAATAACCTCATGGGAGCCTCGAACCGTTAATGCGTGGGCTCTTCTAACGAAATGGTCGCCTACGGGAAAGCGTCAGGACGGCTGATTGTCGGCGCTGCCGGCACCGGCAATAGTCCAACCAACCAGCCAGCCAATGAGCAGCCCTACAATATTGCTCGCCATAAAGACGAGCATATTGAGGGTTTCGGCGTCATCCGAACTTTCGAAAGTCTGGCGCGCCACCACCCAATCGGCGACCTGCGAGCTTATAAAAATCATCGCCAGCCCTGCGCCGATCACAGCAAAAACCATGGCTACCAGATAGCGCATAATGCGAACCCCTGAGAAACGGCGTCGCGCCGACTACTTCACTTCCCAAAACCAAATCTCACCTGCCTGAGCATAGTTTGAGTAGTAGCCTAGCCAGGAGAACCATTCCAACAGCCACTTTGCCGAAGAGCGGTAACCGTTCCATACATCTATGTGATCGCCCGTTGGGCGCCCGCTGTCGCTTGAGCGCCTCCAATAGTCTTTAACAAAAATGATTCCGGTGCGCCCAAAAAGCTTCTCGTAATACTCGGACGGGTCCGTCCCTGTGATCCTCTCAGTGGGGCCAACACCAGACAAATTTGCTCCGGCAATTCTATCTGCGAGCTGATTGGCACGAATGAAGTGCATCTCCTCGATCGAGTGGACACCACAATGCACGCAATCCCCGAGCTGGCTCGCCTGCACACCGGCACGCCGCAACGCGACACCCATACGTATCGCGCACTGATTGGAGAAGACGGGGAAGCCCATCGAAATCTGACGGCCTTCCATGTTGGTTAGGTCATAGGGGGCGATACACGGTGTCGTCACCGACTCGTTGATCGGATGCCCGCGCCAAAGATCGACGAACTGAACCATTCCGACTGCCTTTTTATAGACGTGTGAACGCGTACGCCAAATATCCAAGCATCAGGTCAATATAGGCTGGCACAAGCCATAGAACCAGGGTGGCCAAAAGGCGGCCGACTAGACCTGAAATTCAAGCTGCGAATTGCTACGACGCCGATGGGGTCTAAAACACTCGGCCCAGTGAATAGCGTCGAAATAGAAGTGATTGTGAATGCCTTGGTGTTCTGATTGCCAACCTAGCTACAATTTCCAGGCTTTGTAGGCCCTTCGTAGTGATCTATCTCTCCCCATCGCGCGCGCGGCGCAGTTTCGCCCAGTGATCGAGCCGCTTCCTGATCTCCCGTTCAAAGCCACGGTCAGGTGGATCATAGAATTGCGGGCGCTCGCGCATCTCACCGGGAAAGTAGCTCTGGCCAGAGATCCCCTCTTGGGCGTTGTGATCGTATTCGTAACCTGCACCGTAACCTTCCTCCTCCATGAGCTTGCTCGGCGCGTTGAGGATGT
>Ga0114920_10001240_pt1 | contig 11710 bp, 27 predicted proteins | sample ChitaG_FD_88683 | JGI IMG/M metagenome (GOLD analysis project Ga0114920, IMG submission 88683) | Deep subsurface microbial communities from South Pacific Ocean to uncover new lineages of life (NeLLi) - Chile_00310 metaG | ecosystem: Environmental > Aquatic > Marine > Oceanic > Sediment ... | reverse complement strand
GCAGAGAATTACGCTAGGTGCCATTCGTAATGGAAGGTACTGGGGAAGTGCTCAGCTCATGGATTGAAGAATTGATAATAAAATATAATGATAGAAGCGAGGAGCTCTGCAGATTCATAATCACAAAGAGGGTTCGTAGAAATTCGGATGCTAAAGAGTGGAGCCGCAAGATGCACTGCCTAGGGATTGAGACCAAGCAGTCCGTTGCGTATCAATGGATTTCCAATTTCCATTTCCATTTCGATGCATGCACGCACACGTCTGATTATGCAGCCGGATACCTAATGGGCGTAATGAGTCATGATTCATCAAGATCAGATGCTGCGGAATCTATTTATCGGATACAGAGTGTCGGCCGCGGCCTCCGACCGTTCAAACAGGCTAAGTATGTCACTTTTAGTAATCATCAAGCCCCGGATATGACATGCGACTAAGTAGAAGAAACATCATCTCAATCGACGTCGAGTCGAACGGATTATACGGTCAACCCTTTTGCGTGGGAGCCGTCGATATGGATTGGGGAGGACGTGTACTCCGTGAGTACGTCGGACGCTGCCCCATCGACGAGGTCGAGGACGACTGGGTGAAGGCCAATGTCCTGCCGAAAATCGAAGGCATAGAGGAGAGCCATAAAGACCTTGCAGACCTCGAGGTCGGATTCCGTTCCTGGTTCGCTAGGAGGGTTGAGTCCTACGTCCGAAATGGAATCAAGCCCATCATTCTTGTGGATGTCGGATTCCCTGTAGACCACGCCTTTTTGTACGGCATGTTCCACAGCATCAGGCGCACTTCCCCGGGCATCATAGAGCTATTGTCGCCGTACCCATTGTACGACCTGGCGCCGATCCTAGCCGGAGCCGGCCTAGATCCCGACGTCGACCGCGCCCGCTTCTCAAGCGAGCTGAGGTCTTCTGCGCCTATGGACCCGCACCACCCATTGACCGACGCTACCATGAGCGCCCTTTGCCTGGTCCGCACCATTCGCATGCTGGAGGATCGCCATGACACAGTACACCCAGTCCGATAAGAGGAAAGCGGCCAGGCTCTACAAAGAGAAGAAGTGGGGATACCTAAGGATATCCCAGGTGATCGGCTGTTCGAGAACTACCGTTCGTGACTGGATTTTGGAGGCCGAAATAAAGCCCCGCCCCGCACCTGGTCACAAGAAGAAGTTCAGGACCAAGGTGATGAACGAGTACGCCAGAAGGGAAGATCTTAGCCTCAAAAAGGTGGCCAAGAAGAACGGTATAGGTGAAGCCACCTTATCCAGATGGCTTAGCAACGCGAAAAAGAATACCCGACCGCAGCGCCCTAGGATTGTGGATAGAGATGCGATAATGGAAGACATTGAGGCAGGCCTTCCGAAGGCAGAGATTGCCGACAGAAACCACTGCTCAGTCAGCTGGGTATATCAAGTTCAACGAGGAGACGGATAAATGACGGTAAAAGAACTCATAGAAAATCTGGAGAGGCTTCCACAAGATAGCCTGGTCATCATGTCTAAGGATGCTGGCGGTAACCAGCACGGGCCGCTGAGCGTCACGAGCGTAGGCGTCTACGCACCCGAGACAACGTGGCGAGGAGCCTATTACGACCCTAAAGAATTTGAAGAAGAGGGATACGAATACGACGCCGAAAATATTTACCACGTCGTATGTCTGTGGCCTGTCAGTTGACCCATGAACCCCCAAGAAATGAAAATAAGAGCAGCTGAAGAAGTTGCTCATGAGTTCCCTTCGCCCAATCAGGCGCTTGAATTAATCCGGAAGATTTATGAGTTCAGCATTCGATTGTCGGTTGATATAAGAGCTACAACTCTCGAGGAGCGTCTCAAATACAGAGCAATGTATGACAGGCTGACCAAATTCTATTATCAAATCGGAGATAATTGCAGCGGTGCCAACAATTGGGGGCTGGACTCCGTCGAATTCATTGATATTGACGAGGAAGAAATCCGCCCATGAGCGCCCGACGTTACAGGCTCAGCCATCCATCTGAGCCGAAAAATAAAAGATTCACGGTTCTGAACCATCGTAGATTCAGCTTCGCAAGACTGGATAAGGCGATGCTGAGGGGTGCCCCGAAGGCTTCACTGTGGAACATTTCTCCTACAACGTGGCCAAGTGACGACCTCGATGTCTTGATCCACCAATCCCACAAGTACTCTCAAAGTCGTGCTCACCTGGTATTGTGGGTGCCCGATAGTGAGCTTCACCGGGGCTACATCCGGGTGGAAGATATATCTGATTGGACGCCATGTGCCACGATCCTGTCAGGGCATAGTTGCGGAATGAGCATCGGCAAGGTGTATTCGAAGGGGAGTGTACCGATCAATCAGCCTTCCAATATCCTATTTGACGAGCGCCAATACCGCGGTTCCGGCTCGTCGATAACCATGAAATTCATCCTCGAGAACCTCATGTTCTCGTATAGTAGTGCCGATACTCCTGGCTTAGTCGTCGAGCCATTTACGCATAGAAGCGGGGAGCTAGCTGTCTGGACACATCGTATGGGTATGTATTACCGCGGATATACAGGTTCAAAGAAGACCTTTTCGGCAGTCAAAGAAAAACTTGCACAGGTAGAGCTTCCTGGTATACAAATATCGCTGCCCGCCACCTGAGCACCAAAAAGGAAATTCATATGGCTAAGAAGAAAATCGGAGACGGCGCTGGACACCAAGACGTGGACGACATGTCCAAGTCAGAGGTCAAGGCGTACCACAAGGAAATCAACGAGTTCTACGTGGAGCATGGTTGGAGAACAACCCTCTCCCACTTCCTCCTGAGCCCCATCCAAGCAGGCGAAATCGTCAAGAAGACGCGTGAGAAGATGGAGAAGGCCGCCAAGGCAGACAAGGATGCCAAGAAGAAGGATCGAGCCGCCAAGAAGAAGGCTAAGCCGGCAGCTAAGAATAAGGGTCCGAGAAAGCCCCCGAAGAAAGCTCCCAAGAAGGATGAGAAGTCTGAGGAGGAGGAAGTCTCCACCAAGAAGGTCAGTAAGCCCAAGAAGATCAAGGTCAAGACCAAGGTCAAGACCAAGGCCAAGACCAAGGCCGGAAAGTCCAAGGTCAAGGCTGAAGCATCAGGATCCGTCGACAGCGAAGCCGTCCTCGACTTCCTGCTGGCTTACCGCAGCAGCAATACCGGGGTCTCACTCGACACCGCCATCGCAGACCTGGCAACCAAGGTCAGAGCGGCCTAATCAAAAGTACAGTAAAAAAGCCCGGTTCACGCCGGGCTTTTTTCGTTTCAGGAGACAATAATGCAAGGAATCGAATTAACAAAAGCCAAGAAATACAATAAGCGCAAAGCCGGGAAGCTTTGGAACCAAAAGGACTTGCCTTGGCCTTTGTCAATGAACTTTCCCCACCTAGGGTTTCAGATAGATGTAGCCTCAGATACATTCGTATTCGTCGCCGCCGCTTTCCAGAAGATGCATGGCCTACTTCCGGATGGTCAAATTGGGCCGGCAACTCTGGCAGTAATAAATACCACCGAGACCATAATCGCAGAATCTGAGGTCGGTCATGACTTCGAGTCCGAAGATGAGAAGGATATCGCAATACCAAAGATTAGGACCGTCAGTACGAGTCCTACCAGGCCTGGTGTTTCGAACTGCGTAATCATCAATGGCAAGTCAATCCCCCTTCCAAACAGTATGGTTCAGATGGGGATGACCGCGTCAAATTATCAGGACGATGGAGATCACCAATTCACCCAGTATCGCAAGAGGACTCGAGTCACAGCATTCATCCTGCATGAATCGGTGACAATGTCTGTCCCGCAGACGAATCGAATTCTGGACAAGAAGCGCGAGAGGTCTGCCAGAAAGGGGCAGAACAATGGGAAGGGATACGATTACGGGATCCACCTCAACCTCGCCCCCGACGGTCACATTAGCTGCCACGCCGATTTGGTTCTACACCACCTTGTCCACGCCGGGTGCATGAATGCCTCCTCATTCGGTATCGAGGTCGTCAATCCGTACAACCCCGCTTTCGGAGGCGCGCCCTTCAACAAGGTCATCGACGGCCCCTGGTGGTGCTGGAACCCCAAGAAGGGTGACAAGGTCTACACCTTGCCGACGCCGGCCCAGATGAGGGTTATCTTCCCGCTTGTGAAGTTCCTAACCGAGGCCATCGATACGCTGCCTCTCGAGTTTCCTACAGCCGGCCTGAATTCGAGGAATCGTCGCATTGAAGGTTGGAAGGATGGGGCTAAGACGAAGCCTGGAATCGTAGCTCACCGGGACTTCGCTTCTCACGCCGATGGTAGGTATATGCTGGAATATTGCATAGATCAGAACAGTAAGCCTTTGCACGAGAGGGATTAAGTTGACAGGGATAGAAATAGTTGGGGGGCTAGTCGTGATGGCGATTCTCGTCAAAGCTGGATTTGTCGGAAGCTTCAGAAAGGGTCTCGATAAGCATCCGGTGCTGGGTCCTGGCTTTGGCCGGGCGGCTCTGCCTCCGGCTCCCGTAGAGGATGAGACTGTCAGGCTATTCGAAAGGAATGTGACGATGGCTCGAGGTCGAGCTGTCCGCGTCGCAGATGACTCGCTGACTGTCATCTACGCTCGAGAAAACAAGACCAAGGGTCGCGTCAAGTTCATCATGGACACCGCATTCGACGAGGTGTTCGAGGGGGACGTCGGCGTTCTGGTTATCATCGATCAGGGCGCTGGCGGAAAGCCGTTCTACAAGTTCATCCGCGATGCGGATATTCCAACCATTGACGACGTGCTCAAGATTGGGACAGGGGATTATCTTGTCGACGATATCTATAAAGCGATCAGGGACCAGAAGGAACTGTCGTCCTAACACGAGAGGAATGCGATGTACCATCACGCAATAGACGAAGAAACGCTGAAGAAGTGGCATGCCAAGTGGGAGCTAGAAAGGAAGCTCGCAGAGGCTCGAGCGAATCCCCGGCATCCCGACAACGACCTCATGCCGACGGACGTAGTCGCCTGGAAAAGAATCAAGCGCCCCATCTATTCGAAGTGGTGGCGCTTCGTCCACAACCTGATAGCTCACCCGCTCATGGCAATCTACCGACCCGTCGGTGTGCAGCTTCACGATTGGACGGCGAAGCAGATGTACAAAGACAACGGGTCCGATCCGGCCGTCACGGACAACGATTAAGGATCGCATGGAAGACTATAAATATACCGCATGCTGGCTACCGCCAGAACTCGTAAAGCCCGTAGATTTTGTAAGCGGAAAACTCAAGAGCGTCGCCCCAGGCACACAGGTCATGCTATCCATTTGCGCGGGCAATTTCCAATACCTCGCCCCGCAAATCATACGCATCGCATGCTTCGCATCCGATGGTGACCTTGTTGCCAATCCATTGCAGAGGCTTCCGGCATTGCTTAGAGCTGTAAGCATCAGGGGTAGTTATATGGTTGACCCAACTAACGGTCGCGGCATCATCGCGGGCTACCCAGAAGATCCCGAATATACCGCCGACGACGAGCCTGATCCAGAGGATGATTCATATAAATACATTTTCAGGAATATATCTCCGTGGCCAGTCAACTGGTCAGTATTCGGGCGCAGGGATCTCGCCCAAGACATCCAGCTGACATTCGAAAACATCAACACTGTCCCCGTGCATATCTTCGCCCGCATTGACGGCGAGGTCCTACCTACATGGAATCATGAATCGTATAATGGAAGACAATAAAGAAGTGAAATCCATAGCAGCCCCCTGCAACCACTGTGAGCTGGTTATGGAAAAGGTGGATGACGGATATGCCTGCAAGACAATAGGTTGCGGAAAAGGCAGAGCCAAAGGCGAGGGTGAATTCATAATGGAACAAGATAAGGATGGAGTATTCTTAATTAGGACGAGACAACCCAAATGGCAGAACTCAAACTAGATACTCGGGAAGCTCGGACCGACCTGACGTCGCGTGAATGCACCAAACTTTTTTGGATGCCCATATGCACGCTCTTGCAGGTGGGTCATACGATAACCGGCATCCGAAATACCCTGAGAGTACTGACGAAGATATACAATAGCGAGGGCGTGACGGATGCTGATCTGAACGGCATAGATCGCCTAGCCAATAAAGCGCTAAGCGGAGCCATCGCATCACTCGAGCAGATGGCCCCACCGCAGAACGTCAAGATGGCAGTTCAGTGGTGGGCCGAGACTGACGCGGCATGGGACATGGCCCAAGAGAACATCTCCGGACTGTCCTACGGCTCCGATGACGACTTGAAGAACTAGCCCGCGCTCGCCGAACGCGGCGAACGCGTGAGTTGACCCATATGTATACATGGTATACATATCCTGCATGACAGAAAAGAGGCCGGATTCGGTCATCAGCTTCAAGGTCCCCGAGGTCGCTAGCGGCCGCCTCCTTGAAGTGGCGAAGAGATTATCGAACCCCTCCATATCGTGGAGGGGTTCGATGTCGCGCCACCAGGCCGCGAGAGCGATCGTCCTTGCCGCTCTGGGTGCTCCGGGATTTGAGCCGATCCTTAAAGAGCTGAAGCTACGAAGGGAAGAGTAAGAAAAATGCTATTTTGGTGCATAACTTCCGCAGGCCTACTCCTCTCGATGCAACATAAGTGCGAACGAGAGTTGGCCGCTTCGGAAAAGCCATCTCTACAACAGATGGAGCGATTGCTCGATGCTGAGAATCGTAAGCTGGATATAGAAATCAAGGGTCTCCTGGGAGACCTTAGGAAGGCTATAGAAAAAAGGTAATGACATGCCAAGAAAAGTAAAAACAAGGGCATATGCAAATACGACCGTAGCCATCAGCAAGTCACGAGAGGCGATTGATGAAATCATCCGCAAGTGGGGAGTCGTAGGAATACAATGGGAGGATGACTTCGACATCGGATACGCGTCCCTCCGCTTCCGCTGGAAGCGAGACAATGAAGAACAGTCGGAACTCGTAGCTAGATTCCGACTCGACATGGAGGGCGAAGAGGCCCTCCATGAACTCGCAATCGACAAACGCAGCGGCCAGTTCAGCGAAAAGAAATACGAACGCCTCAAGGCCGATCGAGGCAAGCGTGAGCATCGCATTTTGCTGAACCTCCTGAAGAATATGTTCGAGGCAATCGAGGAGGGCATTATGCCCGCCGAAGCTCTACTCCTTCCGTGGATCGAGGACTCAACTGGCAAGACAGTCTACGAGAAGCTCGAGCCGAATCTCAATCAGCTCTCGAGCACCCCTTTACATAAGGCGCTTGCGAAAGGGTCTGACTGATGCTGGCCGAACACAAGAGGTACATGAAGCTCCTTATTGACGGCGGCGTCAGCGAGGACGCCTCCATGATCTTGGCGATACACCGCGAAGAGAGACAGAGCAAACGCAACTGGAGCCACTGTCCCGAGTGCTTCGGCTTTCTGATGCCTTGCTCCGAAAAGGAAATGAAGCTGGGAGCCAGCTACAGGTGCAAGGGCAGAGGATGCTCATGACTCTCGGGTATATATTTCAGGTGATAGCCATCTACTACTTCCTGGCCACCGAAGGGGATGAAAGTGGATCCTGAAAAATACGAAGAAATCAAAATAGAAGTAGCTGAGTTCTCAAACCCGGATATGTACTTCGCCGACGGCCTCGAGGACGCCCTCATTGGGACCGTGCAGATCTTCAACAAGGTCGTCGCACTATACGACTACGAACGCTGCATCAAAGTCCTGATCGACAGAGATGGATCGACCTACGAGGGGGCCACCGAGCACCTCGAGTTCAATACCCTTGGCGCGTACGTGGGTGAGAATACGCCGGGGTACTTTATGCGGCACGAGTGCCTGCATCCGCAGGATAAGGTCGCCGAGGTCCTGACTCTTGCTTCACGCATGTCAGACAGTGACCGCATGGAATTGTTCGGCGAACTCAAATGCGAGTTCTGTATCTACTGCGGCGATCATACTCCGGGAGACAAGGTCTGCCATTGCTGGAATGACGAGTAGAATATGAAATGCAATCACGATGATATGGATTCACTAAGGGCAGTCAACCCGTTCGTACACCCTGGCGTTGGAGATATTGTAGGGGCGCCCCCACAAAGCAAAGAGGAGCCTGCTTGGTGTCGCATCTGTGGGGCGCTGTGGGCGAAGGCGCCATTCGGTATGGGATGGGGATGGATGCACCCCGCGACAGACAGGGAGGCTCCGACGCTCATGAATATACTGCGCGAGGAATCAGAGAAGGAAGATAATGAATAAAGAAAAAATGGACGAACTCAGGGGGCTCAGCAGGAACTTGGATTCTGCGACATTCAGGGTCGATCAAATCAGCAAGAATATCACGAAGGCCCTCAAGTCTGAGCCGCTTGGTCCGAGAGATCAAAGTGAGGTAGGAGACCTGACGGGCCAAGACCTCCTTAATGCCCTGACCGAGGCGAACAAGAATGGGCACTGGAAGGGCTGGACGTTCTCCGAGCTAAATAGGGGAGGGTCAATACTTCCCTGCTCCGTCTACGACGAGCAGGATAATATCATCAGTCACAAGGCCATTGTCAGCTCCATTGTCAGCTATGGAAATGATAAGGGTGAGATACGAGAATTGACCATCATGATCACGGACGAGAATGGGTCCAGGTATATCGATTTCGTGCCGAAGGCAGTATGAAAATACCCAAGTCAATGAAGAAGAAAAAGGGTCACCCGCTTGGTTGGAATTGCCCAGATTGCGAAGAGGCTCTTCCATCTGATTACGATGATGCTACGGCTGGAGCCCTCACGGTATGCATGTTATGCCTCGCTATAATCTCGACCGAGACCGGAGATATTAAACTTCAGCCGTATGAGGAATTGTCTGTCGAAACGAGAGTCATGATTATAACCGGTATAAACATGTCACTATCCATGAAGGCGGCAAGAGAGCTTTACGCAATAGCCGAAGACGCGAGCGAGAACTGAGTTATGGATGGCGCTGAATTCAATTGTTCGTGCGGAGCCCTGTTGCTGGAGGGGACCATGTGGGAGAACTGGATTGTAAAATTCTCCAAGTGCTCATGGGTGCACGACCGACATCCTGAGACGCTGAGGATTCTTGCTAGCTTCGCCAAGATTGCAAAGTGAGATTTTTGATGTTCAATCTAGTCCTAACCCTTCTAACACTTCTCAGCCCCTGCGCCCCCCTGGCCTCGAATCGAGTTACGTACTCAATCGAAATACAGGACGAAGAGATAAAGCATCTGCAATTCGGATTCGCAATAGAGGTCCTGGAAACCCTGCATGACCCACAGGGCTGGAGTCGGTCGGGCATCGCCCTATGCCCGGTCGCCGAAGACCCAGACGTCAACATTATCCTGGCGCTCCCTGACACTGTCGACAAGCTGTGTGACCCAATCCACACCGTAGGCGAAGTGTCCTGCGCCATCCACGGCAACGCCGTCATCAACTACAAGCGATGGATGGGTGGCACCGACGCCTGGGAAGACCTCGAGGACTACCGCCGCTACGTCATCAATCATGAGGTTGGCCACGTCATGGGAATGATTCACCGCCATAACTGTACCAAGTCTGGGCGTGCTCCGCTGATGATGCAGCAAAGCCGCAACAAATTGAAGTGCGATGTAAATTCGTACCCGACCTCACACGAGGTCAAATCCCTGGGGCGCCTGAAAGGAACAAGATGAATAGTTGGACGCCAGAGGAAATGGAAGGTGATACGGAAGTCAGCATCTGGATAATGCGGCAGAAAAGAGACAGGCGAAGTAAGGTTGGAATCTTCGTCATATGCTTATCCGGAATCCTGCTTGTCACATGGATAGGCATTTTCGCCCTCGGACAGATTGCCGAGTCATCCCGAAGGCATGACTCATGGCTACAAGCGAATGGGTGCAAGGTAACCAAGCGGAGGGAGAGCAAGTGGACGCACCATTTTTGGGGGAACTACTGGGAGTACATACCTGGAGAGGTCTGCTACAAGTGCTCGAAGACTGGTGAGTCTTTTTGCGAGGATACGTGATTAACCACATCATAGGCGACGCTACCGAACCATGCGTAGCCGATGGGACCCGAGTCATTGCCCACGTCTGCAATGATGAGGGCAAGTGGGGGGCTGGATTCTCAGGCGCCGTCTCGGACAAGTGGCCGGAAGCCAAAAAGAACTACCAAGCCAAGGCGAGGTTCTCGAAGTCCTTTAAATTGGGTGAAGCCTACTGGGTGTTCGTAGACCTAAATATGGCCATCGTGAATATGGTCGCTCAGCACGGGTTCAGGCGAGATCTCCTGAATCGTAGGCCGATCCGTTACGACAGCCTCGAGATATGCCTCGACAAGCTCGCCGAAGGCGTACGCGCCCTGTCAGGCGGCGGCCCCGAGAAGCCCAGGAAGGTGACTGTGCATATGCCAAGAATCGGGTGCGAGCTTTCTGGCGGAAGCTGGGACACAGTGGGCGCCCTCGTGGAAGAGGCGTTGTGGGGCCTCGAGGTTTACGTGTACGATAAGGAGAAGTGACATGTCTAAGAGGATGGTAAAAGCAACGGCGCGTAAGCGCCCAAGGCGTATTCAGAAGAAGATTGATAGGCGCGCGGGATACCTGCGATACAGAGACTTTCGACAGCACGTCTTTATATCCAAATTGAACGAACACATCGGATTGATGGCGCCTCTTATAGGCGAACAGAACGATCACATCATTGACATGAATAAGGAAATGATGTCCATAATCATTGACGCAACCCGAAGGGCTGCAGAAGGATAGACACGGCGATAATGACTAGAGACTACATATCAGGACAAGCCATTGCGGCAATGAGGGTGCTGGGATTAAACCCGGACTACTTCGAATCCGCGGAGGACATCGGGGATGCCTTTGATAAGATCAAGCGAGTAGCTGTTGAGGATTGGAAGTCAGACAGGGAGATAAGCTTGACCATGGACGAGATGCGTTCCATGAAAAACAAGATCCTGGCAGCCCTGGCCGATGCGGTCCTCATGGGATTCATCTCCAAAGAGAACCTCGAGTACGAACAGGTGCGAGCGGAAAACCTTCGACCTGGAATGTTCATAAGTTCGGATAAGCATGTGAGCGTACTCGTGCATATCGGAAGGAAGACGGATGAGGTGGGAAGCCACTATTTCAACCTTACGACAATAAGGTCGGATGCCAACAGTGTAGGAACTGGCGGTTGTACATCCTGTGGAAATCCTGGCGGGCAGATATACACGGCGTCGAAGGGTGTGGCGGATATTGTAGATCCACCACCCGCAGACAACGCAGACGAAAAGGAAAACAACAAATGATATTCGGAGTAGACGTCTCAGCACATCAAGGCACTGTCGACTTTAGCGCTATGCGCCAAGTGAACGACATGCGTTTCGCGGTCATCAAATGCACAGAAGGAGCAGAAGAGGGCACACCATTCTTGGACGACAAGTTCAATGAGAATTGGGAAAAGCTCTTGGAACTCGATCCCAGAGCCACTGCGCCGGCCGGAGCCATGTACCGAGGTGCATACCACTTTGCCCGGTATGATAACCGTCAGGGTCAAGGTGAAGAGGGCGGAGAGAATGAAGCTAAATGGTTCTGCAAGAACATGAAGCGCGTCGGGGGATACGAGGACGACGGCGGGGCTCTTCCACCGTGGTTGGACCTCGAGAAGTGGGACGGCACAGCCGAAAACAATCTTGCCTTCGTCCGCGGGTGGCTTCGCGTCTGCGAGGCTGAGCTTGGTCGTAGCCCGATGTTTTATACGGGCATTAACACCTGGTCCAGTTCTCACTTT
>Ga0114920_10001239_pt1 | contig 11713 bp, 10 predicted proteins | sample ChitaG_FD_88683 | JGI IMG/M metagenome (GOLD analysis project Ga0114920, IMG submission 88683) | Deep subsurface microbial communities from South Pacific Ocean to uncover new lineages of life (NeLLi) - Chile_00310 metaG | ecosystem: Environmental > Aquatic > Marine > Oceanic > Sediment ... | reverse complement strand
AGTTCACCTTGACCAAGTACTTTTCCACTTCAGGCTTCTCGTCCAAGGAGGAAGCTGTCGATAATATCAGAGAGAACTGCGGCTGGGATGTGAAGGTTTCTGAACATTTGCGAGAGGTCCCAGTGCCCACTTTGGAGGAGTTGAGATTGCTCAGGGTTTTCGACCCCAAGAAAAACTACATCGAATAGAGTGACAACTGGCTACCCCCAGGCAGCTACAGGGGTTGGGGAGTGCAATCCGAACTCAACCTTCTCGACGTAATACCTACTCGTCGTCTTCCTCAGCTTCTTGCCCAATTCCTGACAGAATTGTGCCGCCGCTATTGGCTTCGGAGGCCCTTCCCCGCACAATAGAGGCGAGGAGAGGGTGCCTGACTTCCAGTCAGCGTCTGGTGATTTGGATGGGCGGGCACAGACGGGCTCGGTGTCCGGGGGCCACCATTTGGCCTGTGGTTGAATCGGTTGGAAGCGACGCCCTGGAGATCTGATGGAGACGGTGTGACGTATTGTCTAGTCACACCATGACAAACGATGTTTGGACTGATGACCAGGGCCGTTCGCCACAATGGGCATCATCCTCCAGCTACAGCTTGAGCGGAAACCTTGACATATTTTTGGTAGTGATGCAGACTTCGTCTCGTCAAATTGACGCTACCTTATTGGTCACCTACATCCAGATTGGCCACCGGTCGCCAACGAAGGGAGAATGACCAAGTGTACAAGTGGGATGCCAAGGACTATCAGAAGAGTACTTCAGAACACCAGAAATGGGGCAGAGAGCTGATATCCAAGCTGAACCTCAAGGGCTGGGAATGTGTGCTGGATATAGGTTGTGGCGACGGCAGGCTTACTGCCGAAATCGCGCAGCAGGTGCCACGAGGTGCCGCTGTAGGTATAGATAGTTCGCCGGAAATGATCAATCTGGCGCAGAAGACCTTTCCGCCGGAGGAATTTGCCAACTTACGTTTCCAAATAATGGATGCAACACGTCTGGAGTTCTCCAACGAATTTGACGTAGTCTTCTCCACTGCTGCCCTGCACTGGATTGCAGACCATCGGCCTGTACTCGAGGGAATTCGTAGAAGCTTGAGGTCTCCGGGCAAGGTACTGATGCAGATGGGTGGAAGGGGCAATGCTGCCGAGATCCTGGCAACCGTGGTAACAGTCATTGAAGACCCAAAATGGCGAGAGTATTTCTATGGCTTTTCATCGCCTATCCGCTTTTGTGGGCCGGAGGAGTATGAGTCCTGGCTCTCGGCGGCTGGCCTGAAAGCGAAACGCATTGAGCTCGTTCCCAAAGACATGATTCACAATGGTAAAGAGGGGCTGGCATCATGGGTGCGCGCCGTTTGGATACCATTCTTGCAGAGAATACCAGAAGCACTGCGCGGGGATTTCGTCGCTGCCGTAGTCGACAGTTATGTCAATAGCCATCCGATCGACAATGCCGGCTTCATTCATATCAGGATGGTCAGGCTGGAAGTTGAGGCAGAAAAGTAGCGGGCATGAAACCCGCGAAATAGGCAGTGTCCCCATAGTGATGGAAAAAGGGGTCGGTATATCCAGGCCGTGCGGTAGAGGAAAGCGAGGCGCACCACCAGGAGAGGTGCAAAGAACCTTCTCGTCTTGGTCGCTACGTGGAACACGTGTCCAGAAGGAGGGGAGAACCGATGCGACGGGTCTTGATGGCAATCATCTACGCGACCGGGCTGGACAGGTTCAATGGCAAGACAACGCTATTTATCTCTTGACCAAACGACATCCGTAACCGGTTCCAATACCTGAGCGGCGGTGCTTTCGCTTGCATAGGAAAGCCTTCACTCTCACTGAGGAAGAACCCGTCTATGTTGAACAGCAGAGGTGCCCACCAGCGCAGATGGGCCGTCATAGTGTCCGCTTGATTCATTATGTAAAATATGGCTCGCCGCGTGAAACCGTCGATGGTCCAGACCTATTTGGTGGCCTAGAGTTGCAGTGTGCGTGACAAAGCGGCTAGAAAGCGAACAGCTGAAGCAAGATGGTCAACTTCCGATTACCTCACCCGTCTTGAAAGCTGCCAGTGCAAGGGGTTTTCTACGCGTGTGCCGTGCGCTGCACTGACAGCCTACCACGTCTGCGCCACCGGCTTTATGCATCCGATCCTGACAATATCAGGTGTGTTCATAACATGCCCTTTTGCCGGGCGGCGGTCACAACCTCAGGCTCAGGCCACGGTTTCTCTATTCCTGCATCTTCAATTATGGTGTTAGCTGCCAGATATCCTGAGCCAAAGGTTACCAATCCGCCGGGATAGCAGCTTGCCCCTCCGATGTAGAGCTTCTCAATCGGTGTCCTGTTCTGGGAACATTCCTCGTTGGGCCTGAGATATCCCATCTGAAGAGTATGATAAGCCCCTTGTTTGATCGACCCCTCTCCCATGTTGGAGAACTTGTTGGCGATATCGGCCGGCGTAGATACGTATTGCCACAGCACTTTGTCCTTGGTCATATTGGGGGCATATTTCTCAAGAGTGGCCAGGCATCGGTCGGCCTGCGCCTCTTTGAATTTGATGTTCAGCCATTGCTCTGCACCCGCTGTCAGCCGGTATGGGGCCATTTGCGTGATGTGGCCAGTAGCCCTGCCTGAAGGCGCCTGGCTAGGGTCGTGAATGCTGGGAAAGCAGCTCATGATACCAGCGCTGTCCGGCAGTTCCCCGTTGCGTATTGCGTCCCAATGCTTCTTGAGTTCGTCCGTACTCTCATAGCCTAGTACGTAGATAAAAGCGTCGTTTATCTCTGGGTGGGACTCCGCCGCCTTGAATCTGGGGGCTTCCTCAAGCGCCAAGTGTACCCCAAGCAAGCTCCATTTCTCCCACTCCCAGCCGTTGGTCTTTTCCACGAACTCTGGGGCTAGGTGGGCTTCACCGACAAGGCCGATGAATGTCTGAATAGGGTCGATGGTGCTTAGCACCGCTTTGGCCGCACCTATCTGAGTTCCGTCTTCCAGCTCCACTCCCTTTGCCACTCCATCCTCGACCATTATGCGCTTGATACGGACGCTGGTCTTCACCTTTGAGCCGTTCGCCACATTTGCTTTGAGCAGGGCATTGGAAAGCCGGTGAGAGCCTCCCACGACAAGCCGGTAGTTGGTGGCGCGATCTAAGAGAAGAGGCACCAGATAGCTCACCCCAGAAACGTCGTACTCCAGCCCCCAGTGGCAGGTGACATAAAGCATGAGGGTCCTGACGATGTCATGCTCAAAAAGATCGTTCACTATTTCCTCAGGGGTCTGCTCTGAAAGCTCCAGGATGTCCTTTCCTACCTCTGTAGATTGCAACTGTATCGCCTGGGTGATAACGGGCATGGGAGGCACATATGTAGCAGGGGCAAGAAAACTGTCTGTGAGCTCGCGGAACCTGCGGTGCACCTGCCGATAGCTATCGGCGTCCCGCTGAGAAAACTGGGCTATGGACTGGCAGGTTCTATCCACATCGCGGTAAATGCACAGGCACCTGCCGTCACTGAGAGGCATGACCCACTGTAGGTCGGGATGAACAAACCTAATGTTGTACTCTTCCTCGATGTTCAAGTCCTTCAGCGGGGGCGCATAATCTACCATGAGGTGGTACATCGCATGAGTATTGTGAAGGTAGCCAGGAATGGTCACCTCTTCGGTGGCGAGCCCCCCGCCCACTTCGTACCTTTTCTCCAGCAGCAGAACCTTCTGACCCGCTTTGGTCAGGTAGGCACCCGCTGTCAAGCCGTTGGGACCGGCCCCTATGATTATAACATCGTACTTTTCTTCCATTTTAGCCTCCTTGGTAGCTGTCTAGCTCCGTTTGCTGCTGACGGCATCTATGCTTCAGAGCACACACATGGTGAGGGTGTGCCCTTCTCTATTTTGCCTCTATTCTGGCTTTGGCCTTCTCCTGCAGCTTCTTCTCTTCGGTCATGAGTATTTCGTACAGAGAATCAGGTTCCTCTTTCCCCGGTTCAAGCCATGGCTTCGCCAGCCCCAAGTCCTCGGCGATAATCTTGTAACAGCAATACCCCTCACCTAGCGAGGCACCAACCCCTGGGGCAAAGCCAACCCCGGTGGCATAAAGGTGATTTATCGGTGTTCTGTAGCTGGAGAGCTCAGGGATGGGCCTATACTGGCCCGATTGGTGGGGCACGGGATCTATGACATCCCAGTTGCCCTCGGGCGCCATATTCTTCAGCCGGCAGCAATCGTAGGGGGTGTCTGGGGCAACGCCAATGACATTATCCCAGGTCATGTTGGGAGCAAAGGTCTGCCAAAGGCCTATCATATCTTCGGCGTGCTGCTTCTTCAAACGCAGCCATTCCCGCTCGGTAAGGGCAGAGGCGGGCGGCATGAAGTTCTCATGAGATGCCTGGGCCTTGCCCTGAGGCGCATACCTGGGATCAATCAGACTGTGGCACCAGACAACGGGATTCTGGTCCTCTAGTGGGGCCATCTTGCCCAGCCTTCTCCAATAGGTCTCCCTGGCTATGGTGTCTGGGTCGGTGACCTGGTGCAGCCCGAGCCAATATGCGCAGTTTATGTCTGGGTTAAACTCAGCGGCCGTGTACATTGGAGGCTCATGCAGCGCCCAGTTGTACCACCCTATGGTTGTGTGCTTGCTCTCGAGGAGTTCGATACGGCGCACGATCTGGGAGCTCAGGTGCTCTCTGCCTATCAAGTCGAAGCAAAGCTGCTGCGGGCTGAGAGTGCTGATTACCAGTTTTCGCGCCCCGATCTCAGTGCCATCAGTGAGGCGGATGCCTGTTGCGGTCCCATTCTCTATGATGACCTTGTCCACCTCAGAATGAGTCCATATCTTGGCCCCGTCAGCGAGCAGGATCTTGTGGGCAGAATGCGCTGCCTGGTGAGTCCCCCCCACGTGAAAACACATGTACGGCAACATTGGGACCCACCGAATTGGCAGCGATCCTCTCCCAGGAAGGGTGACATCGGCTCCTGCCGAGAGTGCCATCCTCACCAGTATGCACTGCAGCTCTTTGCTTTGCCAGAACTCCTTTATCCCTCGCAGTGGGCTGTACATAGTGTAGATCAGGTCTGGCTCAATGCCCTTTTCCTGCAGCGCAGCTATCAATGCGGGGGCTGCTTCCAACATGCGCAGCTCTAGCTCGGCTGGGGGGGTGGTGAACGTCAGTATGAAAGCTTTCAGAAGCACCTCCCGCACATCCCAGCCTTTGAGCCACATCTCGGCATCCCTTTCGGAGAATCGGGCAATCTCGCGGGCAGTACACTCCTGAGAGGGGTCATGTTTCACGGTGTAGATACCGAGGCATTTCCCGGTATCTCTGAAGATACCAGAATTGTTCATGACATACATGTCAAGCTCGGCATCCCATTCGGGGAAATCCCGCAGAGCCGCTAGATAATGCATCCACAGGAAGATCATCTGGGCGTGCGTATTCGCAAGAAAACCCGGGGCCGGGCTTTCCTCTGCAGCCCAGCCTCCACCAATCTCATGTCTCCTCTCAAAAATGCCGACATCCATGCCCCCATACCTTGCCAGCCACATGCTAACCGCCAGCGCCTTGTTTCCTCCTCCAACTACTACCGCATCATACGTCGCATCAGGCATTTTCATCCTCCTTTCGCTGAATTGACATTGGTTGACATCCTAAGGCTTTGAAGCCGAGAGGCAGGCTCAGATTCGAATCACACTGCGAATCGTCTCCCCCTTCTCCAGAGCCTCAAAGGCTTCATTTATGCCGTCCAAGCTGTAGTTTCTCGTGATGAGCTTATCAATAGGGAGCGTCCCCTCCATGTACCAATCGACGTATTTCGGCACATCAATGGACGGCACTATTGAGCCCTGAAGGCATCCGGTAAGCGTTTTTCCCATGACGACGAACTCATTTGGGGATACGCTGAGCGCACTCCCAGGAGGAGAGGTTCCGACAAGGACGCACTTCCCTCCGAAGCGAATCGAGCTGACTGCCTGTGCTATGACATCCAGGTTTCCAATGCACTCAATGGCGTAGTCTGCCCCACCCGTTAGCTCGATGACCCGCTGAGTAGGGTTCTCCTGGGATGCGTTGATGACATCATCAGCCCCGAGTTCCTTGGCCATTTGCAGTTTTCGGTCGAGCACATCGACGGCTATGATCTTACTTGCCCCCGCCATTTTCGCCCCCATAACGGCGCTCAACCCCACGCCACCGCAGCCATAGATGACTATGCTTTCTCCCGCCCTTATGCCTGCGGCGTTGATAGCAGCACCTACACCAGTGGAGACCCCGCAACCCAAAAGGCACACTGTTTCCAAAGGGGCATCACCGCGAATCTTCACTGCTGTGCGCTCATGCACTACGGCATACTCAGCAAAAGACGCCTGGGCGAAAAAGTGGCTCAGTTCTTGCCCGTCCTTGTGCAGGCGTTTCCCTCCGCTGGGTAGCGCCCCGGTTACCAAAGACGTGAGAAATGTGGGACACAAGGACGGTTTACCCGCAGCACAATGCCGGCACTTGCCACACGAGAATACTGCCATAAGCACCACGTGGTCACCGGGCTGGAGTGTGGCTACGCAAGGGCCTGCTTTCTCTACAATTCCTCCTGCTTCGTGTCCCAGGACGACCGGCATCGGGACGGGGATATCACCTTTGATCACGTGAAGGTCGGTATGACATACTCCGACAGCAACGATTCTTACTAGCACTTCTTCAGCCTGTGGCTCGTCGAGGGTAACCTCTTCTACTCGCAGCGGGCTATTGGGCTCATATAGCACAGCGGCTCTCATAATTCATATCCTCCTATCATGGCATGCGTGAGCGTTTCTTGTTTTCGATGCGATTGGCTTCAGTGTGGACCTCCGGTCTTGGTAGTCCCCCGCTGTTCCTTTTCTTGATACTTCCGCACCAGTTCTCCCAGGGTCCGTGTTTCCAAGATACTGATCATTGCCTCTTCCATCTCACGCCAGACGTCGCGAGTGACACAGGTGTCTGAGTGAGGGCACAGGCTGCTGTCACTCAGGCAATCAATAAGCGTTAACGGCCCCTCTACAGCAGTGAGGATTTGCCCCAGCTTGATCGCTTCCGGCGGCTGGGAAAGGGCATACCCTCCTTGCCTACCGCGCCTCGTCGTGACCAAGCCCGCTCGCTTGAGGGATACCATCAGATTCTCCAGATAGCTTTGCGAGAGACCCTGCCTTTCAACTATATCGCTGAGGTGTACGGGCCCGTCGTCAGAGTGGGCAGCGAGATCGGTCAAAGCTCGGCACGCATATCTAAGCCGTGTGGTAAGATGCATAATCTACCTTATCTTCACCAGTTTTGTGAACAATACTGCCACAGAAACACTTCTTTGTCAAGATTCCCACGGCATAGGGAGAACTTCGTCAGATTAGCTAATGGCGATGAGGAGTTCACCTTGACCAAGTACTTTGCCAACTCACGCTTCTCGTCCAAGGAGGACGCTATCAAGAATATCAAAGAGAACTGCGGCTGGGATGTGAAGGTTTCTGGGGATCTAAAGGAGGTCCCTGTTCCCACTCTGGAGGAACTTAGATTGCTCAGGGTGTTCGACCCCAAGAAACACTACATCGAATAGAGTGGCGTACTGAGGGTAAGCCCTTTCGTGCCCTATGGCTCTATTCAATATACGAGATAGGGTTGATGTTCTACGATTTTGTCACCATCTAACTGTTCTGGGCAAATGCCGGAGGATGGAACTACTCAAGGGCGAATAGGGGAAAGAAGGGTATAGAGGTAGCTGACTACAGGAGCCCTTTTTGCCCTTGTTACAGGTCTTGACAACCCGCGAGCAATGGTTTATAAGATAGATATAGTAGTCCGTATAGGAACTCCGTTTTAATACAGAAGCTATGTTATTGAGGAGGGGCGGAGCAGAAGCATACTAAGCTTGCCACGCATACTTGCATTTAGGCCCTCGCACGTTGGCTAACATAAGTTACACCCGGCAGAGCATTTGCGGGAACCTAGCTTCGACATACTCACCATCACAAAAGCTAAACAGAGATACAATTTCTGACTTTAGCTTCGATTCTTTGCGGTGGCTCACAAGTAATGTGATACATAATTCCGCTGTCCACTCGTGACAAACGGACTCCGTTAAACATTCACGTATAATCTTGGGAAACCATAGAGGATCATCACAGGCATTGACGCAGAACTATTGCATTAACCTTTAGCCAACAATGCCCACCATCGAAGGGAGGACCCAAAATGGAGACGCACATGACAAATAAAGTCACATCGATATCAAGCAGAGTTATGCCCTGCGATACAACCAAGGACAAACCCAAGCAGGCAACGGCCACCGTTGATATTGTCATCCCCGCATTCAACGAAGGCAGGTGTATTAAAGCCTTGTTAAACGATGTAGTTAAGGCAAAGCAGGATGACTGGTTTGAAATTCAGAACATATATGTGATATCGGATGCATCGACAGATCAAACAGATGAAATTGTGAAGCAGGTTGCCGACAGAGACCAAAGGGTGAAGCTAATCAGAAAGCAAGAAAGGAAAGGAGTGCAGGACTCAAAGAATCTAGCCTTCGCAGTCACCAACGCAGATATTCTTGTTTTTATTGACGCCGACATCAGGTTGGCGAGCGAACATAGTATACCTAAGCTGGTACAGTATTTCCGTGATGGTAAGGCTGCGCTAGTCCAGGGTGGTCTTGTCCGTCCCTGCTGTGGGCTTAACCTGAATCCAGCAAAGCAGGCAGGATATTTTGACTGGATTCTGGTAGACCGGATCAGAAGACAAAAAGATATGTCATGGTGGAGTATAGACGGACGGGTAATGGCTCTATCAAGAGACTTTTATCATCATCTTGCATTGCCATGTTCTCTTGCCGATGACCAGTTTATCTTCTACTCCTGTATAGAGCAGAGTCGCAAGTTCGTATGGGCTAAGGATGCTATCTTCTACTATGGACCGCCTGAATCAACTGCAGACTTCGTTCATCAGTGGAGCAGATACTTCTTCTACACCAACAAGTCGCACCAGTACTTCGGCGAAGACTTGATAAAGAAGAACATGAGCGTTCCCGGTCTGTGGCGAACCATAATGTCTAATATTATGCGCCATCCCTTGTGTGGCCTAATGTGGCTCCCGTGCTATGTCATTAGCAAGATTGAGTTCATGCGCAGGGTCAATTTCGAGGAATATGAACATGGTTTGTTCTGGACAGTATCTAAACCGATAACGATCAAAGACGAGGGACGTCTGAGGGATGAGAGTGCGCTTGGTTAAGGCAGTCGCTTCAAATAGCGAGTTCATGCCTTCCGCTGTCTAGTCCACAAATTTACTTCCGACATACAACAGAACCCCTATGGGCATGTAGTACCAATACCAAAAGGGCAAAAACAACAGCCAGTATTGCTCGAACCAGGGAATAGCGGCTCTCTTGAATTTTCGGATACCAAAGTGTGGATTAAAGACAAACCATAGGAAATCCTCTGCTAAGGTTAGGAAAGCCAGGAAACTAAGGACGAGCATTTCCCTTCCCCAACTCCAGGGCATGCAACAAACAAGCGGTAGATGCACTAAAGCTAGCAGGAATAAACCCATGTACAGGTGATAGCTTGTTCCAGTAAAGAAGTACCTCAACCATTTATTATCTGTCCGCCACGACACTGGCAGCTTCTTAGCATAGCCGTACTTACCCTCTATCTCAATCTCGACCCTTGCTAAGAGGTAGGAAACTATAACCAGAAGGACAAAAAAGATTAGGTCAGTCATTGATAGCCTCCATTGCAAGTCTCCCTGGTATTTGCCCTGAGACTCCATGCGCCCTCATTTTCATTGCTGACCTCCTAATAGTTGGCGAAGATATTAAACCGCTTCACACCGCGGAACCGCCTTGCCTCCTTTGTTCGCGCATTAGCCTGCTACGTGCACTGATAGTACCGCCATTATATCAGCCTTTTACTTTCTATCAAGTGTCACTCATCTGGCTGAACGTGCTAAAGGGTGATTTGTATTCCCAAAGGATGTCTTCGTGATGTGAAGCCACATCTCGCCGGAACGCGTTGAACACAACGTTAGAATGTGCAACCGAGTATAGAAGAAGGCAGGGAATAATGGAGTTGACGTTTGAAACTATCCCAAAGGCATAGGTGTGGGAACTCAGCGATTGTGCTTTTGCTAACTCGTGTTGCGAAAGTGCGTGGATGGAGAATATCGGGCTTCCTTACAGTGGGCGAGGGCAACTGTTGTTTTAATCCCTGTTAAGGCAGGATGAAGACATAGGGGCGTTAGAAGCCGCAGCACTGGAGCATTGCTGCTGTAAATCGTGGCGGGTAATAATCGCTACCTTCGGTGACAGTGTTGCTTTTCCGTCTATAGCCAATTAACATCTTCTTGCAAAGATACCAGGAATACTGATAATACACCCTGTGACAGTTACTAATAACAATAGCAATATCGCCCCGAAACGAGGCGGCCAGATTCACTGGCTAACGTTAGCTATAGCGTTCCTCGTCCTCGTTGTTCTCAGCTTCGGCCTAGCTTACCTGCTGGGCTACATTGCGGAAAAACTTAACCTTCCACTTTATGATTTTGCCTGGTTAGCTTATTTGATTGTATTTGGGACATCGCTGGCAAGCAACCTCACAATCATAGCGCCTGTACCCTTTGCCGCATCAATAATGATAGCTGCTGCCACAGAATGGAACCCTGTGCTGATAACATTATTTGCTAGCATAGGCGCTGCTATTGGAGAGCTTACTGGCTACTATGCAGGATACCTAGGCAAAAAATTAGCTATATCCGAAAACATTGCATGGTATGGCCGCATAGAACGCTGGATTCAGCGGCATGGGGTATGGGCTATAATTTTTCTCTCGTTTCAACCCATCATACCGTTTGACATAGGCGGAATAATAGCCGGCGCGGCAAAAATGCCATTGCATAGATTCTTGCCCGCCGTCTGGCTAGGCAGATTCCCCAAATATATTATTATTACCTATGCGGGCATCGGGCTTATTCACTTTCTCCCGATCTCGTATTAGCAAAATGGTCAGGAGTTGTGGCCCATGGCAAATAGCCGCTACCACCTTGCCCGAGTCGTGCGCCTTCCTTACCAGATCGATCATGGATTGATGCAGGCGCATCTTATCATCGGCATAGCCACCGGGGACGATGATGGCATCAAAATCAGTAGCGCTGACCTTAGCAGCAGTAACATCGACTTTGATTGTTGCTGTACCCCTCTTGCCCCGATAGCTTTCCTGAGAGTCACTGCCCACGACCACCACTCTGGCATTTGCATCCTTCATCGCCCTCAGCGGTTCGACAAGCTCGGAATCCTCAAAGCCCTCCTCAGCTAGAATGGCAATACGCTTTCCCACAAGCACGCTTCCAGTCTCCTCCCTCCTGTGCCATTCCCTTAATGCATCAATTTATGTAAGGTCTCTTCTGTTTTTGACTTACTATATTGTCTTCTGCTTTCCCTGGTTGGCTTGGGTAGTTCGTCGCTCACCACAAGAAGCATTCTAGTCGCTTTGTTGCATGGATACGACTAGCTGAGGCAGCGGAATACAGAGAAAGTATCTACCCGCATTTTGGAGCGGTTATTTGGGCGTGGAGCATCCCTTGGCTCACTATGGATCCGACCGAAGCAATGTCTCTTTGCTATGCTGATTTACCAGGAATATTTGGGCTCAGGCCCCAGCCTACCCCCGACCATGGCTTTATCTCCATGTGCAGCTCTTCGAGTGCATATTGCCGTAGCTT
>Ga0114920_10001238_pt1 | contig 11714 bp, 10 predicted proteins | sample ChitaG_FD_88683 | JGI IMG/M metagenome (GOLD analysis project Ga0114920, IMG submission 88683) | Deep subsurface microbial communities from South Pacific Ocean to uncover new lineages of life (NeLLi) - Chile_00310 metaG | ecosystem: Environmental > Aquatic > Marine > Oceanic > Sediment ... | reverse complement strand
TCATTATATCGTAGGAAATTATGAAGATAATCGGCTGATAGTAAAAATTGTCTGGAGAGACATCAATGATCTGGATTTTTTCTGGCGGGATCTGCTGGATGAATCTGTAACCTTTATTTTTCAAGTGATCGATGAGGCGAATAAGTGTTTCTGCCATTTCAGCTCTGGTGATAATTTTTTTAGGTCGGAAGTTATGATTAGGATAGACATCAAGAATACCTAAAGAAGTCATTTTTAGGATAAATTTTGATGCCCAGGATGTTGCTATATCGATTATTATCAATGGCTTTCCGGAAGGTTCATCCAGAATGTCTTTGAATTTGACTCCTAAGAGGGCACTGATTTCTTCTTTAGAGATAGATTCTGATGATGGAATCGCATTATATTGGCTTGGGAGTTCAAAAATTCCTAACCTGTTTTTAAGGGTTCCAAGCCGCTCCCTGATTTTTTGATTGTCTGGTTCCAACTTTTGCAATTTTTCGTAGATTTCAAGGCTTTTTTTATTCTCTTCTGCTTGAAAGAGTGTTTCAGCATAATTTTTTAATATTTCTTTATTCTGAGGATCATTTGAAATGGCGGCTTTTAAGTGAACCAGAGCATTTTGGGGCCTATTTTCATTTTTGTAGATATCGGCCAAGGCGAGATGAGCCTCTGTTGAGTCAGGAGAATAATAGAGAGCTTTTAGGAATGATGCTTTACTCCTTTCTGTATCTTCTTCGGAGAGAAAAGCTTTTCCGTCGTTCAATGATTCCTGTGTTTTTATGTTTTTGAGAGTTTCGTATTTTGGTTTGACCCAGGTGTGTTCTGGCTCTTTTTTAAGGACTTCCCTGAATTCAGCGAATGCTAGGTCTCCAAGACCTTCCTTCTGATAAATCTGTGCAAGCCCTAAATGGACGAGGGCCATATCCGGGTGGTATTTTAAGGCTGCTTTAAAAAATTCCTCAGCGACTTGAAATTCATTGAGAATAAAATAAGTATAGCCTAAACCTGCATAGTAGAAAGGACTTTTTACGTCCAGTCTGGAAAATATTTTTTTTGCTTTATCCCCTTTCCCTTGTTTTAGATTTTTCCAGGCGTCTTCTACAAGAATCCTCTCATCTAGAGAAAGTTCTGACACGATGGATTGAGGTAGGTTATCTATGTAAAGAGAAGGAGGCGGGGGTTGATATGTTGCACATGAGCAAAACAACAATGTAAACAATAAAAAAACATAGAATGTTCTTTTCACCAATTTTTTTCTCCTTTTTTTATGTATGCCAAATAATTTAAAACCGATTTAGGATCGGCCATTATTTTTAATTCAGAATAATCACCATTTTCTCTACTTTTTAACACAATAGCCCATTTAGGGAAAGAGGATATTATTTTTTTTTCTGATCTGGGAATACTCAGATAAAAAATTTTTAGGCCTTTAAAGAGAATAGAACGAATATTTTCTTTAAGAGCTTGGATTCCATCTCCGGTTTTTGCTGAAACATAGACAGTCATGTTGTTGGGCCGTGTATTTTTCTTTAAAAGCTGTGTTTTGTTTGGTAAAAGATCAATCTTATTAAAAACTTTAATGATAGGGATATTGACTACCCCAAGCTCTGAAAGAATATTCTCCACTGCTTCAACCTGACTGTCATAATGAGAGGAGATCGTGTCTATCATGTGACAGATACAGTCAGCTTCTTTAATCTCTTCGAGTGTTGCCTTGAAGGCTTCGATCAACTCAACCGGCAGTTTTTTAATAAAACCAACGGTATCACTCAAGAAAAAATAGAGTCCGTCAGAAAAAGTGATCCGGCGGAGAACAGGATCCAGTGTGGCAAAAAGCTGGGAAGATGTTAACATTTTTTCCTTCGATAGGCAGTTGAATAGCGAGGATTTTCCTGTATTCGTGTATCCCACCAGAGAAACGAGAGGAATAGGGCCTTTCTTTCGGCTTTTTCTTTGATTGGCTCGACGTTTTTGAACCTTAAAGATATCCTTTCTTATTTTTGATATTCTATCCTGGATTCTACGCCTGTCTTCTTCAAGTTTTTTCTCTCCCGGACCGCGTGTGCCAATACCGCCCCCTAAGCGGGAAAGAGCCTGCCCTTTTCCCAACAACCTGGGAAGAAGATAGTTGAGCTGAGCAAGTTCAACCTGGAGCTTGCCCTCTTTGCTTCTGGCCCTCTGAGCAAATATGTCCAGTATAAGTTGTGTTCTATCAATGATTTTGCCTGAAATCTCGTCTTCCAGATTTCGTTGTTGGATGGGAGTGAGATTATTGTCGAAAATGATAAGGTTAGCCTGGAGCTCATCTTTTAAACAATTAATTTCTGAGACTTTTCCTTTTCCTATGAAGTATTTTGGGCTTATTTTAGGACGTGCCTGAAATATTTCTTGGACAACTTCTGCACCAGCAGCTTGGGCCAATCCCTTTAATTCTAGCATGGATTCTTCAGCTGTATCTTTTTCTTTTTTGTTAGTGGCTAGATTGATAAGGATAGCTTTTTCCATTTTTATTTTATACTGTTTTTGACATATTCTGTTATGGAAGAAAAGTCATCGGGAGAAAACCATTTGATACCTTTCATTTTTCTGAACCATGTTATCTGCCTTTTGGCATAGTGACGTGTCTCTTTTTTAGTCAGACAGACAGCTTCTTCGAGTGAAATTTTTTTATTTAGAAGTTTTAGGATATGTTTGTAACCGAGGGCACGGAAAGGCGGGGAGTTTTCTTTGACTCCTTCTCCCAGAAGATTTTGCACTTCCATGACAATACCTCTTTCAAACATCTTATCAATTCTATCTTCGATTTTTTCGTAGAGAACTTGTCTTTCCAATTTTAACCCAACTATTATTATATTAAAATCTTTGACAAAAGAAATAGTGTTTTCGAAGTGTTCGGAGAGAGGTTTTTTAGTTATAGTGAAAACTTCTAACGCCCTGATTATGCGTATTCTATCGTTCTTTCCAATTTTTTTACAGTAGCTTGGATCGACTTCCATAAGCTTTTTTCTCAAGCTTTCAATGCCCTTATCTTGAGCTTCCTTTTGAAGTCTCTGCCGGACTAGAGGATCTCTTTTGCCTTCTGGAAAAAGGCCATCGAGCAAAGCCTTGAAATATAAACCGGTCCCTCCTGTAATGATAGGCAGTTTTTTCTTCTCCAGAATCGATTCTGTAGCTTTTAAGGCTAATTTGGCGAAGTCAGCAGCAGTGAATTGAGTAGAAGGGCTTACTATATCTAATAAATGATGAGGAATATTCTCTCTCTTTTCGAAAGGAATCTTGTCTGTTCCTATATCAAAGCCTTTATAAACTTGCATTGAGTCACAATTGATGATTTCTCCATTAAATTTCTTGGCGATCTTGATGGCTGTATTGCTTTTGCCAGCCCCTGTAGGGCCCAGGATTAACAGGAGGTTTTTTGCTTCAGATTCCAATTTTGATCAGAAATAATAAGACGAGAAGAGTGATGAAGATCAAAAGAGCCAGGATCTGTTTCCTTTTCAATTCAATTCTCCGATTTTTTCAAGGTTTTTAACAAGCATTGACTCATGGTCATTTCCCAAGGTTTTTTTCACAGCCAGAATCTCCGCAGCAAGAATCTCATTCAAGTTCCTGAGAAGGGTCCGTTGGTTTTCTTTGCCGGGGACACTAATGTTGGTTTTCAGAATTGAATTTGTTTCAATTCTTCCATCCAATCCGAGTTTGATATTCTGGAAAAAGGGAGAGATGTTAGGTTTTGTGTCTTCTATACATTTTTCTAAGACATTTAATGCGACAGGACCGATTTCCTTTGAAATATACTTGAAGATGTAGGAACATTTGTTGTTGAATGCATCTAGGATTTTGTAGACTTCAGCAGGAGAAAATTCCTGGGGAGATTGGCTTTGGGTTTTCATTTGAGGAAGTCCTAATACGCCCAAGCAGAAAAATACGAAAACAATTTTCTGGGTTTCTTTTTTCCCGAGTTCACTAAAATCATAGATGTCTTTTAAATTCTTATTATTGGCAATTAAATTTAAAAGGTATTCTTCGGGAGGTTCAAGATTAACCTTGTTCAGGTTGTCAGGCGAGAGGATCTGGAGAGGCTCAGCCCCTTGAGGAATATGGGATTTGATGAGGTCGAAATTCTGCATCTGGCGCACACCCTGAAGGATAAGGTTTAGGGTAGAAATACTGAATAGAATGAATGCTTCTTGCGGAAGGTGTTTTTGATCAAAGAAATATTCAGCCTGAGAACAATCAAAAAGAGGAAAAAAATCTTCTTTTACAAAATCTTCCATGAATTTCCATAGCTGTGAAGGGGAAAGAATGCCGAGTTCAATTGAAGCTTTCATCAAGGAGGTCTTATTTTTAGAAGAAAAGTTTTCACATTTTTTTAAAGAAGAAGAATTCAAAATCTTTTTTTCGATTAATGTCTTGAAGAAAAATTTCGCGTCAAATGAGTCCTTTTCTATGATAATATTCCCTTTTTTAAAATCCAGCCTTTTTTCGGCTGTGCCTTTTTTAATTTCCAACCGGCCGGATCTTTCTGAGTGCCAAATATGGGAAAGAAGTTTAGAAAAAGGAATCTTGTCAAAGCTCCCTTGAGGCCATATATTATTCATGAATATAATTTATATATGTTGGATTTATCCCATACCTGTAAGGCTCATGCTTAAACGAATTATTGCAATGTAAAAAACGCTTTTTAACAGCCAAAAACCGTAAGAAATGAAAAGGGCTTTCTTTAACTCGATCTTAAAAATATAGGCTAGAGCAAACCCAAAGATTCCGAAAAGCCAGAGCTGGAAGAAATCAACCTGGCTTAATATCAGGAAGGCAGGAGATGTTATTTCAAGCTTCGGAAAGAAAAGGGCCAAGCTAGTTGTGTTCTGCATTACAGATTTACGGCTTACGGCAAGGAATAGCCGTACAGCATTGCCTAGGATCTTATCGATGAAATTGGCATAAAGACAAGCAGAAAAAATAGAAACAAATTTCCCTTCTGTGGATGTAAGACGTCCAAAGCCCAGGATAATCAAGCTGGAGATTAAAAATCCTATAACGCTTGAGATGGGAACTATGAAAAATGAGCGAATAATTACCCTGGTCTGAGAAGGATTCTTGAGGTTCTCGAGCATCTGGTTGAACCTTTCTTCCCCTATCCTTTCCTTGAGTTTAATGTTATTTTCAAACATCTGAATGCTATCTTTATTAGTATAAGGGGTGGTTATGTAAGAGAAAAGCGCTATTGCAATAAGGAGAATGATCAGTGCATCGAGCCAGATGGGTTTTTCTGAAATTGCTTTAAAAGTTTGTTGCGGACTTAGGAATATTCCCTGAAAACGATTGAAAAAATTCATGTTTTACTCACCTTTTCTTTCTTCCCTTTCAATCTTTCCGTCTTTTACGAAGATAATCCTCTGTGCCATCTGGGCTATATCCCTGTCATGAGTGACTATTATAATTGTATTTCCCTTGGAATGGAGTTTATGGAAAAGATTGAGAATTTCCCCTCCTGTTTTCGAGTCAAGATTTCCTGTGGGCTCATCTGCCAGAAGGATGGAAGGTTCGTTAACAAGGGCGCGGGCAATAGCGACTCTCTGTCTTTCACCTCCCGAAAGTTCAGAGGGACGATGATCCATCCTGTGATCCATCTCTACCATTTCCAGTGCTTTTCGTGTTTTTTCCTTTCTTTCTTTCTTGCTTGCTCCTTTGTAGATAAGAGGGAGCTCCACGTTGTGAAAAGTTGTGGCTCGTGGAAGAAGATTGAAGACTTGAAAAACAAACCCGATTTCACGATTCCGGATGTAAGCAAGTTCGTTTTCACTTAATTCGCTGACCAATTTTCCGCTCAGGTAGTATTTTCCCTTGGTGGGAGTATCTAGACAGCCTATGAGATTCATGATTGTTGATTTTCCAGAACCAGAGGGACCCATGATTGCCAAAAAGTCGTTGCGGGCTACTGTGAATGTGACACCACAAAGAGCGTTGACTTGCTGATTTCCCAATTGATAGATTTTCCAGAGATTTTCGGTAGAGATAATAATGTTGTTTTGGGAGTTCATTGTTATTATTCCTTCTTTTCTTCTGGTTTTATCAACATATCATCCTTGAGCTGGCGTAGCGCGCTGTAGGGCCCGATAACAATCTTTTGCCCTTCTTCAAGGCCAGAGATTATTTCTAACATCAATTCTCCTATGATTCCTTTTTTCACAGGAGAGAATTTAACCCGGGTTTCTTCAATGAGATACACTCCTTCTTCTTGCTTCTCCTCTTTTTCTGGATCTTCCGCTTCTTTTTCTCTTAGCACTAAAGCTGAAATCGGGACAGCTAAGACATCTTTTTTTTCAGCCGTTATGATATCTGCAGAAGCTGAGAGGCCTGGTTTCAGATTTTCTGGAGGGTTCTCCAAAGTTATGACGACTTTAAAATCCTTAGATTCTTCAGAGGAAGTAAGCTTTTGTAGAGCAGAGCTTCCGATTTCTGTAACTTTTCCTTTAATAGTCTTGTTTGGGAAAGCATCTACTCTTACTTCGGACAGTTGCCCGATTTTAAGGCCTACAACATCTGTTTCATCGACCTCAACCTCAACTTCCATCACCGAGAGGTCAGCAATTGTCATCAGGACAGTGCCTGGATTATTCATCGTGCCGACTAAGGCGACTTCTCCTTCTTCTACTCTAAGGCTGGTGATGATTCCATCTATTGGGGAGTTGTAGACAGTTTTCTGTAGATTATCTAGGGTGCTTTGGAGAGAGGCTTCGCCTTGCTTGATCTGGAAGAGAATGGATTCGTGTTGAGCTTTAGAAACATCATACTGAGCTTTGGCAGCTTCCAGCTGTTCGCTGGAGATTAGATCTTCCTCAAAAAGTTTCTTATACCTTTCATAATAGAGTTCGTCTTTTCTTAATATAGCCTCAGCTCTGATAAGATCCGCCTTAGAAGATTGAATACGGGCTCGGTCTCTGTCAGCATTCGCTTCGTATTGTGTTGACTCAAGTTTCAAGAGAAAATCGCCTATCTTGACTCTTTGCCCTTCTTCCACACCGATTATGATAATTCTTCCGGGAATATGGGCACTGATGTTAACACTTTTTTTGGGTTTGACCTCTCCTGATGCAGATATCTTGGAAGTTAAATCTTGTCTTGTGACTTTTTCTACAGTCACCTTTATAGCTTTTTCCCTTTGTGACTTGAAATTGAAGAATATGATAAGCGCAATTAAGATGATTCCAGCAGCAATGAGGATCATTTTTTTTCTTTTCCTGGGGCTTTTCTTCTCGTTCATTCTCTTTCCCTTGGTAATACGGATTATTGTTTTTCTTTTATTGGAGTTCTTCTTCTCGTTCATATTTTGTCCCTTTATGACTCCAATATCATATTATAATACGTATAAAAAGGCAAAAAGTTTTGAATCGCAAACAAATTCCGTACAAACCAGACATACCAGATAAACCGTATTAGTTGTTGCTAGAATATTGAGGAGTTGGTAATATTGAATGATCAGGAACATGGATAAATACTTTAATGCTGCAAGAGAGGCCGCTCAGAAAGCTGGGCGTATGCTTAAGGAAAATATAGATGTACCCCGAGAGATTTTTTTTAAAGGTGCGGTTGATCTCGTCACAAACTTTGATAATCAATCCCAGAAAATGATTTTTAATCATCTTTCAATGCGTTTTCCTGATCATAATTTTATAGCAGAAGAAGGGTTACATGAAGAAAAGGGAACAGAATTTCGCTGGATAATTGACCCGATTGATGGAACGACAAATTACGCACATAGTTTTCCCATTTTCTCAGTATCCATAGCTTTGGAGAAGAAAGGGGAAGTGGTTATTGGTGTGGTATATGATCCCATGAGAGAAGAGCTGTTCTCATCCGTAAGGGGTGAAGGGGCGTTTCTGAACGGAAAAAAGATTAAGGTATCTTCTGTAGATGATATAGATAAAAGCCTTGTGGCCACAGGATTTCCTTATGATGTTCGAGAAAGCAATGTGAACAACATCAGCCATTTTAATAACTTTTTAACTCGAACACAGGCAATACGACGCTGTGGTTCAGCCGCCATGGATCTCTGTTATGTAGCCTGTGGAAGGCTTGATGGATTCTGGGAATTGAAACTCAGTCCATGGGATGTGGCAGCAGGAGCCCTGATTGTTAGAGAAGCAGGAGGTCGAATTTCTGATTTTCAGAATAGAGAATTTAGAATCTTTGGGTCTGAGGTTTTAGCAACAAACAGTTTGATCCATAAACATATGAAGGATGTGCTACAGCTTGGGAAGTAGAAAGAAGTGAAAAGTCGAAAAACGAAAAACGAAAAACTTAAAACTCAAAACAATTCCATCTATTCCGCTAAAGAAAAAAAATGTCTTGCCTCCTTGTCTTGCCTCCTTGTCTTGCCTCTTTGTCTTGCCTCTTTGTCTTGTTTATTTCTGTCTGTAAATGCTAAAGAAGAGAATGGTTCAGTGTTTGGACGCGAAAGAAGTATTCAAGTTTCTGTGTTGAGCAATGTTGATTGGACAGATACAGGTCTAGACATTGAGGACGGCCAGGAAATCTATTTTAAGGCTTCTGGCGGGATTTCTCTCCAAAGAGGAAATCCGATGGCCTACTGCGATCCAGATGGGTATCCATTACAGACCTTCCAGCAACCCATTCAGGATAAAAACATTGGAGCATTGATTGGAAAAGTTTATCTTCTTATTTCTGTCGAAGTCGATGAAGAGACCGGAGAAGAGATTCGTAATGAGCTGATCGAATTGTTTTATATCGGATCAGAAAATAGGGTTACAATGCCCATGAAAGGACACCTATTTCTTGGCGTAAACGAGAATGTTGTGGCCGATAATGCTGGCGAATTCAAGGTAACGATTTATTTGAGCGAGACAAGCACAAAAGAGGAATAAAGTTTAGCCTGTTTAAACAGTTAAATAAACAAGCAAGAAAAGCAAGATAGGCAAGACAACGCTTCGCTTTCAAGACAACATAAATTGGCAAGACAAAGCCCTTCAGGCGGCAAGACAACGCTTCGCTGGCAAGACAGGCGGGTGGTGAATGGAAAATGGTTAATGGTAAATAATTAAGGATCATCTTCAAAAGAGTTGAAAGGATCATAAGGATTCAAGGGGTCAGGGATTCGAGTGAAATGCTTAAGAATTACAAAGAATTAAAAGTTTGCACAGGAGGGAATAGGAGAGGTTGAGAGGATGCTCAAAGCACTTACTAAATCGCTACAATAAAAACACTTGAATCCTCGAACCCTTTGCATCAACTAATTGGGAGAAGAACCAAATATTTTAATTTAATGTTTTGTTTTTTTTGAAAGGAATCTTTCCATAAACTGGATGTCGTAGTTCCCTTTGATGAAGTCTGAATTGGAGAGAAGATTCAAGTGAAGAGGAATGTTTGTTTTTATGCCCACAATGGTTGTCATCTCTAAGGCAGTCCGTATTTTTTTGATTGTTTCTATACGTGTGGGAGCCTTTGCTATGATTTTAGCCACGAGCGAGTCATAGTCTGGTGGGATATTCCAGCCACAGTAGGCAGCAGAATCCACTCGGATTCCTTGCCCGCCTGGAAGAACCAAAAAGTCAATCTTTCCTGGAGAAGGAATGAAGGTTTTCGAATCTTCAGCATTAATGCGGCATTCTATGCTATGGCCGTTCAATCTTAAATCATGAGAAAGGGAGAGCTTTTCACCGGCGGCTATTTTGATCTGCTCTTTGATAAGGTCAATACCATAGACCATTTCTGTGATCGGGTGTTCGACCTGGACACGAGTGTTGACTTCCATGAAATAAAATTTCTTCCGTGCATCAACCAAGAATTCAAATGTTCCCAAGCTCTGGTAGCCTACAAAATGGGCGGCATCCTCGACAGATTTGATGATTTTCCTCCGGAATTTTTCATCGATGAAGGGAGAAGGTGTTTCCTCTAATAATTTCTGGTGTTTTCTTTGGATTGAGCATTCTCTTTCGCCAAAGGCAAGAACGGCTCCGTGTTTGCCGCGGATAACTTGGATCTCGATATGCCGTGCTCCCTGTATATACTTTTCTAGATAGATCGAAGAGTCCCCAAAGGAGGCTTTAGCCTCACTCTGGGCGATGGAGAATTGCTCTTCCAATTGGGTAACTGAACGAACAATCCTCATGCCCTTGCCTCCACCACCAGACGCGGCCTTAAGGATAACAGGATAGCCAATTTTTTGAGCGGTTTTTTTCATCTCGTATATGTCTGCGATGACTTTATTGCTACCTGGGATGATTGGCAATTTAGCTTTTTTCATCTCTTGACGGGCTCTGTTTTTGTCTCCCAGGAGCCTCATGATAGATGCAGGAGGGCCGATAAAGGTTATGCCAGAGCTCTCGCAGATTTCCGGAAAACGAGGGTTTTCGGCAAGGAATCCGTAGCCGGGATGAATGGCGTCAGCCTTTGTTATCTCTGCCGCACTCATAAGATTAGGTATGTTGAGGTAGCTTTCAGAAGCCTTTGCAGGTCCTATACAGATTTTCTCATCGGCGAGAATGGCATGGAGGGATTTTCTGTCAGGCTCAGAATAGATGGCTACGGTTTTTAAGCCCAGTTCTTTTGCCGAGCGGATTATTCGCATGGCGATTTCACCGCGATTGGCTATTAGAATTTTTGAGAACATGGGAGATTAATCAAGTGGTCTGATAGCGAATAGCTTTTTCCCGTATTCGACTGGCTTTCCATTCTGGACATAGATTTCTTCTAGAATGCCGTCTATGTCGGATTCGATTTCATTCATCAGCTTCATGGCTTCGATAATGCAAAGAGTTTGGTTTTTCTCGACTTTATCTCCGATTTCGACAAAGGGAGAGGAAGAGGGATCTGGGGCGCTGTAAAAGGTCCCGACCATAGGAGAGCTAATACAGTGAAGATTATTTTTATTATCCTCCCGGCTGGGTTCTAGAGAGAGAGGATTTGATTTTTTTTCAGATTCAGAGGAGGTTGGGAGTATAGGTGGAGCTTCTGGAGAAGATACTTGAGGTTGATTTCGACTGATCTTTATTTTGAGTCCCTCGACTTCCAGTTCAAATTGCGAGAGATTTCTCTTTTCAAGGAGGTCTATGAGTTTGGTTATTTCTTTATAATCTATCTTAGATTCCATTGTTTTCACCTCTAACAGAACAGAAAAAATTAGTAATACCTTAATTGTAATACGGAAAAATGTCAAGTCCACCGGCAACTCAAATCTCAAAACTCAAAACTGATTCAAGTGAGGAGTGAGGAGTGAGGAGTAAATTCCAAATAAATTCCAATCACCAAAATCACAAACAAACCAGTTTAAGGTTTAAAGTTTAAGGTTTAAGGCAATATTCGTAAGCCGTAAATCGTGAGCCGTAAGCTGAAATAATGGTTTAAGGTTTAAGGTTTAAGGCAAGAAAGCTATTAACTATTTACCATTAACCATTTACCAACCGCATGTCATTGCGAACGCAGGAGATTCCTTCGCTTCGCTCGGAACAAGTCTGAGCAATCTCAAAAAAGCCCGTCATTGCGAGGAACGCAGTGACGAAGCAATCCCAATGTGTAGCGCCTTTGAATGGGATTGCCGCGCTCCCTCCGGTCACTCGCAATGGGCATAATACTCATAAAGTGTTGGCATTTTCATGATATGCCATAAAAGGTCTTGATGCATAAAGGAATGTTATTAAATCCTTTACAAAACGCTGTAAGACGAGAATTGGATAGTTTTTTACCAACATTATTGAAAAGGTTCAATAAAG
>Ga0114920_10001237_pt1 | contig 11728 bp, 13 predicted proteins | sample ChitaG_FD_88683 | JGI IMG/M metagenome (GOLD analysis project Ga0114920, IMG submission 88683) | Deep subsurface microbial communities from South Pacific Ocean to uncover new lineages of life (NeLLi) - Chile_00310 metaG | ecosystem: Environmental > Aquatic > Marine > Oceanic > Sediment ... | reverse complement strand
TGTATATGTCGTACATATGAGCGCCAAGGAAGGCCCTGCGATGGTAACCAAATTGAGAGGTGAGGGAGCAAATATGATAGCGGAGACTTGCCCGCAGTATTTGACTTTGACGAAGAGTAACACGGATAGAGTTCTTGGCAAGGTTAATCCACCACTCAGAACTGAAGAGGATAACGAAGCAATGTGGGAAGGAATAAGGCAAGGTATTGTTACTAATCTGGGATCTGACCACGCTCCATGCGCCTTGAAACACAAGAAGGAATTTTGGTCTGCTGTGGTTGGCTTTGCCGGAATAGAAACCATGTTACCAGTTATGCTGAGCGAAGGAGTAAATAAAGGCAGGATATCCCTTGAAAAGTTGGTCGAAATCGCTTGCTACAATAATGCAAAACAATTCGGTCTATTACCGAGGAAAGGCATCATCGGCATCGGCTCTGATGCAGATATCGTGATAGTTGATTTAAACAAGAAAGTCAAGGTCACAGCAAGTGGTCTACATTATATTTCAGACTTTACCCCATATGAAGGATGGGAAATTACGGGATGGCCAGTACTTACCATGGTCAGAGGAAAGGTGATTATGGAAGAGGGGGAGATTGTTGGTAATCCGGGATATGGGGAATATGTCCCGGCCACAAAAAGCTAAGGGCAGATATGGATGTTAGTGGGTGCAGCCCAAATTAACGTCTCAATAGGTCGCAAGAAGGAAAACTTAAGCAAATGTTTAAGTTTGGTTAAGGCAGCCGGGGGCCAACATTTAGACTTATTAGCATTTCCAGAGTGCGCCTTAACCGGGTATGTCTTTAATAGTTATGATGAGGCTTTTCCAATGGCGGAAACAATCCCCGGTGAAAGTACCAATTTACTCAAAGAAGCGTGTCATAAATATCAAATTACCACATTGGTGGGCTTACTAGAACATGACGGAGGCAAGATTTACAACACCGCTGTATTGATTAACCCAGAAGGTTTAGTAGGTAAGTACCGTAAGAGTCATACACTGTGTCTTGGTGCGGATCGTTATATCTTGCCCGGAGAAGATCTGCCAGTTTTCTCTCTCTATCAAGCTAAGGTAGGCATATTAATCTGCTATGATCAACGTTTTCCAGAGCCAGCCCGTGTGCTGGCCTTAAAGGGAGCACAGGTTATTCTTACTCCTGCCAACTTACCTCAGGGCGCTGAGGCTTACCCAAATTTCCTTAATCAAGCACGAGCTTGTGAAAATAGGTTATTTATCGTACACGCTAACCGCGTTGGGCGGGAAAGGAATGTTCAGTTCATTGGCCGGAGCCAGATTATCGACTGTTCCGGCCGAATTCTCGCTGAAGGTAGTTCTACCAATGAAGAAATCATAAAAGCCCAAATTAAGCCGGAGCAGGCTAATTTGAAACATGTAGTTAATGCTCCCGGCGAATATGAGTTTAATATATTTAGAGATCGCAGGCCAGACCTTTACGGACTAATTACAGAGCCTGATATAGAATAAATTTTTAGAGTTAAAAAGGAGGTTGAAATATGAAGTTTCCTGAACAAGATGTAAATGCTTTACTTGAGGCTGTAAAAAAAGTTGGGAGGACGATAGAAGCACAGGCAGCAATAGAGTTACAAGCAATTTCTACTTATGATTATGCCTTTTACAAGTGCGTAGAGAGGGCGGACGGGGAAAAGAAAGCAAAAGAGGCACATAAAAAGGTCTGGCTTAAGCATGTGTTAGATTACATTAAAGAGGGCGAATTAGATTTGGGCATTAGTGATGTGAAGGACATTGTTACACTAGGCTTAATTACTAAATTAGCCTTTGAAAGAAGGGGTTGCATTTTCGATGTTGTCGAAACCACGCCGGAACGCTTTGTGGGGGCAATTACCCGGGACGCTTTAAAAGAGATTGCGGAGGAGTTGTTTAAGGAAAAGCCGGGGAGCCCATACATGAGAGCACTCGCTGCAGCTTCAAGTGCTATTCTAAATCAGCTTGTTGAAGAGTGCAGGTTAGGTGAAGTTGTAAAAGCAGAGCAGGATAAATCCTTATTCCTAGGGGATGACATAACCAGAATAATCTATTCTAAAAAATAAAATAATTTATTCTAAGAAAGGCGATATTATTTCAATGGCAAAAGATATAGTAACTGAACTCGTAGAAAAGGGGAAGGAGCCTACTGATTTGCTCGTATCCTACATAGGAAGTTTCTTCCGGTATATATATTGGGGTTGGCGCGTTTTGGAAGAAGTATACGGCTACGATAAGGCACATGAACTATACCGTAAATTTACCTGGGGTAGTCCTGAGTGTGGAGAGAGTTTCCGGCAGCTTCTTAAGCAACTTGACTACGAAGTTAAAGACATCACTACGATGGGAGACGCTTCTGCCGCACACTATACTGGTTTCCCCATCCCGCTGGATATAGTTGAATCAACCGAAGAGCGAGTAGTCCAAGAAGCCTCCTTCTGCCCAAACCCGGCTTTTGGCTGGCGTCCTTGGGATAGAGGCTTGGATCAGTTCGTCTACCACCACGTAGATGGTTGGTGTGGAACAGTAGACTTATATAAAAACTATTTTAAGGTGGCGGGCTTGGACAAGGAATTGGATTTTCATGTGGAAGGAGCATTGTGTACTGGCTTCCCTCGCTGCCGATTCGTCATAGAGAAGAAGAAAAGCTCGTAAGACAAGAGACTGGTGAGGTGAGAGAGTTAGATGGCAAGTGTGAGCGCAAAAAATGTATCAAGATGTACAGGGTGTAGGACGTGCGAAATCATATGTTCTTTCATCCATGAAGGCGAGTGTAGGCCAGCGTTATCAAGAATTAGAGTGTGGAGAGAGCCTTTTACTGGGGAGACTAGCATAGAGATAGAGGATAATTGTGACCTGTGTGGAGGAGAAATAGAGTGTATAAGGTGGTGTCCGGTGGGAGTGTTAAAATTGGAAAAAGATGGGAGTAGGTAATGACTACTGATCTCTGTGGGTGGGTAGGGAAAATTCTTAGGGTGGACCTAACTACGGCTAAAATTTCTGAAGAACCTACCATGGAAAGAGCAAAAAAATTCATAGGTGGTGTAGGTTTAGGGGATAAGATCATGTGGGATGAAATTAAACCTGAGGTGGGGCCCTTTGATTCTGCTAACAGGCTCCTTTTTCTTACCGGACCGTTAACAGGAACATTGGCTCCTACATCGGGAAGGATGGAAGTTTGTAGTAAAGCCCCTGGTGTCGAGCCACCTTCTTGCACTCGCTCAGGGCTGGGTGGAAGCTTTGGACCTGAACTTAAATATGCCGGGTATGATGCAATAATAATCCAAGGTAAAGCTGAAAAACCAGCATTACTGTTGATCGAGGACGGGGATGTAAAACTAGAAGATGCGAGTAGTCTATGGGGCAAAGACACCTATGATACACAGAGACAGATTCAAAATGAATATGGAGAGGGTTTGAAGACAGCCTGCATAGGGCCGGCAGGAGAAAACCTAGTGAACTTTGCTGCCATAATAAGTGAAACGGGGTACGCAGCAGCAAAGGCTGGTATTGGAGCAGTGATGGGGTCCAAAAATCTTAAGGCTGTTGCCGTGAAAGGAAGTGGCGGAGTCAAGATTGCTAGAGCAGAGGATTTCAAGGGTATATGCAGGCATGTTAGGAGTCTAATCTTGGATCATCCGGTGAAGAAGTGGGCTTGCCAGGGCCCCATTGATGTAACTGTAGCGTTTGCTGATAAATACAGGACGAAGCATAACGCATGCTTTGGTTGTCCGGTAGCTTGCCGGTCTTGGATAGAGGTGGCAGGAGTAGACCCAGGTGAGATGATGTGTTTGGCGTCCTACTATCTTTGGCTGGGAGCTAAAGATAAAGAAGCCTGGGCAGCAAAGGTTCTGTCTGATAGGCTGGGGCTTTGTCAGTATACGCTGTATGATTTAATACGATGGTTGAGCAAGTGTTATAAGGAAGGCATCATAAGTGAAGACATCACAGAAATTCCTTGGAGCAAGCTTGGTTCAGGTGAGTTTATTGAGACCTTTCTCTCAAAAGTCGCCTATAGACAGGGGTTCGGAGATGTTATAGCTGATGGCATTTCAAAAGCAGCTGAAAAGCTCGGGAAAGAGGCGGTTAGACTTTATGAGTCCTATTTTCCTGCACATAACTCGTGTGAGCATTACTCGGTAAGGGCTTATCCTGAAGTGCTCATGCAATGGGCTACAGATAATAGAGACCCGCTTACTGATGCACATGATTGGATATGTTTAGTTTATTGGGCTGGGATGTATTGGCCAAGGAATGAAAAAGGTGCTTTGAATCCGGAGCAGGTTAGAGCAATAGCAAGAGAAGTCTACGGTTCTGAGAAAGCAGCCGATGCTTTTTCATATGAACATAAGGCTCAGACCGCTATTATTGTGCAAAACATGTCAAGATTAAAGAACAGCCTCGTTCTCTGTGACTGGTCTATATTCCCTATACTTAGTAGCCCTAATACTCCTGATAATCGTGGCGACCCAGATGCAGAGAGGAAGCTCTACTGTGCTGCTACAGGGAATGAAGTTGATAAATTGGAATGGATGAAGATAGGGGAAAGGATATTTAACTTAGAACGAGCAATAACGGCAAGAGAGGGACGACGGAAAAAGGGAGACACAGTCAAGGATTACTATTTCGAAGTGCCTGAGGAGGAAGTGGCTGCCTGGGAGATTAAGCACGAGCCTTTGCCAATAGTTGACCGTGAAGAATTTGAAAAGATGCGGAATGAGTATTACCGGCTTAGAGGTGCAAATTTAGAAACTGGGGTTCCAAGTAAAAAGAAGTTGAAGGAACTGAATTTAGATGACGTAGCGGCAGAGTTAGAGAGGCTAAGTATTATTTAAAGGAGGAGAAATGTTTTCAGAAAAATTGAAGACAAAATTTGCAGGTATGGATATGAGAACTCCCATATCTATCGCCCCTCATTCATCAGAAGGGCCTGTTGCTATTGGCCATGCTGAATTAGTAGCCAATAGATTACTGGATTATGCGGAAAGAGGGTCATCAAAGATAGCCATTCAATATACATGCACAGAAAATTTAAAGGACTATCCAAAGGGGAAAGAGGACCTAATGAGGTGGGGGGTGGTAGATGACTCAAGTCCTCTTGCTAAGGATTTCAAGTATTTGTTCATAATGGGTGATGAGGTGGCGTGTATGGGTAGAAAAGATGTTGGACTGAAGATAATAGATATACTTAGAAAAAAGGTTCCAGAAGGTGTAATTATAGAGGCGGATGTAGTTGGCACAGGCGCAGACCCTGAATCTTGGGCCTCAATATCAAAGGAATTTGAAAACGCAGGGGCTGATTGCGTAGAGCTGGATGTTTCCTGTCCAATGTACGCTGCTCATGAAGAAGCTAAGTGGGCTGCTCTAATAAAAGAAGGTTTCCCTAACCAGCAAATGGCAGACAATGAAGACACTATGGCAGCGATTGTTGAGGGTGTCGCTAAGAAATTGACGGTGCCCTTTGGGTGGAAAATGACTCCAGAAACCGGCTGGCCTCGCTTCTTATACCTTGCCAGGGATACCATTGATAGGGGAGCGAGTTGGATTACGTGTACAAACAATCCGCTTGTCTTTACTCCTATAGATATCTTCAATGACGGTAAACCTGATGCTAGTAAATTTCCTGGGGGAACTGCTAACTGTCTAGCAGGTGCAGTGGGTTATGGTAGAGCCATGGGGAGAAAAGCGGTTGCCGCTATTCGCCAGTGGATTCCCAATGCAGAGATTATAGGTATTACAGGCATAACCAAACCTGAGTACGCTGTAGAATATTTGATGTTGGGTGCCAGTATAGTCGAATTAGCTTCAGGGCTTTTCTTCTACGGCCCGAGTTTCATTAACCGAACTACAAGGTTCATCGAACGATTTATGGATGAATACAACTATAATAGCATTGATGACTTGAGAGGGAGAGCCTTAGCACATACGCAATGGGATGGGTCAAAATTCGACTTTAAATATGGACAGCTTGTTGCAAAAATTGATGCAGATTTATGTACTGGCTGTAACATATGCGGCGGGCATATTTGCTATGCCTTAACTCGCGAGGAAGGCAAGGCAAAAGTTGATGAGACAGTATGTGCCGGTTGTGGACTTTGTGTAGTGACATGTCCTTCTGGTGCAGTAACGCTTGTTGAGCGAGCTGAACCCAAAGAATTGGATATCGCAAGAGGCATCCCTAAGCTTGAAGCATAAAAATAGGGCTCTGAAAGCCGAGAAGGCTGTCCGAACTAGAATTTGGACAATGAGGGGCGATTTAGATTCGAACGAGGAACAGCTATAATAGATGGCAAAGGAGAGTAATAAGGAGGAGCTGAACACCTCTTATCTGGATTACCGCCTAAACTTGCTGATTTAGGTATGGGGCTGAATGCAGTCTCAACCTGGAAGCACCACCGCCAGACTCTCCTAACCCTATCTGTCCAATCATAGGGGTGCAGTCCAAGTTTCTCATATACCTAAAAATACTGCTCTCACATGCTTGTTACTCATAACCTCTTCTCTATTGCCTTCAAATACTATTCTGCCATCTTCTACCAGGTAGATTTTATCCGTGTACTCTGAAGCTTCGGTAACGTCTTGCTCTACCATAAGCACAGTGATTCCAGCCTTATTGATGTTGCTAATTTTCTTAAACACCTCTTCTCTGAGATTGGGCGCTAAGCCCAGTGACGGCTCATCTACCGCCAATAGTCTGGCGTTTGACATCAAGCCTCGCCCAACAGCCAGCATCCGTGCCTCGCCACCACTTAATGTTTCAGCCGGCTGGTTTATCCGGTCTTTCAATTTCGGAAATAGCTCGAGGACATAATCAAGATTCTCGGCTTCTTTAAACCGAGCCTGTGTGTTGTAGGCACCCAATTTCAGATTCTCCAAGACGGTCATTTGCGGGAAAAGGTGCCGGTCTTCCGCAATATAAATGAGACCCATCTCGACTAGCTTAAGTGACCCCAGGTTAGCAATATCTTTTCCGTCGAATTTGATTGAACCTGAGGCCGCCGGATGTAGACCACAGATAGTCTTAAGTAGAGTGCTCTTACCATGACCATTGGGCCCGAAAACCACCACCAGTTCCCCGTCGCCGACCTGAAGAGAAATATCGTGTAATACCTGAAATTCACCATAGAAACTATTTATTTTACTTACCTCAAGCATACTTACTCCTCCCTAGGTAAACCTCTATTACCTTCTCATTTTTGACAACCTCTCCTGGAGGACCAATAGCAATCTTCTCCCCATTTTCCATAATCATGAGCCGGTTAGATAGTTTGGTAAGCACCTTCATCAGGTGCTCGATAATTACGATGGTCAAACCTAGTTCTTTGTTTATTTTTTGAACTAGGACAACAAACTCTTTGACCTCTGGCGGGCTTAGCCCACCTATGGGTTCATCCAGCAGTACTAATTTTGGTTTCGTGGTCAAAGCCGTAGCTAACATGGTCAGCTTTTTATCGCAGAGATTAAGGTTGGCGGCAATAACGTTTTCTTTCCCTTTTAGTCCCAGAAGCTCGAGCACCTCTCTGATGTTCTCCTCTTCGTTGTCTTCACCCAGGCTGCCGAAATGCGCCCCGACCTTCAGGTTAGCGAGCATCGTCAGGGTCAAGAAAAGTTGAGGGATTTGAAATGTCCTGACAAGCCCCTTATGACAGATTTGATACGTTCTAAGCCTCGTAATGTTTACATTATCAAAGATAATATCTCCTGAGCCCCGGTAGACGCCGGTGATTACATTAAATAAAGTGGTCTTCCCAGCCCCATTTGGCCCAGCGATGCCAAATATCTCCCCCTCTTCCACCTCAAAGCTTAGGTCTTTAACCGCATCTAATAAGCCAAAGCGTTGAGTTACCTTTTCACATTTGAGAATGGCCATGATTATTCCTCCTGGTTAGTTTCAGGGAGGGGAGTCATCTTTTTAGAAGTTCTTCGCGCCATTAAACGATTAATGGCTTCAGGAATTTCCATTAGACCTCTGGGTAAACCAATCATTACCCCAACTACTATTGCTCCCAATACAACAAGGCGAAACCCCAGTAGCGGGAATAAAGCGTCGTTGAGAAAGATGATAGGGAATGCACCAATTACTGCTCCAGGAAACACTGCCGTACCTCCTAACATGAGCATGACAAAAGCTAAAAGGAAATTCGCAAGGCTAAATATTTCCGGACCAACCACGCCCATGTAATGAACATAAAAGGCGCCCATGATGCCGGGGATGAAAGCAGAGATAGCAAACACTATAAGCGTGAATTTATACTCGTTTATTCCCAGGTTTTTGGCAAGGGGCTCCGAATCACGGAGAGCCATAAATGCTAGCCCAATCGTAGAATTGATAACCTTATAGATTACAAAAAGAAATAGAGCGAACATACCAAGAGCAACATAATACCAAGGAACTAGTTCAAGGCTGGAAAAAGTATACCCCCCAACATACAAAGGAGCTATACTATGCAAACCCCAACTCCCCCCAGTGCCAATTGGTCTTCCAGCCCTGGCTAAAAGTGGAAGGACTAGATGAACGGCAAAAGTAGCCATACCTACATACATACCCCTAAGTCTGAGGCAAGGTAAAGCAATTAGAAGACCCGTTGCCAATGCTACACCGCCTCCTGCCAGAATTCCAAGCCACGGTGATACCCCTAATTGTAGCGTTAGCATTGCCGAGGTATAACCACCAAGGCCAAAAAATCCAATTTGTCCAAAAGAGAAGATTCTAGCATATCCTAAAATCAGGTCCCAGCTAGCAGCCACCACGCCCCAAATAAAACATAATATCAATAAATGCATAAGGTGGCGATTATCGTGGATAGCAATTGGCAGAAGGCTAAGAATCAATAATGAGACGAGGAAGAAAATGGACTTCTTACTCAGTTTGGTCACCATACCCCAAAAAGCCCTTTCGGTCTAAATACTAATACAATCACCAATACTATCAGGCAGACAGGCAACGACCACACAGCCCCAAGAAAAGATGTAGCAAAAACCTCCATTATTGCCAGGATAAAGGCAGCGATAACGGCTCCTTTAATACTGCCCATGCCACCAAATATTAGCACTACGAACGCCTTAACAAAGATAACCCAGCCCATAGCCGGGAATAGTGGCAGTCTTGGGATGAGAAGCACAGCACTAACCCCCGCCAAGAGTGCTGCTATGGCAAAACTATACCCGTACATCCTATTTATCGGTATACCAACAATGTTTGCTCCTATTTCATCCTGGGCAACCCCTCGCATAGCCATCCCAGTTCTGGTTCTCCCCAAGAAAAGGTTAATGATAATCATTACAGCTACTGCTGTAAGCAATATTACTAGATCATGGTGAGTGAGTGAAATAGCACCATACTCAAAGACGCCTTCAAATATACGAGGGAGTAGCCTAGCCTTAACACCAAACAACCCCGTAGCTAAACTGTCTAAAAATAAAGCAGCGCCCAGAGTAACGATGATCGCAGTCCATCGCCACTCAGCAAACCGGCGCAACGGATATATGATAGCCCTTTCATAAAGTAGCCCAATCCCAAACATACTTCCCAGTGTAATGGCAATAACCAGCCCCCAATCTAATTGAAAGCTTTTGTAGAGGACGAGAGCAATGTAACCTGCCCAGACATAGAATGACCCCTGAGCAAAATTAAATACCCTGGTTACACCATAAACAAGGGTTAAGCCTAAAGCCATCAACAGGTAGATAGCTCCAAGTATAGTAGCGGTTAGCAATAGACTTGCTGCCAAACTAAAGGTCACAGCTTGTTATCATCCTTCATTTTGGGGAGGGTCATTAGCTTTCTTGCTTGGTCATAGCCAACATCAATCTTGCGCTGATTATAATCCTCCCGTAGCCTATACACAAGGGTATAATTACCCTTTTCGTTGAACGACATACAATACAAAGAGGCAGCCCCCCACTGCCTCTTTGTATTACTTATCAGCTATTACTACTTAAAATAAGGGGGTACCTCAAACTCCGTGCCTACCTCTCCGATAGCTGTCCCTACCGGTAGGTAGCCATAGTAGGTTGACATATATTCCTCTGTGGGATAACCCTGTATTAGGAGAGGAATAGGATAAGAACCTTTTGCTGTAGTCCACTTGGATTGAAAGAGGTGCAGGTTATTCCCATAGGTCGGCCCCTTGAGAACTTCAGGATGAGCTAGCTCTGGTACGTACTCTGCTACAGCTGGAGACAGCTCGACCCGGTCATTGTGAGTATAGGGAGAGGTGTTCCATCCATCGGGACCAAATGTGTAGCCTTTATAATTCATGCTTATCATCTCATCAACAATGTCGCGATAAGCCTTCACATCACCCACGGTTTCAACAGCCTCTGCCCAACCCATATACCTGTCATAAAGTGACGCACCGGTACCCACGCAGATCTGATCAAATCTTTCCCAGAATCTCTCCTCAAACTCTGCAAACTCTGTGGTCGGGTTGGACACTGGTTGCCCCTGCCCCATGATGCCCACAGCTAGTTCACCCAGCGCTTCGTGGAAATCAGAGTCAGCCATGCCCCACTGAATATGAATCAGCGAATTGGTCGGGTCTGTCTGGAATTGCATTACGAATGCAGCCGAGCCAGCAGTAGAAACCTCAATAAACATGATAAGGCCTGGCTCTGGGTCTAAGGCTCTAATTTCGGTTAGCTGGACGCCGAATTCGGTACCACCGAATGGGAACTCACTATAATATACCTCTTCCCACTCAGGGTCGGCGGCAATCAAGGCCCTGAAACGCTCCGAAACGTCTAGGGAGTAGGCTAAATCGCTGGTCAGTACAGCTACCGTTTTGCTCGGATACTCATAGCCCCATATCTCCGGAATTAGTTTAGTATAGCCCACGTAAGCGTTTGGACCATAATTCCTTCCCGTGTCGTCATAGCTTAACTGATTCCAGTACTTGTCTAGGTCGGCGCCAATCATCTCAGCAAACGGCTCGGTGGTGTGGTACTGTAGACAAGGAATGCCACCGACCTTATATGCGTCGAATTCTGTTATGAGGCCGACAACCCCAAAAAGAGTGTCTATCACATCTACATCCTGTGCCAGCATGTAGTCGCGAGCAGCAACCAGGTTGTCCAGTTCCCAGTTTACAACATCAAACCGCTCAATTACCACAGGCCTTCCCAGCAGGCCACCCCTAGCGTTTATGTCTTCAGTGGCTAGAATGACCCCCTTGTCACCCTCCCAGGCACTACCTCCAAACATACCAGAGTAAGGGAAAACCAATCCTATTTTTATAGGTTCGACCTCTTCTGGTGGTGCTGGTCTACAGCCACCCATAAGAGGAATACCTAGCGCCAACACTGCCACTAAAGCAATGGGAATAACGAATTTTAGAAATCGTCTCTTCTTCACTTTAACCTCCCTTTAAGATAATAGAAATGTTGAATTTTTGTGAATTATCCCTTCTTCGTCTAAAGCCTCCTTTCAAATTTTTGTTCTTCCCGCCACAACGAGCCGCTTTCCCTTCATTCCTTCTCCTAATTTTATTTAATTCTATCTTACTCAGAATTGGGCTCAATGTCATCCCCTATTTCTAAATAGGTTGCGTTCAAAAGTTGGTGAATTTTTTCAGCCCACATTGAGGAGAATTTACAGCACTACCCCCACTTTGTCAAGTAGGGGGCGCCTTTTTTCTCAAAAGAGTTCTAGCCCATTTAGGGTACAGGTATTTTCTGCCTCGCATTAGTGCCCCTTAATAGATTTCAGTTCAATCTTCGCTGCCA
>Ga0114920_10001236_pt1 | contig 11730 bp, 9 predicted proteins | sample ChitaG_FD_88683 | JGI IMG/M metagenome (GOLD analysis project Ga0114920, IMG submission 88683) | Deep subsurface microbial communities from South Pacific Ocean to uncover new lineages of life (NeLLi) - Chile_00310 metaG | ecosystem: Environmental > Aquatic > Marine > Oceanic > Sediment ... | reverse complement strand
TGTTCCTTCGCTCGTCTCCGTCTCCGAGAAACCCGCTGAAATGACGATTGCTCCCCGAATGCTCGATTCCGCGGCTTGCTCGATGAGATCGGGGACATAGCGACCGGGAACAGCGAGGATGGCCAGATCCACTGGGCCCGGAATGTCGACCAGGTTTGCATACGCCGTAAGTCCTAGGATTTTGCGTTCCTTGGGATTTACCGGGTATAGGGGGCCGGAGAATTCACGTTTTAGCATGTTAGACAGGATCGTGTGTCCGAGTTTCCCCGTGGTCACCGAAGCACCCACTACGGCAGCAGAACGTGGGAAAAAGACCGCTCGCAGCGCTTCTACGGAGACTCGATCCCTCATCGGTCTCCCTCCAGGGTGGGGACCACCTTTGCTCCATAAGGGTTGACAACTACCCTGGGCTTAGTTATTCCCACATGAGACACCGCTCCCTCCATCGCTTCCTCGACGGTCTCCGCTGGGGTCATCATCATTTCTTCAACTATCTTCGGTGAGATGGATGATACAAGGAAGACGCGCATGCGTGGGAAGACACGGTCGCAGAGGTAGCAGGCGATATGCTCACCGTGAATGTCAAACTGGCCTCGGTCCCTGCGGTCCAGGATATCCTTCGGACAGGTAGCATCGCGAAGCCAGGTGTAAAGAGGATCACTACCCACCCCCTCGGTGCACTCCGCGACGAGGATGATCGCTCCGCCATCGCGAACCAGGGGAACACCTACCTGCATCCCGCGCACCGCCTGGTAGAAGTTGACGTCGGTCGGTGCACCGCCGCCAGACGTCAGAAGAATATCGTAGCGCCCCCTCACGGAGACGGTATACAGGCGTGCCGCGACTTTCACCCCATGATTCCATGCCGCTTCCATGTCGCCAGCGACCGCTTTCACTAACTGCCCCTCGCCGTTCCACACAACGTTCACGATGAACTCCAAACCGGCCATCCGCGCCGCCTCGGTCAACTCCTCATGGATCACATTTCCTTTCACCCGGCAGAAGCCAACCCCCTCAGTATTAACGTTCGCTGGACGGTGGTTCCTTCGAATCGTCGCCTCCCCGGCCACCCCAGGGACGATCAACTTACGCCCCCCACCGTATCCGGCAATCACATGTGGAATGATGCATCCGGTTCCAATAATAAGGTCGCTCTCCGCCACCAGCCGATTGATCCAGATCTCGGTGCCGTAAGAACTGGTTCCGATGCAGACCAACGAGGCCTTATCCGAGGCATCGTGATTGACCCATCGGACGCGCGAGAGAACACCATTGCCAAAACGCTCCTGCGCTTCCTCTCGGGTAATCGGTCGGTGTCCGCCACAGGCAATCACGATCATGATTCGTTCGTCCGGGATTCCGGCCTCGTTCAACTCATCGAGGATCATTGGGATGATCACCGCATCGGGCACATCGCGGGTCAGGTCGCATGCCAGGATTACAGCGTCCCGACGACCCCGGCCAAGCACAGAGAGACGTTCTGAGCCGATCGGTGCCTCCATAGCACGACGCACTTCGGCGGCAACGTCCTCTTTCACGGGCAGAGCCTGCGGGTGGAGGACCTTCACCAGCAGTTCCTCATCCAAGGAGGCGGTCTTTGTTCCCCGTCCGTAGAACAGCTCGATCCTTTTCATCCGGTTCTTACCCGACGATTGCCCCGGAGGCCGCTGAGGAAACAGACCTCGCGTAGCGGGCGAGGTAGCCTTTTGTCACCTTAGGAGAGGGTGGTATCCATTCTGTACGTCGCTTGGTAAGCTCCTCAGCCGAGAGACTTACGTTCAGGATCCGCTTCGGGATATCCATCTCCACGATATCGCCGTCTCTAATGAGCGCAATGGGGCCGCCTTGCATTGCCTCTGGCGAGACGTGCCCGACGACCGGCCCGCGGCAGGCTCCTGAGAAGCGGCCATCGGTGATCAGAGCGCACTCATTGTCAAGACCCTTCTGGACAAGGGCCTCGGTCGCCGAGATCATCTCCCGCATGCCCGGCCCACCCTGTGGACCCTCATACCGAATGATGACCACATCGCCAAACCGGATTTCATCGTTATAGATCGCATTACGCGCGTCTTCCTCCGAATCAAAGACGCGTGCAGGGCCTGTGTGTACCAGCATTTCTTGAGAGACTGCCGACTGTTTTACCACCGCTCCATCTGGGGCAAGACTCCCCTTAAGGATAGTCAGCCCACCTTGAGCGTGAACGGGGTTCTCTATGGGCCGGATGACCTCATCGTTCCAAATCGGAGCGTCCTTGATCGTCTCTCGCACCGACAGTCCGGCAACAGTCATCGCATCCAGATCCAAGCTCTCTTTGAGACGCCACATGACTCCACGGATTCCACCTGCATCATCCAGGTCTTTCACGTAATAGGGGCCGGATGGAACGAGGTTGCACAGCTGTGGGGTCTCTTGACCGATCTTGTGGAACCAGTCCAACGTGACGGGAATCCCGGCCTCATGGGCGATCGCTGGGATGTGCAACGTCATGTTTGTCGATCCGCCAATGGCCATCCCGACGCGGATTGCGTTGCGGAATGATCCCTCCAAGAGGATCCGGCTCGGGGTTAGGTTCTGTCCCACCAGACGCATGAGCTGTTCTCCGCTCTTCTTGGCGATGTGTAACCGCCGCACGTCCACTGCGGGGATGGTTGCCGATCCAGGAAGAGCCAAGCCAAGCGCTTCAGCCATCGCTTCCATCGTATTAGCAGTGTACATTCCAGAGCAGGCACCCACGCCTGGCGAGACGCGACACTCGAGTTCCTCAAGTTCTTCTTCACTCATCTTCCCCTCAAGGACCTTGGCGATATACTTGGACGTGCTTAAGGCGGTTACCCGCTCGCACTGGTAGGTTCCGGGGAGCATGGGCCCCCCTTGAATAAAGATCGCTGGAATGTCCAACCGCGCCATCGCCATCAGCATCCCGGGGACGATCTTGTCACACGAGGCGATGCACACCATCCCGTCGAACCGATGGGCTTCAACGACCAGCTCCACTGAATCTGCGATCACGTCGCGGCTAGGCAAGACGTAGCGCATCCCCACCGTTCCCTCCGTGATGCCATCACAGATGGCGATGGTATTCGTTTCCAGCGGGATGCCTCCTTCACGGATGATCCCTTCCTTCACGGCCTGAGAGACATCGCGCAGGTGCCGGTGCCCGGGGACGATCTCCGTCCACGAGTTCACCACAGCGATCAGAGGTCGTGCAAGATCCTCGCTCGTCAGGCCGTCCGCCCGCAGGAACGACCGGAATCCCGCTCGATAGAGCCCATCGGTAACGTCCGCACTCCGCCGTTTCATCGTTTTTGCACTGTCACTTTCCATTCTCATCTCCTTGTCATGAAACCCTGTATTGTTCGACTACGTCCCAGTTTATCTCGACCCCCAAACCCGGGCCCTGAGGGACAGTGACGTAGCCATCTGCATCGGGTCCCAAGGGTTCAGTCAGAAGCATGTCGCGCACCTCAAGCGGGTATCCAGGAGGATCATGCGGACACTCCATCCATGCACAGTTGGGAAGAGTAGCAGCTAATTGAAGGTTTGCCGCGACACTGTGCGCCGTCCCCCAGATGTGAGGGATACACTGCACCCCGAAGGCTTCGGCAACAACGCCGATCTTTCGCGTCTCAAGGATTCCTCCAGAGAAGGCGGCGTCCGGCTGAACAATGTCGAAGCACTCTCGTTGCAGAAGCTCGCGGTACCGCTTGATCCCCACCTCGGTCTCCGCGCCAGCGATGGGGATGTCCAGCTTCCTCCGTAAGGTCGCCAGTCCATCCATGTCCATTCCTGGTAGCGGATCCTCGTACCAAGCAAAGTTCAGGGGCTCGATGGTCTTCCCAAATGCGAGAGCGGTCCGATAATCCCAGCAGGGGGGCGGCTCCGAGCCAGGGACCAATCCGTAAGCGGGCATGTTCGATTGGTTTGCGTCGACCATTAGTGTCACCTCGGGTCCGACGGCCTCTCGCGCCGCTTCCATCGCCTCTACGTCCTGACGGTAGTCGACACGATGGGCACGGATCTTGATCGCCGTGAACCCACGCTCGAGCAGCGGGCGCAGCCTAGTCGCCATCTCCCTTGCGTCATACAGTCCTGCCGTGCTGCAGTAGGCGCGGATACGCTCCTGTCCGCCACCCATCAGCTTGTGAAGTGGGAGACCGGCCGCCTTTCCGATGATGTCCCACAACGCAAATTCTACGAACCAGGGATAACCGTGGAACATTCGCAAGCCGCCAACAAGGGCTTGCATGTGGTGAATCACCTGAAAGGGGTCCTTGCCGATCAGGTATCGTCGCAGGTAGGTCTCGATGATCTGGCGGGAGTAGCTCGGCTTGTCAGCAGAGAACTTGAACGGGTCGTCCCACCAGCGATCCCGGTTCGAACTGTAGCCGACGATCCCTCCATCAGTGACTACCTCCAGTAGCGTGACCTCAAACACCTTGTTCTGAACCCCAGGGAAGAGGCAACTCTCAAACGGCTCCGGATGTGGAAGCAAAATGTCTGTAGCCTTGACATCAACGACCTTCATGAATGCTCCTTTCGTTCGCTTCTCATCTCCTCATCATTGCCCTTCCTGCCTCAAGTGCCTCCAGATTCATAGGAAGGCTGGACGACTTGAACCGGGCCTGCAGCGTCGCCTTGAGGAGGTCCTCGTCGACCGGAAATCCGCCAATGGCAGTGACCCCACCCAGAATGATTACGTTGGTTACGTCGTAGCGGCTCCGGTACTTGGCGGCAATCCGCGCCGCAGCCTCTGTAGCCTGCAGTCGATAGACTGCCGTGCTCCTCGACTTGAGCCTTTCCCAAACCTCGTCAACGGGTGGATAGCTCTCGGATAGCTGGTCCCGAACCGGGACAACCGGCTGTGCGTTCGCAATCACCACCCCGTCGGGTCTTAGGTAGTGGAGACAACGAAGCGCTTCATAGGGCTCAAAGGCGATCAGGTAATCGGCTGTCCCCGGTGCGATCATCGGACCATGCACACACGATCCGATCCGTACATTGCTTATCACAGACCCCTCCCGCTGGGAGGCTCCGAACGTCTCACCGACGATGACCTTCTCCCCTGTGCTCCGGACAGCCTGCGCCAGCAGGCGAGAGGCGGAGATGATCCCTTGCCCACCAATTCCTGTGATCAGGATGTTCGTCTCACGCATCGCCTCCCCCTATGATCGCGCCGACTGGACAGACTACGACGCAGTCCCCACAGCCGACACACTTCCCTACATCAATCGTTGCCTTCTTCGCCTCGGCATCCCACTTGATCGCCGAGCAGCCAAAAGTAGTTAGACACACCCGACATCCAATACAAGCATCTGATTCTACCAGGAAAGGAGCCCTCCTTACTTCGCCCCGTTTGGCTGCCAACCGCTGCTCTTGCAGGGCGCACGGTCCCTCGGAGATGACAATCGATGGACCATCATAGGCAAGTGCTTCTGCAAGTGACTTTGAAACAGCCTGACTGTCATGGGCTGAAACGACACTCACGTGCTCAAAACCCAGAGCACGAACCACGTCAGGAATGGAGAGACCTGTTGTCGGGCTGCCCACAGCTGTTAACCCAGTTCCGGGGTTCGGCTGAAAGCCTGTCATCGCTGTATAGCTATTGTCGAGTAAAAGAATCGTCACGTTTGAACGGTTGTACGCGATATTGGCCAAGGGCGGCAGTCCACTATGAAACAGTGTGGAATCCCCCATGATCGCGACTATTGGTCGATCCAGCCCGGCTTTGGAAAAACCGTGCGCCATGCCTGCACCTGCACCCATACAAAGTAAAGTATCCAGCATTTCGAACGGATAGGAGCTTACTAGGGTATAGCAACCGATGTCGCCAACGATCAACGGCTTCTGCGGAAATTCCTTCATTGCAAGTCGAAGTCCGTAGTAGGTTGAGCGATGAGGACACCCTGGACAGAAAATCGGGGGTCGACGGGGAAGTGCATAGGCCTTGATCGTGACTTCATTTGTTTCAATTCCTAACACCTGGCCCACCCCCGCGGAGACTATCGATGGGTTCAACTCTCCCTCTATTGGGATCAACCCCTCGTTTTTCCCGTGCACCTTGATGGAAAGACCAGCCTTTTGTACGGCGACACGTGTCTGCTCCTCTACGAAGGGCTCAAGCTCCTCAATGACGATGATTTCATTGACTTCACCGGCAAATGCCGTAACCGTCTCAGATGGGAATGGATAGGACATCCCCAGCTTCAGCACTGATACGTCATCCTCGATTCCAAGACGACTCACTGCTTCAAGCACATAGTTGTGAGCGACTCCATTTGTAATTATCCCCAGTCGTTTACCAGTGTAGATCCTTTGTACGAGGGGAAATACTGAAAGCCTCTCCCCTACCTCAGCGAGGCGAGAATTCAACCACCGGTGTCTCTGGAGTGCCAGTGCTGCCACACAGATCCACCTTGCCTTATCATCAACGAAGTCTGCCTTCCGACGAGGGGTTCTCTCGATGGTTCCCAAGTCTAATAAATGACTGGTGTGGCTCACGCGGGGCGTTGAGTTCAAGATAATGGGCAATTCTAGCATCTCAGAGATCTCAAAAGCCATCTTGGCGTAGTAGAAACCCTCTTGTGGGTCAGATGGGTCGAGAATGGGTATCTTGACAAATCGAGCAAAGACCCGAGCATCCTGTTCATTCGATGATGTGTGGCATTGGGCATCTCCCGCGGAAAAGACGACCATACCTCCGCGAACCCCGGTGTAGGCGAGTGTAGCCAAAGCATCAGCCGCTACGTTCAACCCCAAGTGCTTCATTACAGCCATCGAGCGAAGTCCTGCGACAGCAGCACCAGCAGCACATTCCACCGCTACCTTCTCGTTTGCCGACCACTCGACGTAGTGTCCGTACTCCTCGGCAAAGTTGATCAGCGTTTGGAGCACTTCTGACGATGGAGTGCCTGGGTAGCCTGCTGCAACATCGACACCTGCTGCAATGGCTCCCCAAGCAATCGCTTCATTGCCTAACATGAAACGTTTTTCTTCCTTCGTTGCCTTGGAGGCATTCATCTATTCTCCTTTCCTTAAAAGACCTTTCAGTCGTGGGTCAAGAACATCTCGCAGCGCGTCTCCAACCAGATTGAAAGCGACTACCGTGATCACAATTGCCAATCCGGGGAATGTCGCGTACCACCAGGCGATGAGCATAAATCGGCGCCCAGAACTCGTTAGGAGCCCCCATTCCGGCAGAGGGGGTTGCACACCGACGCCTACAAAGCTGAGCGTTGCTGACAGAAGAATAGCCCACCCAACCTGAATCGTGGCATGAACCAGAATAGGCGTAATGCAGTTTGGGATAATATGTACTCTCATGATGCGCCATGCGCTTGCCCCCATTGCGCGACCACTTTCCACGTATTCTTTTTCGCGGATTGAGAGAACCTGTCCTCGCATCAGCCGCGCGGTTGCGGGCCAGAAAACAAGAGAAACCGCGATAATAACGTTCCGTATTCCGGGCTTAAGGGCCACTGCTATCGCCATTCCTAAGATTACGTTCGGGACAGACATAAAAATATCGGCTATGCGCATGAGCGCCTCGTCAAGCCAACCGCCTACATATCCTGCAACTAACCCAAGGATTGTCCCAAAGGTGGCCGAGAAGCCGATGGAGACTACACCGATCATTAACGAAAGGCGGGCCCCCAAAAGAATCCTACTCAACAGGTCTCTCCCCATATCATCCGTGCCCAGCCAGTGTTTAGCAGTAGGAGAGCGAAGCATCCTTTCCAGGTGGACGGCCCTTCTTCCGTCCTCTGGATAAGGCGCTATCCAAGGCGCTAGCAGCGCCACCAAGGCAATTAGAACTAACATCACTGCGCCGATCATCCCCAACTTGTTTTGAACGAGGAGTCTAAGGATTCGCATCTTCCCTTTCTTTTGTCGCCCTTACTTTTGTCGAATTCGCGGGTCGAGGACGAAATACGAAAGATCAGCCAACAGATTAAAAACCATGCGGATAACCCCAAACAGCATAGTGAGAGCGATGATCGCTGGGTAGTCCGCTGTTAGCGCAGATTGAGCCGCATAGAGCCCGAGTCCTGGCCAGTCGAATACCGTCTCCACAGCAACAGTTCCTCCGAGGAGAAAGCCGAACTGCATCCCCATGATTGTTACAATTGGAATAAGAACGTTCCGAAATGCATGCCAAATAACGCTCCGTTCCTTGTGCCCCACAGCCCGTGCGGTGCGAACGTAGTCGTCCTGCAACGTGTTCAGGAGACTGGTACGCGTTAATCGAGAGAAGAGACCCAACGAGGTAATTCCCAAGGTGAACGCCGGAAGAACAATATGTCGGAGGCTACTGCCCAGGGCCGGCCAGTTTCCCACGATGAGGCTGTCCAAGATGTAGAAACCGGTTATAGGACGAAATCCAATCAACGAATTGATTCGTCCCCCTTGTGGCATAAGTCCGTGTGCTGCCAAGCAAAGGCCAATTTGCAGGATAATCCCTAACCAGAAGCGAGGTATAGCGAGCCAGAAGATAGAAAAACCGCTCGCTACAATATCAAATAGCTTTCCTCTGTACACCGCTGAGACAATCCCCAGCAGGCACCCCAAAAGCACGGCAAGAACCATTGATACCAAGGCAAGTTCTACAGTGGCAGGGAAGAACTGCCTTAGATCTTGGCTCACTGGTCGCCAGGTATGAATTGACTTTCCAAAATCACCCTTGAGTACTCGTCCCAGATTGAGGAAGTATTGAACTACTAGTGGCTTATCAAGATCGTACTCCGCCGCTATTCTTTGAACGATCTCCTCAGAGGCACCCTCGCCGGCCATCACCCGTGCAGGATCGGCTGGGACCACATGCGAAAGAAAGAAGATGATTGTATAAAGGCCTAGGAGTATGGCAGGCAGAATGCTAAGTCTTCTCAAAAGGTATACCCAAATCGACACTACCACTCCTCCTGAACCTGCTGGAGGTCTGCCACACGATGCTCTCCATTCACAACCGCACTGCTTCTCCTCTTAGACTTAGAAGAGGGGTGTAGGACAACGCACTACACCCCTTCGGTTTTTCGCATCCACGCCTTTTAGGCGGGCATTTAACTCCTACTCCCGATACATGTCGTAGATGTAGGCAAAGCCCGGATAGAACGAGATGGCGTAGTAACCTTTGATGTCCTTTCTTGTAGCGGCGACTTGCGTTCCCTCGGCAATGAAGATGTTCACTGCGTCACCCACTACTATCTCCTGAAGTTCATAGGCGATGGCCTTTAGCTCGTCAGGGTCAGTGGTAGTAGCCGCACGCGCGTAGACATCTTCGTAGTAGGGATTGCAGTACGCGGACCAGTTCCAAGGGTCATCGCAGAAGTAGATCGGCTTTAGAGTCTGTGAGAATGGGTCATTGAAATCTGGAGCATTGTAGCGGATGGTCATATACGGCCTCTCTTGCGGATCCAAACTGTTCATCTCGACAAGTGTAGGCCAGGGGTAACTCCGAATCTCCAGAGAAATGCCCAACTGAGCCAAGTTGGATTGGAGGGCCTCAGCAATTTGCTGCTGGAAGCCGAGGCCAGTAATAGTCAGTATGTCCAGTGTAAAGCCACCTTCCGGATGACCAGCTTCGGCAAGGAGCTCAGCCGCTTTCTCCAGATCGGTCTCGTACATGACCACGCCATCGTTGTGGTAGAGCAATCCGCGTCCCAGCCCACCTTGTGCCTGACGAGCATAGCCTTGGAAGATGTACTGAATCGTGTCCGTATACGGGAAGGCATAAGAGATTGCCTGCCGGACCTTTGGGTTATCTAGCGGTGCCCTCTGGTTGTTCATGTGGACTATCCAATGTTGGGTAGTAGAATTGGCGTGCACATTAACATCCTTGGCAACAACTAGGCTCGGAATGTCTGTAAACGCGATGTCTTCAGTGTAGTCAAGGGTCCCGATCAGAAGTCCCAGCTTTCGACTCGAAGGCTCCCGCACGATCTTGAAATTGATCTTTGTAAAGTGCTTTCCTTCCCATCCACCCCAGTAGTCCACAAACGCTTCCAGGATCACGTACTGTTCGTGGACCCACTCGGTGATGACGTAAGGTCCTGTGCCCACCATATTCTCTCTTGTCCACTCGGTCGCCCACGGGTCATCGCTGGTCGCATGAGCTTTGAAGGCTGTCGGAGAGACAATATACGGGCCGTCAATTGCTGAGAGCAAGTTCGGGAAGATGGAGTAAGGCCTTTTCAGGTTGAACTTCACCACGTACTCACCTTCGACAATGACTTCGTCAATGACATCGAGGAACCAGCTTGCAGGACCTTTAGCGATCCCGATGAGCCGGTCAAAGCTGTACTTGACAGCTTCAGCATTGAATGGGGTGCCATCATGGAAGAGCACGCCCTGGCGAAGGTAAAAGACCCAAACTTTCCCGTCCTCAAAAACCTTCCAATCGGTGGCAAGAATTCCTACCACCTTGTTGGGATCCTCTTTATCTGCCCGACACAGCCGTTCGTATACGTTGTAGAACATGAACCAGGTATTGTTCGTTGGCATCGTCGCTGCCGGATCCAAATTACCTGGATCTCCTCGGAAGCCTACGTTAATGACATTCTCTTGAGCTACTCCCACGAAACTCATTACTCCAAAGCACATAACGAGTAACGCAACCAACCACACAGCTTTGCAAAGCTTCATATCACAACCTCCTTTTCTTCCCTGTGTTGAAAGAACTGCCGACACATTAGCTTGCTGCTCCAGCATCACCTCCTTTCCAAAACCTTGGGTTGACTTACAACTACAGAAACATCACCATGGCTTCCCTTTGCACTGTTCCCTCTCATGCCTTTCTTCCTAGTTCTTGCATATGTCTGCATATTTCCTTCCCATATGTTTGATAACAGCTCTATTCCAATAATTTCGCGATTTTCCGCGCTCCTCCGCGCACCAGTTGGATGTATTTCGTCTCCCTCCCAGCGTCCAAACGATGCAGTGGGCCTCCCACGGAGATACCTCCCAAGACATCTCCAGCACTAGAAAGAATCGGCGCGGCAACCGAAAATGTCCCCTCATCGAGTTCACCCCGACTGACTGCAAAACCGTCCCTGCGAATCTGCTGAAGCCTGTTGAATAGCTCTTTGAGGGACGTAATCGTCTTCTCTGTAAAGCGATTAAGGGTCACAGAGGCAAGCACCCTCTTTTGTGCAGCGTCGTCCAGACCAGCAAGCAGAACCTGCGCAGACGCACCCGCGTACAAAGGGTACATCGCTCCCGGTTTGTAGCTCAGTTTTAGGCTGTGATTGCTCTCAAACCCTGCAAGACAAACGGCATGAGTACCCATAATCGCTACAAGATGAGCCGTCTCATTAGTCCGGTCGACAAGCTCTTGGAGGATTGGATAGGAAACATCAACAAGCCTAGAAGGATTCTGCGCGACAGAGGCGAGCTCAAGCAGCCGCGGCCCGAGCTTGAAGAACCTTCCACTCTTCTCTCGTACCAGGAACCCCGATCCCTCAAGCGTCTGGACATACTTGTAGACCGTACTCTTGGAAAGACCCATGCGCTCGGCGATCGAGGATGTATCGAGCAAAGGAGTCTCTTCCGAGAACAGACTGAGGATCTCCAATCCTTTTCTCAGCGTACTCAGTTCGACACCCTTACGCTCCATAGTCGCTACCGCCTTGCTATTCGTTATATGGAATAGAGCTTCCATATAATGATAAAGCTTTCCCGTCGAATGTCAAGTCCCTTTAGTTGGAGTTAGGGCATCGGAACCCGGGAAGGGAAGGGAAG
>Ga0114920_10001233_pt1 | contig 11747 bp, 14 predicted proteins | sample ChitaG_FD_88683 | JGI IMG/M metagenome (GOLD analysis project Ga0114920, IMG submission 88683) | Deep subsurface microbial communities from South Pacific Ocean to uncover new lineages of life (NeLLi) - Chile_00310 metaG | ecosystem: Environmental > Aquatic > Marine > Oceanic > Sediment ... | reverse complement strand
CCGGCCGAGGCCGATAATGCCCGGGGTATTCTCTGTACCTGAGCGCCGGTCTCTCTCCTGGCCGCCGCCATACATTAGGGGCTCAAGCCTGGTCCCCTTCCTGAGATAAAGGGCACCAACCCCTTTGGGGCCGTAGAACTTGTGGGCCGACATCGACAGCAGGTCCACGCCGAGCTCGCCGACATCTACCGGGATATGACCCACTGCCTGCACGGCATCACTATGAAAACAGATGCCGGCTTCCCGGGCAATGCCGCCTATCTCAGCCAGCGGCTGGATGGTGCCTATCTCGTTGTTGGCCTGCATCACCGAAATGAGGATGGTCCTATCAGTGATAGCCCGCCGGACATCATCAGGGTCAACCAGGCCCTGGCCATCGACACCTAGATAGGTTACTTCAAAACCCCTCTTCTCCAAAAACCTGGCCGTCTCTATAATGGCATGGTGCTCAATAGCCGTGGTAATGATGTGGTTCCCCCTATTCTTATGGGCATAGGCGACGCCGATTAGGGCCAAGTTATCGGCCTCGGTACCGCCAGAGGTGAAGATAATCTCCTCGCTGCGGGCACCGATAAGGCCGGCTACCTGGGCCCGGGCCTGCTCAAGGGCACTTCTGGCCTCCTGCCCATAGCAATAGATGGCTGAAGGGTTGCCAAAGACATCGCTAAAGTAGGGCAGCATGGCTCTGGCCACCTCAGGGTGGGTGGGCGTGGTCGCGGCATAGTCAAGATATATCCTTTTCATCTTCAGCAACCGCAGTTAAATAAATTCATGGCCGCCATCGGGCAGCCACATCTATAACTCCAGAGGAACTACACCACCACCGGTATCGTAACATCTTTAAAAATCAGCCACCTAAAATACAAAGCTGGCTCCCGCTTAACTCTAGCCTTGCCGTATATCGGGATGCCAGCCTGCCTAATGGTCGCTCTCTTCTTCCAGGGACTTTATGAATACCTCGGGAACGCCAGGTGCCTGGCCGTCCACCCATCTTTTGAGGCAACTCAGGGAACAGAAGCTGTAACGGTCAATGGTTTCCAAGGCCTTAAGGGAGGAGACAACCAGCCAGCCCCGAAGAACCTGGCAGGGCAGCTCCTCCTGGCCGAATTCCACCTTGCGGCCACATGAATGACAGATACAGCACCTGTTTACCATCTAGTCTCTCCCCGGTCTAATTAGCCTACCGCCCCGGCCTTGGCCCGCTCGCTTTCCTGCCGCCGGTCAACTAAGTCCTGAAGGGTTATTGATTCCAGTATTCGGTCAGTCGCCTTTTTTATCTCAATCCAGACATCGCGGGTTATGCAGTTATCGCCCGTCCAGCATACCCTGGGGTCATCAACACACTCCGCCGGCGCTGTTGAGCCCTCGGTGGCCCGAATGACGTCGCTAAGCCTTATCTCAGCCGGGGCCCGGGCCAGAACAAAGCCGCCGTTGGCCCCTCGGATACTCCTTACCAGACCGGCAATGCGCAGCGGGATAAATAGCTGGGCCAGGTACTGCTCCGAGATGTGCCGTCTCCGGGCAACATCCCTTATCAGGGTGGGTCCCTGACCGAACTGTACCGCCAAGTCAAGCATCGCCTCCATTGAATGTCTGCCTCTCGCCGAAAGCTTCATCTCTTTTGCCTCCCTAAGAATAGTATAATTATCATCTTTTATTAATAAATATTATATTACTAAAAGTAAATTGTCAAGTCATTTTATTAAAGAGAGGGCGTTTAAGACCATAGGAAAGCGGACACCAAAGATAGAGATACCTGAGCTTGATAACGCAACCAAATTATATTTTGGGAAAGCTGAAGCCAGTGTCAATCACTGGCCACCGAGAAACCGCTGGTCGTCCGGCTGTGCAGCTCCTTATCTATCAGCAGGGCTTCAACCCCAGATAGCCGTTCCAGAAGGGCCAGGGCATCGTTCATGCCCAGCACCAGGGCGGCCGTAGATAGGGCATCAGCATAGGTGGTGTCATTGGCCAGCACGGTGGCACTGGCCAGCTCAGTCGGTGATGAGCCGGTGCGCGGGTCTATGATATGGTGGTAGCTGTAATCGGCGGTAAAGGCAGCCTCGTAGTCTCCTGAGGTGGCGATGCAGCCATTGCTTGACTCCAATACCTCGTAGTAGCCGGCCAGTGCCCGCGGGTGGCTGATACCTACCCGCCAGGGGTGACCGTCCTGCCTCATGCCGCGCAGGGACAGGTCGCCGCCGGCTTCCACCAGCACCCGGGTCAGGCCCCGGGCCCTAAGCAGGGCCGCCGCCTGGTCAACGATGTAGCCCTTGGCGATGCCGTCCAGGGTAATGCCCATGCCCGTCTTGGCCAGAGCAACATCGCGGCCCTTGATATTGAGCATCTGGTAACCCACCAGTTGCCGTATCTGGGCCACGGCGGCGGCATCGGGAGGCGCCCCATAGTGGGTAAAGTGGTCCTGGTACAATTCCACCAGGGGCTTGACGGTAACATCAAAGGCACCGCCGGTCAATTCGGCACAGTATTGGGCCCGCTCCAGTACGGCCACCAGTTCACTGGAGGCACCGGCCAGCCGACCGGTACTGTTCAAGCGCGATAGCTCGCTTGATGCATCGTGGCGGCTTAGGATGCTTGACAAACGCTCAACCTCGGCAAAGGTATCCTGAACAGTCTCGACGCATCTGGCCTGGTCATCATCAACAAGGGTGATAGTGATGAAGGTGCCCAGCAATCTTCGCGTCTCGCTGTAGGTGTCAAGCCCAGAATTTGAAATTAGCGCTTTAAGGCCCATGCCGCCGGCCGCCAGGACACCGGCACCGATAGCCGTTATGCGTATGAAGCTACGCCGAGTCATCTTCTTCATGGTTTTTCACCTCATGCCACCACATTGTTTGATTAACCAGAGAACAATTTTACGGCCACGATGGCCAAGATAATTACGACCACGGCCAGCACCAGGAGGGTGAGCACCCGGTTATAGACACGATTCTCACCCTCTATTGCCTCTACCCGCTCCGCCCGCTCCTTGGCCGCCTTTTCATAGCCATAACCCGACATCAGGGCATCCCAGAGACAGGCGTCAACACAGCGGCCGCAATAGGTACAGACTGCCGTATCCACCTCAAACTCATCCACCATATAGGTGAGGTCACACCTTAAACACCGCTTGGCCTCTTTAATGGCCTCCTTCTCCTTCAGGCTGAGTTCTACCTCGGCAACGCTGCCCTTCTGCTGCTCGTAACGCAAGACGGTGGGCACTTTTGGTGGCCAGCCTCCTTTGGCTTCCCTGAGGGGGGTTACTGCTTCTTCTTGTACCGGCGGCGCCAGCGTCTCTTCAATGTCCCCGCTGCCACCCAGGTATTTGTCTATGGCGATGGCGGTCCATCTGGCGGCAGCAATCGACTCAATGACTGAGCGTGCCTCATTCACGGCATCTCCCCCGGCAAAAATACCCTCCCTGACGGCAAGGGCATCAGGGGTAATCTGAATCGTATTGCCTCGACCGAGGGCAGCAATAACGGTATCCGCAGGCAGAATATGCTCTGTACCAGCAATAGTATCATATTGAACCCTGCCCTGGCTATCAAATCCAAACGAACGTATTTTAAGGCTCTCGACCCCTTTAATATACCCTTCATCACTCACAACCCTGACAAAAGTAAGCCAGGGATGGATAACGACGCCTTCTTCCAAAGCCTGGTCAACCTCCCAAGGTTCAGCCTCCCTATCGCCCTGGTGCTCCTGGCCAAACATATGGACATCACTGGCACCCAGGCGTAGCGCGGTACGGGCACAATCAAAGGCAACACCACCACCCCCCAGCACAACAACCCTCTTGCCCAATTTAACCTCCTTACCCTGGCTGACATCTTCTAAAAAGGAGGTGCCAGCTAGCACCCCGTCAAGGTCAGCACCAGGAATAGGCAGCTTCACCCCCTGGTTGATACCTACCGCCAGTAAAACAGCCTGATAGCCCTGCTCAAAGAGACTCTCTACAGAATCCACCTTGGTATTTGTCCTTATGTCAACGCCAAGGTTTTCTATCTCCTTGATCTCAGCCTTAAGTATTTCCTTGGGCAGCTCGTAGCCAGGGATACTACTCAGCATCTTACCCCCTGGCTCGGGCATGGCTTCAAAGACGGTCACTGAGTGACCCAGCCGGGCTAGATAGTAGGCGGCGGCCAAACCGGCTGGCCCTGAGCCGACAACGGCCACCCGTTTCCCGGTGGGTGGGGCAGCCTTAAGGTTTTGCTTCCATAGCCCGGTATCATGCTCAGCAGCAAATCGCTTAAGTACTCGGATAAGAATATGCTCATCTAGCTGATTACGCTGACACTCAGCCTCGCAAGGATGCAAACAGACATAACCACAGACTGAAGGGAAGGGAATCTTCTCCCGAATTACGGCTACCGCCTCAGGGAACTTACCTTCACCAATAAGACGCACGTAACGGGACACATCAACACCGGCCGGGCAGGCCTGACTGCAGGGGGCTATGCCTACCCTTTTGGTTATTACCTTCTGGCGGGCGATGACAATAGCATCTACCGGGCATCTCCGGGCACACTTGACGCAGCCGGTACATCGGTCTTGAGACCAGACAAATTCCCCGCCCTTGGTCTGCTTGGTACTGGCAACCTTAGCCTCATGCTTCCGAGTCTCAATCTTTATCTTTAAGCCACTTTTGGCACTAGCCACCGCATGACTCCGTACAGATAGTTACTCTACCCTTCTGTGCATCACCTGGCAAATAGTCTTCCAAAACCATCAACAAACCACATCCGCACCTTAAGTATTATATCCATTGTTGCCCCAACAGGGCACAGATAGTGGCACCAGAAATCATAGATAAACATGGCCACACCCAGGGTCACCACCACCAGCAGCCACTGCTCGGCGTTACCCTCAAGGCTGAAAATGGTGGTCCAGGGTTCAAAAACCGACAGTGACGGGCTGCGCATTATCAGGACTATTAACAGGACCAGCCAAAGTATGACATAGCGAGTGTTGCGTAACAAGAGTTGCCGCTTGGTGATGGGTCTCACCCTGCTACCACCCATAAAGTGGGCCCCTTCCTGCAGGGCGGCAAAGGGACACAGCCAGAAGCACCAGAAATTCTTGGCAAAGAAAATAGCCAGAGCCACCAGGCCGAAAACCAGAATATAGAGGAACAGGTTGCTCTGCCATGATGGGGCGAAGCCCACCGGCCAGATGGTAAAATTGACCAGGCTTAAGGGGCTTGAAAGCCAGACGCCCAACACTATAAAGCCGAAGAGCAGGGTGAAGTAGCGCAGCCAGTGCCGTTTCCTTAAGGTCGGCAGCATACGAAAGCCCACCACCGTGCCCAGCCCAACTAACAGCATTATCTCAGCGGTACCAAACCTGATGGGCTCCTCGAGGGTGGGATAGGGATCACCCAGCTGCTCAGACACCAGTTGCCGCCCGGCTTGTACCCCCGTGGCCACGCCGGTAGAAGAGTGCGTGGCCCCGCTGGCGACATCAATATCTTCATCCAGCATAAGGGGTTGGCTGTACTGGCGGCCAATATACTGGCTGAAGAATTCCTTTTCAAACAGCTTACCGTACCAGGCTGGCGAGTCATGGTGTTCAGGCACCTGCACACTAAGGATGGTACCCTCCAGCGACCATGTCACCATAACCGTCATCGGACCGCCATAGCCCTGGCCCTCAGTGGCGGTAACATAGCCCAGCTGGTAGTCATTAGCGTCACTGGCGACATAGAGGTAGCTTCCTTCGGCCGGCTCACTTAGCAGCAACTCAAAACTGGCCGCCTCAGGTAGAGCCTCAGGTAGATAGGGTTCAACATCGGGGTCGTAGGAAAGCTGGCCGTAGGCACCGGCACCTACCAGGCTGAACACGGCCAGGACGACCAGTGTCTGTGAGCCATGCATTCTCCAGAACTTAGCCAGCGCCAAGGGCACATCCCTCTTTAGCCTGTTTATAACCAAGTAGTTAGTTTACAATTTTTATAACATCAGGTCAAGACAAAAAACTATTTATAGCGGCTAACTAGCCACTAGAGCGGCTACCTTTAGTAAGATGGTCACCAGACTAATAGCCGCCGCCGCCAGCACCAGAAACATAACCACCAGGTTTCTTATCAGGCAGTTCTTGTTGGCCTGGGCCTTATCCTTGCCCATAAGAGGCTAGCCTCCCGGCGCATCTTAAGTATTATATCCATTGTTGCCCCAACAGGGCACAGATAGTGGCACCAGAAATCATAGATAAACATGGCCACACCCAGGGTCACCACCAGCAGCAGCCACTGGTCGGCGGTACCCTTAAGGCTGAAGAGGGTATTCCAGGGTTCAAAGACGGACACGGTGGGATTGCCCAACAGTAGCACCAGAAATAGGGCCATCCAGAGCAGGAAATAGCGCGTGTTACGCAGCCGCAGCCGCCATTTAACCGTGGGCTGCAGTCTGCCGCCACCGACCAGGTGTAGGCCCTCCATTACGGCGGCAAAGGGACACAGCCAGAAGCAGTAGAAGTTCCTACCTAACAAAACAGCCAGGCCCACCACCCCGAAAACCAGGATGTACATAATGACATTGGTCTCAAGGTGGGGGCCGTAACCCAACAGCCAAGTGGTAAAATTGGTCAGACTCAAGGGTATCGCCAGCCAGACGCCCAACACTATAAAGCCGAAGAGCAGGGTCAGGTAGCGCCGCCAGTGCCATTTCCTTAAGCTTGGCACCATACGAAAGCCCACCACCGTGCCCAAGCCCACCAGCAGCAATATCTCAGCGGTACCAAAGCTGATGGGCTCTTCGGGGGCGGGATAGGGGTCACCCAGCTGCTCAGACACCAGGTGCCGGCCGAACTGTACCCCCATGGCCACGCCAACACAGGAGACAGTCGACCCGCTTACGGCATCAATATCTTCATCCAGCATAAGGGGCTGGCGGTACTGGCGGCCAATATACTGGCTGAAGAATTCGTCCCGGTACAGGGTTTTAAACCAGGGCATATCTTCATGGTGCTCAGTTACCACCAGGTTAAGGACGGTGCCCTCTGGTGACCAGGCCATCATAACGGTCATCGGGCCGCCGTAGCCCTGCCCCTCAGTGGCGGTAACATAGCCCAGCTGGTAGCCATTAGCGTCACTGGCGGCATAGATGAAGCCATCACTAGAAGACTCGTTATCCAGCAGGCTAAACTCGGTTGCCTCGGGGAAGACCTCGGGCAGGTATTTCTTGATACCATTGACACTGCCGGCTAGCTGTCCGTAGACGCCGGCGGCCAGCAGGCTGAGCACGGCCAGCAGGAAAAGCACCCGCGAGCTATGCGCCCTCAAGAACTGCCCTAGCGCCAATAGACAACCTCAGTCAAATATTTCACCAGTTATTCTTGGTGACGATAAATAAATGGCCACCAGATAGGCATCTGCCTTCAGGGTGTCCTGAATGGAAACCCTGGATAGTTTATTACGGCCAGCCTACCTTGAAGAATCAGTCCTCGATAGGAACCGGCTTGGGCTTCCTCTTGTAGACGAGTTTAGACAGCCAGATGCTCATCTCATAAAGAACAATAAGGGGCACGGCAATGATGGTCTGATTTATGGGGTCAAAGGTGGGCGTAATTATGGCCGCCAGAACAAAGGCTACCACCACCCAGACCTTGCGCTTCCGGGCCAGCCACTCCGGGCTAACGACGCCTATCCGGGCCAGGACCATTATTATCAGCGGCGTCTCAAAGGCAAGACCAACACCTATTATCAGCCGGGTCACAATGTTGATATAGCTGCTAATGGTAGGCTCAATGTTCACCCAGCTACTACCAAATGAACTAAAGAACCTGAACGCCGGCGGCAGGGCCACGAAATAGGCAAAGGCAACCCCGACCAGGAAGAGCCCCCCGATAAAGGGCACCGCCGTATAGACATATCTCTTCTCTTTAGGGTTCAGGGCCGGGGCCAGAAAGGCAAAGAGCTGGTAAATTAAATAGGGCATAGCCAGAATAACACCGGCGGTGAGACACACCCTGAAGAAGATGCTGAGCGGCTCCATTATTGTTATCGTCTGGAGGTCGAGTTCCTGGGCCGGCGCCGTCAGAACGGCCATAATCTGGTTAAAGAATATGAAGGAAAACAGGGTGGCAATGATTACGGCGATGACACCCCTAAAAAAACGCCGCCGCATCTCAGCAAAATGCCCCATTATGGGCATCTTTTTTTTATCAGCCATCTTATCCTCAGGACCTCAAGGGGTCGAGCTATTTGTCTTTTTTACCAGACCCTCCCAGGAATTTATCCAATGACTTGGCTCCTTTTTCTAACTTATCCAAAGACTGCCCGACTTTATCACTACTTTTCCCGGATGAAGGCTTTTTATCCTCGGCATCCAGCGCCTTGGTGAACTCCTTGGTCAGGTCGGTGGTCACTCTCCTGAAGGCACGCAGCCCCCGCCCGAGCTGCCGGGCAATCTCAGGTATCCTTCCCGGCCCAAATATTAAAACGGCCACGAGAAGGATGACCACTATCTCCAGCATGCCCATATCAAAAAAATTCATCTAACCAGCCTGTCTACTGCCTGTTCCCTATTAAAGCACAAAGCCAACCATTCCGCCACAAAAAGGGGCTATGGTAATCTGCCGTCCCCAGGCCCATGGCCTCACCTGGGAAATCAGTCGGCCTTTGGTTCCGTTCTATCCTCGGCTATCTTTTCGGTGAGCCTCTGGGTAGCCTCATCATCCTCCAGCCTGCTGATGACCTTGGGCTGGCTCAGGGTGGTCTCTTTTCCCTCTTGGTCACCGCCCTTGCCCCGGCGCAGGGAGCGTAAGCCCTTACCGATAGCCTCACTAACCTGGGGCAGCTTGCCGACACCAAAGATAATAAGGACAATCACCAGGATAATGCCTATCTCCAACGGCCCCAGTCTAAATGACATAACCTCCTCCATTACTAGCCAGTATTAACACAATAGCCTTGGGGTAAAGTCCGGCTAAAGAAATTCCCCTCCCCTGGGCAGAGGAAGGGTATTATTTTAGAACAACCACCCCGCCAAAAATCAGCACCTAAAAAGACCCTCCTATCAAGGGACATATCAACCACAGATTATAACCTGAAACGGTGTAATGCTGATTTTTATTAAAGGCTGCCTTTGGTCTATTAGCTTTCCCGGGTCGTCTCCTCCGCCTTCTTCTCCACCTTCTTCTCGGCCTTTACCTCAACTTTGGCCTCGGGTATCTCCTTAGCAACAGCCTTCTCCACGGCGGGGGCTTCTTCTTTCTTCTTCTCCTCTTCGTCCCCGCTCTGCCCCTTCCTGAAGGCACGTATTCCCTTGCCCAGGGCATCGCCAACCTGAGGCAGCTTGCCGACACCGAAGATAATAAGGATAATCACCAGGATAATGCCTATCTCCAAGGGCCCCATTCTAAACGACATATTGCTACCTCCTAAACATACCTAAATTGATTGTTTATTACTTGAAATTAATCAGGCTCTTCCAGCTTGGCCCCGACAACCGCTACAAATTCATCATACATAAGCGATAACCCTTTGTCAAATGAATCTATATATAAACACCCTGCTATTCTGCACTTTTATTTTGGGCAATATCCCTAAGCATAATTGCCCAGCGGCCTTGATAACTGTTAAGCTGCGATGTAATATGAGGGAAATTCAGCTAGACAAGCCTTTAGGGGGGTATTGATTGGGGACCAGCCAACAGCCATTGGCACCTACCCGCTGCGGCAATACCGAGTTTAGGTGGGGAGAGCGCACCTATGTTATGGGCGTCCTAAACCTGACTCCCGATTCCTTTTCCGGGGACGGGCTGGGCAGTGACCTTGAGGCGGTCGTGGCCCAGGCCAAGCGCTTTGTCGCCGAGGGGGCCGATATTATAGATGTCGGCGGTGAGTCCACCCGCCCCGACTCAAAGCCGGTCTCAATTAGTGAAGAACTGAGCCGGGTAATCCCGGCCATAGAAAGGCTGGCCGGTGAGCTATCGGTACCCATAAGTATAGATACCTATAAATCCCAGGTAGCCCGCCGGGCCGCGGCCGCCGGCGCCAGGATGATTAATGATGTCTGGGGACTGAAGCAAGACCCCGGGCTAGCCCAGGTAGCCGCCGAGGCCGGGGTGCCCCTGGTTCTTGCCTCAAACCAGCGAGATAAACCTTGCCCGGATATCATAGCCGAGGTTGTTTCAAGCCTTAAGAAGAGTATCAAACTGGCCCGGGCCGCCGGGGTCGCCGAGCAGGATATCATCATTGACCCGGGCATCGGCTTCGGTAAGAGCCTGGAGCAAAACCTGGAGCTCATCGGCCGCCTGGCCGAGCTTAAAAGCCTGGGGCGGCCCATTCTACTGGGCACCTCCCGAAAGTCCGTGATTGGCCTGGTGCTGGACCTGCCCGTTGATGAGCGGCTACAGGGAACGGCGGCCACAGTGGCCATCGGCATCGCTAATGGCGCTGATATGGTGAGGGTTCATGATGTCAAAGAGATGGTGCAGGTATGCCGCATGAGTGACGCCATTATTCGGAGGCTTTAGATGAATTCGGAACCGGTAACGGTATATCTCGGCCTGGGCTCAAATCTGGGCGACCGCCAGCAGAATCTAGAAAAGGCGCTGGATTACCTCAAGCAACGGCTTCAGTCGGCCGAGGTTTCTTCAGTATATGAGACGGAGCCGATAGGCAGCCCCGGCCAGCCCTATTTCCTGAACATGGTTTTAAGGGCCAATACCCGGCTGGCACCCACCGAGTTACTACTGCTGGCCAAGGGTATTGAGCGCAAACTGGGCCGGCTGCCCGATAGGCGCAATGCCCCCCGCCCCATTGACATAGACATCCTCTTCTATGGCGACCAGGTTATCAAAACCACCGAGCTTATCATCCCCCACCCCAGGCTGACGAAAAGGGCCTTCGTCCTTATCCCCCTGGCCGAGATAGCCCCTGACCTGGTGCACCCGACCCGCAAAAGGAGCATTAAACAGCTACTAAAAAACTTAAGCGGCCGGCAGGGGGTGGTCAAATGGCCCCCAGGTAAGGAGGCAGAATGTACCAGATTACTATAGAGCAGCACTTTGATGCCGCCCATCGCTTAGGCGGCTATCGGGGCAAGTGCGAGAAACTCCACGGGCACCGCTACCGGGTAGTGGCCAGGGTCAGCGCCTCTAAGGTTAATGAAATCGGCCTGGCCTATGATTTTAATGAGCTAAAGGAGCAGTTAAGGGATATTCTCAAGCGGTTTGACCATTGCTATCTCAATGAGGTGCCGCCCTTTGATAGGATTAACCCCTCGGCCGAGAACATCGCCCAAAACATCTACGATGAGCTTAAGCCCAGGCTAAAAGAAACTCCAGTTTCCCTTACCGCTGTTGAGGTCTGGGAGTCCCCTGAGAGCGGGGTGGAGTATAGGGAGGGGTAGCCGGCATTTCCTGCCCCATCGCAGGAGTCTGCCTCTTCACATTGTTTTAAGTCATAGCTACAAAATATGAGCCAATAGGATTCTGAGACCGATACCTATCAGAATCATGCCACCGATAGCTTCAGCCCTTCTCCCAATTAACCTGCCTGCCTTTCTCCCCAACAGGAAACCAATCGCTGTAGCCACAAAGGCAACGACTCCAATAGTTGAACTAGCCAGCACGATATTTACCTCCAGAAAGGCAAGGCTTAATCCGACTGCCAGAGCATCTATACTTGTTGCTACCGCCAAAGTCAGAAGGACAATTCCTTTTGTAATGTCGGTACCGGCGGCACGGCCGTCTTTTGAACGAAGCGACTCCCAAATCATTCTACTGCCTATAACCGTCAGT
>Ga0114920_10001232_pt1 | contig 11750 bp, 13 predicted proteins | sample ChitaG_FD_88683 | JGI IMG/M metagenome (GOLD analysis project Ga0114920, IMG submission 88683) | Deep subsurface microbial communities from South Pacific Ocean to uncover new lineages of life (NeLLi) - Chile_00310 metaG | ecosystem: Environmental > Aquatic > Marine > Oceanic > Sediment ... | reverse complement strand
GGAGCATCTCGCTCTTTCAGGGAAATTACCTTTACTGAAAGGCTTGAGGGAGCAGGGCTTTATTCCTAGAGCCTTGCCTATGGTGAAATTGTGAGGATAGTCAGCATAGGAGAATGAGGAAGTAATTGTTTTTCAGTAGTCCAGTGAAGTAACATCCTGTTGGTTCGAACAGTCAACTGACCGTATTTTTGAGAGAACCGCATGACTCGGTACATAAGATGGCTGGGAGACCTATCTCTGTTTCTGACAGAGTCTGAACAGAAAAATAGCGCCGTCTGCAGGCCTTTGTTTCTAAGTTAATCACACATTCCGATGAAATGTTACCTTGGTAATGTTCTGGTTATTTTTTTGCCCATGCGCAACTTAAAAGTACAGAGGTTCTTCTGACCACCCCAATAACTGACCAAATTCTTGTTCATAGCTCTCATTACTGGCGTGTACTTTGTCTTGGGTATCTAATGGTAGAGTTATACAGACCGAATCCCAATCAATAGACGAAACAACACGGTCAACTATTCTAATCGTTACTTCTTGCGCCCATTTTATGAATAGAAACGGGTCTAAGAAACTGGGATTACTCCCACTTATGAAAGTAAACGAATTAGATAACTCCTTGAGCCTTTCGTAGGTCTCGCTATTGATTTCAAAAACGTTCTTCGCTGGTTCAGAGCCATTCTGCAACTGCACTCCTACTAGTAATTCTCTATGTACGAGAGAATTACGTAATGGGTAAAAAGTTTTTATATCACTTTGGGTATCCGCTGCGGTTAAGAATTGGTAAAGAGCAGGATTGTTGAATTGGATATCTTGATAGAACTTCTTTGCCTTTTTATTCTCATTATCTTCAAGAACTCGTAGATCTAAGTACTCTGACTTATCAATATTCATGTGGTAGAATTCGTGGATTATATAGGCTAGGCCATCAAATACCCCTGTAATTAACATAACAAAATAGACTAAATGGTATAATTGACTGTCCTGATCATTATAATTGGGGGTCTTTAAACAAAAGAAAGCTATCTTATCGTATGCTCTACAGATGAAATTTAAACGTGTCATTAAGCTTCTGAAATGGTTATGAATCTTTTCAGGTGGCTCTTTTCCATGTGCCGAGAAGACGACCATTGATGCATAATGGAGTCCTTTGAAAATTTTTCTAGTTCGGTATAGATAATAAGACCATTCAGTTACTGGCTCTTCAGCACTTAAATAAAAGCGGTTGTGAGCGGTCAAAATAATACGTACCATCTCCAGTGCCTGCTCTGCGGTAATAATGCTATTCCTTGCCACTTTACATTTAAGACTTGGTTCGGTTTTACTAACCACCAAATAGTCGCCGATCTTAGTAGAAGCCCAAAGGTTTGCCAAAGTCACATTACTATTAGAAATAATTGGTTCCCACAAATTCTCGGGGAGACGATTTGCGAAAGGACTTGTCACATCATGAATCGAACCGTCAGATAATTTCAATACAACTCTAGATTCCTGTGGAAAATATTCGGAAAACACGAGACCGTTATCTGAAAATCTCTTACGCATGCTATTTTTATCGGTAGGTAAAGGGATTACCTCTATTTCTTTGAGACAGTTGACTTTGACTAAACGGTGGGCTGGGCTGTCTTCAGATAGTATTTCGTCTGCTAATGAACTGCTATGAAGTACAAATCGCATGAGGGGGACACTACGCGAGTCCCGATCAAAGGGGTTTTCCTCAAGCTGCTTAGTATACCCAATTCGTTTATTGCTATATCTGCGCTCTATCACTATCTAATTGTACAATCTTATGCCACAAAAAGAAATGAGTAACATTATGACGAAATGTTCACTCAGGCTCAAGGATTTTAATGCTTGCCCAACCCATTTTTAAAGGCAAGGCGTAGATGTTACAATATATAATGGGAGATAGTAAACATGCGAGAATTTGTAAGAGTGGCTAAATCCCTTTCGGATGAAACTAGGATCAGGATGCTCAAGCTCCTCCTAGAAAAGGATATCTGCGTCTGCGAGATGCAGGAAATCTTCCCTCTATCTCATTCTCAAGTATCAAGAAATCTGAGAATGCTTATGGATGCTGGTTTTCTCAAGCGATGGCGCGAAGGGAAGTGTGTGGTCTACGAAGCTGACAGGGAAAGCAGCAACAGGTATTGCCGGGCACTACTTGATGTATTGGCAGACTCTTACAATGACAGCGATACGATATCTAAAGACAGGGGGAAGCTGAAACAGGTTATTAGCAAGAAGATAAGGGAAATGATAAGGTGAAAATTTTTTCTGATACATTTGTATTATTGCGCACCCTTGCAATCTAAATCCTTTTAGGATAGACTATTACCTGTACTAAGCATTTTGGCTTACGCATTTTGGCTCTGTTACATTAACATGTGCCGCCCCAAAAAGCTTGAGACAAAACAGAACACAATCTAATGTAATACAGCTATATTTTCGTGCTGGAAGAGTATGATGCTGGATGAATTTGAGCCAAAGATTATCGGTTTCCTCTGTAACTGGTGTTCCTATGCTGGTGCTGATCTCGCTGGCACCTCGCGAATGAAATATCCACCTAATATGAGAGTGATAAGAGTTATGTGCTCAAGCAGAGTAGATGAAAGATTGATATTAAAAGCATTTGTTGCCGGTGCTGATGGTGTACTAGTTTGTGGCTGTCACCCGGGAGACTGTCATTACCAGAAAGGCAACTTGAATGCTGCCAGAAGATTTACCGGGTTAAGCCCTTTCCTCGGCAGCGTAGGCATTGATAAGGACAGACTCAGGCTGGAATGGATATCGGCGTCTGAGGCTCCAAAAGTAGTTGAGACAGTCCAGAGCTTTACACACACAATAAAGCAGCTCGGGCCAAGCCCATTCAAGAGGAAGCGAAATGAACATTGAGAATGGGTCTACCATACGTCCTTGTTGCCGGTGTGGTTGTAGTAAATATCCTGCAACAGAACTTTGTCGTGATGGTTATGATACCTACTGCGTGATCGACATTTAAAGAAGGGGGGAGATTTTTATTGGTGTGCATAGCTATTCCGGCGTTGGTAACATCAATAAATGGTAGTGAAGCGGTAGCCGAGGTAGGTGGTCAGCCGCGCCCAATCAATGTTTTTCTTACCTCTGAGGTCAGAGTCGGGGATTATGTCTTTTTGCGGAACGGTTATGCTACGACGGTTCTCAACGACTAGGAGGCATTTGAGATTCTTGACCTGTTAGAGGAGATAGCTAGTCTGCATAGTCTTTAGCCGCACCATAATAAAAAATTGTAAAAGGAGGTAGAACATGGCTAAAATGGCGATTACGTGTAACGGAGCAGAGGAGCGGAATATTTACCCGACCTTCGTTCTTGCCTCTGCCGCGGTGGCAAGTGGTGACGATGTGGTAGTGTTTTTCGAGCCTGAGGGCTCACCAGCCCTGGTGAAAGGTGTGCTCGAGAATATGAAAGCTAAGGGTTGGTCTGACTTGATGGTGCTGCTTGAGGGCTTCCAGATTATGGGAGGCAGGATACTGCTCTGTGAACTGGCATTCGGAGTCAAGGATATTAAGCGGGAGGATTTAAGAGAAGGGGTGCAAGTCGTGGACGCTTCCACGTTTCTCAGTGAAGTCGAGGATGCCCAGCTAACCTTTTCCTTCTAATATCATCGGGCTAGTATTATCCGGATTATAAATTTAAAGTAAAGGAGACTAACATGGCATCACATACCCTAAATTTTTATGGACTCAAATGTCCCGAGCCTGTGCTCAGATTGGCCGTTTTCGCCAAAACAAAAGTCCAACCGGGAGACACTGTAGAGGTGCTGTCTGATTGTGAGACTTTCCCCAGCAGCCTGCCGAAATGGTGTGCCAAGACAGGCAGGACGCTACTTTTCTGTGTCGACGAAGGTGATGGCAAGTTCAAAGGGCAAGTCCAGTTCTAACTCGGAGGCATTTGTGGTAGAACAATTCACGCCCAGAATAGTTGGCTTTCTCTGTAATTGGTGCACTTATGCTGCCGCTGACCTCGCCGGGTCGGCAAAGATGGAAATCCCGGCATCGCTCTCAGTTATCAGGGTGATGTGTTCAGGGCGAGTTGACCCGGTTCTTGCTGCCACGGCACTTTTGCATGGAGCCGACGGCGTACTTATCGCCGGATGCCACCCCGGTGATTGCCACTACAGGGAAGGCAATTACTATGCCCGCCGAAGATTCGCGCTATTGAGGAAAACAGTTGAGACCCTGGGGCTAGATTCAGACAGGTTCATGCTGGCGTGGATATCGGCATCAGAGGGGCAAAGATTCGGAGAGATAACCAACCAATTTGCCGAGCAGATCAAGAAACTGGGGCCAAACCCTATGAAGAAGAATATTTCGCTATGATTGTGGAGATGAGATGAACGCTAAAGGGCAAAAAGCTCCGGTGCTGGTGATCGGGGCTGGTATTGCTGGTATTGAGGCAAGCCTATTATTAGCCAACTCGGGGAGAAAGGTATACCTCGTTGAAAAGACTTCATATATCGGTGGTAATGTAATAAAGCTTGAAGAGGTATTTCCCAGCATGGAGTGTGCCACCTGTCTGATAACACCGAAGCAGGAGGAACTACTACAGAATCAGAATATCGAGCTGCTAAGACTCAGCCAGGTGGAAACTGTCAGCGGCTCTTTTGGTGATTTTACGGTAAAAATAAAGAAAAAGGCTAGTTACGTTGACTCAGCAAACTGCATTGGATGCAGTGCCTGCTTTGACCCCTGTTCGGTAGAGGTTGACAATGAGTTCGAGGAAAGGCTTGCAAAAAGAAAGGCAATATATATTCCATGCACCGGGGCTCTGCCCAGCATCCCTGTCATTGATACCGAAAACTGCCTGCGCTTTAAGAGCCACGAGTGCCAGGCCTGCCAGGAAGCCTGCATGTTCGAGGCTATCGACTTCAATCAGCAGGATGAGGAGCTCCAAGTTAAGGTTGGAGCAATTGTCGTAGCCACCGGCTTTAAGCCATTTGACGCCGGTGAAATCACCCAATATGGATATAAGAAATTCGACAATGTCTACTCGGGCATGGAGGTGGAAAGAATATGTGCCTCTAATGGACCCACTCAGGGGCAGATTCTCCTTAAAAATGGCCAACAACCAAAGTCAGTGGCTATCATCCATTGCGTGGGACGAGAGGAGAAGGGCTATTGCTCTTCAGTATGCTGTATGGCATCTCTCAAACTTTCGCACTTCATGAAAAAGAAGCTACACGAAGTAAAGATAACCCAATTTTACTCTGACCTCTCTATTCCAGGAAAAGCCTATCAAAAGTTTTACGAAGAAGTAAAGGAGAGTGGGGTTGATTTCATCCGGGTTACAGTAGCCGAAGTTTCACAGTCAGGAAAGGGGCTAAGCATCAAGTACAAAACCGAAGATGGCAAAGAGAGTACCCTGGCCGTAGATATGGTTATTCTTAACCCGGCACTTGAGCCAGCAGCCGATTCAGCAAAACTGGCTGAGATTCTAAATATCCCCCAAAGCGAGGACGGGTTTTTCAGTGAAAAGGAACCAGACCTTACTTCTGTAGCTACAGCACAAGACGGTATATACATTGCCGGTTGTGCCCAAGGTCCTAAGGATATTGCAGAGACAGTAGCTGAGGCAGAAGCGGCAGCGGGAAGAGTACTCTCATTATTAAGGTAGAGGTTAATAATGGCGAAGAAGATAGGCGTATATGTATGCGAATGTGGCACTAACATAGCCGAGAAGGTAGATATTGACAAGGTAATCACTGCGGTCTCTCCTCTTAAGGATGTAGAAGTTGTCGGGAAGCATAAACTTCCATGTTCCGAGGCCGGGAAGGAGGCCATAAAGCAAAGCATCGAAGAGCACGGTGTGACCCATGTGGTAGTTGCCGGTTGTTCGCCAAAGCAACATGAACTCACCTTTATGAATGTATGTGAACAGGCAGGTGTGAATCCCTACCTTTTCCAACTTGTCAATATACGGGAACAGTGCGCCTGGGTCACACCAAACGGGGAAGAAGCCACTGACAAGGCAATAAGACAAATAAAAGCTGCCATCAGTAGGGTCCGTTATCATACCGCTCTTGAGAAGAAAGAGGCAGAGTGTAATCCCGATGTGCTGGTAATCGGTGGTGGGATTGCCGGGGTTAAAACCAGTCAGTTGCTGGCTGCCCCAGATAGGAAGGTCTATCTGGTAGAGAAAGCCTCCTCCCTGGGAGGCAAAGTAAGGAGGTTTGAAAAACTGTTCATTAATATGGAGTCTGGTTCAGCTTTAATAGAACAGGAGCTACAGAGCCTTCAAGGAAATGAAAATATTGAGGTGCTCACCGAGAGCGAAGTAGAGCAGGTTTTGGGATTTCTCGGAAATTTCGAGGTAAAGGTAGTGAAGAAGGCGGAAGACAAAGAGCTAAACTTCAATGTTGGAGCAGTGATACTGGCTACCGGTTTTGATTTGTTTGACCCCAAAGGGCTTCCTCAATATGGATACGGAAAGTTAGACGATGTCTACACGAGTCTGGAATTTGAGGAGATGAATATCTCTGACGGGACCACTGATGGGAAAATTCTGCTAAAAAACGGTAATCCGCCTGAGTCGGTTGCTATTATTCACTGCGTGGGACGGGAAGAGAGGGGCTACTGTTCCAAGGTATGCTGTATGTATTCGCTCAAATTTGACCGGATGCTGAAGTCTCAACTTCCAGCGGCCAAGGTATCTCATTTCTACTCTGAGCTGTGTGTTCCGGGCAAATCCTACCAAAAGTTCTATGAAGATACAAAGGGGATGGGAGCTAGGTTTATTCGCTCTGCGAAAACCGAGGTTACCAGCAATCAAAAAGGTCTGACTGTCACATATGAAACGGAAACCGAATCAAAAGGTGATTTGGTTGTAGATATGGCAATCCTCCTTCCGGCGATGGAAACCAGCAGCGACGCCCAGAAGTTCGCTGAAATGCTTAACGTCCCTCGAGACGAAAAGGGGTTCTTTGTCGAAGAGCACCAGTTACTTTCCCCGGTGGCATCTGCCATGGAGGGGATATTTGTTGTCGGCTGCGCCCGGGGACCCCAAAACGTTGCCGAGTCAATAGTTCAAGCAGAGGCAGCAGCGGGTAAGATACTCTCGGCACTCGTTCCGGGCAGGAAACTGGAACTGGAGGTCAAAACATCTGAGATATCTGAAACCTTCTGCACCGGATGTAAGACCTGCATTGATGTCTGCCCATATGGCGCCATTACCTTTGAAGAAAGGAGGAGAATTTCAGTTGTAAATGGAGTTTTGTGCCATGGCTGTGGAAGTTGTGCCGCCGCTTGTCCTTCCGGGGCAGCAAAGCTGAAGCATTTTACCTTTCCGCAGCTTTATCAGGAGCTCGAAGCGGTATTGCGATAGGCAAAACAACCAAAGCTTTACTATTTAAGGCAGTCTATAAAATTAAAAGAAAGGAGAACTTGTGAATGTCAGATGAAGTAAAGGTTAACCAGACTCTAGATGTAAGGGGGGAAATCTGCCCCAATCCAGATGTGAAATCAATGACGGCGCTGGAGAAGATGGAGAAGGGTCAGATTCTGGAGGTCCTTATCGATTACCCACTCTCGCTGGAGCGCATCCCGAGAAATGCGGAAAATCGTAAGCATAAGGTGTTAAAGATAGAACAGATTAGTGGGCCCGAACATCGGATACTGATAGAAGCCAAAGCCAATAGGTAGCAGGGTCTTACTTTAAGCGTCTGAGCAAAAAGCTCAGGAACGGCTAGTATAAAGTTAATTAAGGAGGATAAGAAATTGAGTTTATTAGTGTTGACTGGAATTCCGGTTGGTCTTGCTTTCGGTTTTGCCCTGTCCAGGGGAAGGTTCTGTATGAACTCTGCTTTCAGAGACATCATAGTAATGAAGGATTACGCCCTGATCAAGGCAGTAGGGGTTGCCCTTCTTGTTGCAATGATAGGTTTTGCTCTTATGGATCTGACTGGGGTGATAGCCATTAATCCCAAGCCCCTCTTTTGGGGCGCTAATATGCTTGGCGGATTCGTCTTTGGTATTGGCATGGTGCTGGCAGGGGGATGTGCCAGCGGAATCACCTATCGTACTGGAGAAGGCATGGTCGGGGCAATGTCAGCAGTAGCCGGTTTTGCAATAGTTGCAGTTGCAACTGCGGCGGGTGCCTTTAAGCCAGTAGTAACCTTTTTGCAGAGCTCAACAAAGGTGACACTAGCTGATGGGGGGAGCCCGACACTGGCTAATGTGTTTGGTATTCCGTACTATGCGTTAGCCCTCGGCATTGCTGCTGTTGCCATAATTCTCTGGGTTATCTTCGCCGTGCGGGGCAGGAAGGCAGAGAAGGAGGAGAAAGCTCCGCTAGGGACAAGGATTTTCAAGAAGGGCTGGGGATGGACTTCAACGGGAATCGTAATTGGCATCATTAGCATAATTGCCTTCCCTGCCTCAGCAGCGGCGGGACGAAATTATCCACTTGGTATCACCGGTGGATGGAAAACCTTACTGCTATCCTTTGAAACGGGCCAGAATTCCCTCACCTGGGAATCCTTTCTAATCATCGGCACTATCGTTGGTGCCTGTATTGCTGCTCTCATTGCCGGCGAATTTAAACTGCGGGCGCCAGCACCTAATGTGATAATTCAGACTTTCTTTGGCGGAGCTCTCATGGGCTTTGGCGCAATAGTCTCCAAGGGCTGCAACGTTGGGCACATCTTAAGTGGGGTTCCCCAACTATCCCTTGGTTCCATACTTGGTGGTGCTTTTATTGTCTTGGGATGCTGGTTTATGGCGTACTGGCTGTTCCTTAGACCGATGAGAAAGTTGGGAGCCTGAAAAAGAAGGATAGGCACAAATTAAGATGAGGCGAGCTCTGCTCACATGAGGGATTACCGGCTTGGTACTAGCCCCGTTATTTACTATAAGTGTTACTGAAAAAAGAAATGAGTAAGCAAGCAAAAGTTACAAGGAGTTATTATGACTCTTAGTGGGCGAGGTGCAGTTTTTCCCGCGGAAGGCGTAAGGGAAGGGGTTCTTGACTTCATTAAACGGGCACTTGGTAAGAATTGTTTTGATGCCGTTCTTATCCCGGCCAAAATGCCTGGGAGTGATTCATTCCCTTACTTATTAATTCAAGACGAATCACTCTTGGAAAATGCCCATCCCCTGCCTCCTGTTATGTCCGTCCAGGGAGCCAGGGCTATTTCCAGTCTTACCGTACGCGGAAAGGGAAGGAAAAGGATAGCCGCTTTAGTGCGACCCTGTGAACTCAGAGCAACAGTTGAGCTATTCAAACTCGGGCAGGTAGACCTAGAGAATGTATTTCTAATCAGCATTGACTGTCCCGGAGCGTTACCATTGACTGAGTGGGCCAAGAACCCAAAGAAAACTGAAGATACATTCCCAAAAGTCCTTAAAGGAGAGGCCAGTGAGAGCTTACGGCCAATCTGCCAGATATGTGATAAATTCTCTGCTACCGGAGGCGAAGATTTACACATCGGGACATTAGGAGTAAAAGCCGGCAGTATTCTGCTCACTCCTAACAGTCCCAAAGGTAAAGCTATCCTGAACTGTATCGGTGTTTCCGCGGAAGCAGATATATCCGGATGGCAGAGTCAAGTAGATACACTCACCGCAGAGAGAAAGGAAAAACGAGAGCAAGCTCATAAAGAATTAGAATCTAGGGCTACGGGGTTGGACAATCTGCTTGATACATTCAGCAAATGCATAAACTGCCATAATTGCATGCGAGTATGTCCGATATGCTATTGCCAACAGTGTTTCTTCGACTCGAATAATATGAAATTCGCTTTCGACGACTACCTTGAGAGAGCAGGGATTACGGGTGGGCTGAGACTTCCACCTGAGACTTTGCTTTTTCACATCGGACGTATGCTACATATGTCTCTCTCTTGTGTAAGCTGCGGAGCCTGTGAAGATGCCTGCCCCACAGCCATTCCGGTGGCACAGATCTTCAGCTTGATAGGTAACAAAAACCATGAGGAGTTTGACTATGTTCCTGGCAGAAACCTAGATGAATCCCTCCCTCTGAGGAAGTATGAGGAAGAGGAATTCGAAGAAGTGGAGCAGTCTTATGTAGAGACCTCTGCCAAACAGGAGACGAGAGATGTCTAAAGTACTAAGATTGAATAAAGGCGCAGAGGAATGTGTGCGAGAGCTTCTCAAGTTTCTATTAGAGAATGGAAGGGTAAGTGGAGTTGTTACCCTAGTACGAACAGATAATGGCGGGGTAGCTTATTCGCTAATAACTGACCCAGTTGTGCTTGAAGAGGCTCTACCGCTTTTCCCATTGATGCCGGCAAACGCAGGCAAGATACTCTCACGCAGTACACTAATAGAACCGTCTAGTAAACCTATCGCGGTAGTTATGAGACCCTGTGAATTAAGAGCGTTCGTAGAGCTTCTAAAATTGCAACAAGGAAGCTTGGATAACTTCTTATTTATAAGTTCAACCTGTGGTGGAGTCTATCCACTTGAAATGGTGGTCAATAGTAATATTGAAGAGAAGCTCCTACAATATTGGGGTTCAATTAAGAAGGATGAGATTGTCCCTGATATCAGACCCACCTGTGCAGCCTGTGAGTATTTCGTACCTTACAATGCAGATATTACTGTTGCTTTGATTGGAAACAAGAATGTAGATAAACAGTGTGAAATATTTTTAAATACTGACAAAGGAAAGCAGTTTGCAGCTAGTATACCAGGAGAGCTTGCCAAAGGAGTAGTTGAGTCGGAAATAATTGAAAATCTTCGGAGTAAAAGGCAAGCTAAGAAGCAAGAACTATTTGACGAGTCCGGGATTGAAGGCTTTGATTTACAAGAAGGTTTCGACATACAGAAAGTCTTTGATAAATGCATAGGTTGTCATAATTGCAGCAAAGTTTGCCCGGCTTGTTACTGTCGAGTATGTTTCTTCGATTCAGGAGGTGATGAGCACGACCCACATTACTATGAAACAGAGCTAGAAAAAAGAGGATATGTACCAATCCTGCCTGCTACGACATTTTATCAACTAGTAAGATTATTTCATGTAAGTACATCCTGCACAGGATGTGGCTTATGTGGCGATGTTTGCCCGGTTAACATCCCACTCTGGGCTGTCGCTCTGAAAACAAGCGAGGCAGTTCAGAAGGCGTTTGACTATCTACCAGGGAGAGATATAGAGGAGGGGATCCCTCTTACTACATTCAGGCCGGAAGAGTTTGCTGGCGTGGTAGAGTAATAATAGTTTGGTTTGCTCAGCCATGCAACAAAATTGCATTTTGTCACATTATTGATATTTGGCACCAAAAACGATAAAATCAGGGTGTCGGTTGATCTAGTGTCTTGACACCCTGATTCTCTTCAAAACTTCCCGGCAGGGAAGGTCTATTTAGCTTTGGTAGGCCGTACAGGTCTCGAACCTGTGACACCCTGATTAAAAGATAATGGCTCCTTTATAGATAGCGTACGTGCCATCACTACCTTATGATTGTGTGCTGCTGGTTCCTCCTTCCATTTCAGGATTTGAGACCATCAGTAGGAAGGGAGTGGGGGGGATTGGATTATCCGTTCCGTTTATCAAGGGGAAGGGGAAGATAGTTTCTTTAGAGGGGCATAGCCCCTCTAAAACTCCCTCATTACCACCCCCAACAGAGTCAAGGAGAGGGGGAATAAGGGGGTGAGGTTCATAAATAATCTATTAATCCGGGCTATAGGTTACCCCGCTCTGGGGGGATTCCCATACCTCTATGCAGGCGAGGGAAACAGGGGCACCAGCTAATTTTAGCTTG
>Ga0114920_10001230_pt1 | contig 11756 bp, 5 predicted proteins | sample ChitaG_FD_88683 | JGI IMG/M metagenome (GOLD analysis project Ga0114920, IMG submission 88683) | Deep subsurface microbial communities from South Pacific Ocean to uncover new lineages of life (NeLLi) - Chile_00310 metaG | ecosystem: Environmental > Aquatic > Marine > Oceanic > Sediment ... | reverse complement strand
CGGCGGCCGATCTTCGGAATGTTCAAGCGGCTGAGCCAGTTGCCCAGCAGGGCCGGCATGAGGGTGAGCGCCACCAGAAACGCCACCATAATCGAAATCACGGCTGCGAGCCCGATGCTGTTGAACACCACGTTGCTTATGAGGAACATTCCCAAGAGAGCGAGCATCGTGGTGATCGCAGCAATGAACACGCCCCTCCCGGCCGTGTGGCTCGCGGTCACCGCAGCGTCGTTGGTCTCCCGTCCCTGTTCGCACTCGGCGCGGAATCGGGTGAACAGGAACAACGAGTAGTCGATGCCGGCCGCCAGGCCCATGAGCAGCACAATCTGCATCCAAGCGTTCATCATGGGCACCGCGTAGCTGACCATGGTGACGACGCCTGCCGCCATCCCCACGCCCAGGTAAGCCAGGATAACCGGCACACCCGCGGCAACCAGTCCGCCTAGGGCTACGAGCAGGATGATCAACGTCAACGGCAGGTTGACCGTAGAGGCGACGCCAAGGTCCTCGTCAACCATATCGTTTACCTGCTTGTTCGATGTGGCGCCGCCGCCGATCAGGATCTCGAATCCGGACTTGTCCGCCGCCTCCGCGACCAAGCTGGTGATCGTGTCGACCTCGCCCTCCACCTCGGAGAAGCCGCCTGAGTCCTCCGCAATCGCGAAGGTGACGTCACCGCCAGTCTCATTCTGAGCCACCATAGGCGTGATACCCCGCGGCAGCCCGATGTCGTAGTGGCTGAAGGCGCTGATGAAGACGCGGAGGCTAGACGTCACCTCGGTCTCGCCGACCGTTTCGGTTTCCAGACGGCGCAGACCCAGCAGGTCGCGCAGCAGGCCCTCCACCGTTTCCCGGTACTCCGGGTCGTCGACGGTCAGCGTCGGGTGCGAGAACACGATGAACTCGCTGAGGGGGCTCTCCTCCTCGCCGAAGCGCTCCTCGAACACCTGGGCCGCCTCAGCGGACTCGCCCTTGCCGCTCTCCTCGAGGTCCTCGTTGGCGCCGACGCCGACACACGACCCAATGAGGAGTACAGCGATGAGCAGCCATCCCAGGAGCACAAGCCGGCGGTGGCGACGGCTCCAGGCCGCTATGTGGCCAGTAAAGAACCGAGGGTCGGCGTTTCGGTTTTCCTCCATGATAACTTCTCGTGACCGATGCTTGAATTTTGGGGGTAATTGTGTATAATGCGAACATACTAAGTGCACTGGTGAAAAATGTCAACTGCCGACGAGAAAAGTCGATTCCTGCCACCAGGTAGATGGAGGTGGTCTTTCTTGCTGCCATTCGGGCGTTCGGGACGCTGGGCTAAAGGATTTGCGTTAGTCCTCGTTCTTGCGCTGGTGCTAGTCGCGGGTGCATGGACGGAGCAAGAGGAGGAAATCGAGAGGAGTGGGGGCAGCCTGGTTTCACGAGACCCCCAGACGCCTCTCGTCATTCCCGCCGGCGAGCCGATAGTTATCGGCGTGTCGGCGGCGCTGACCGGACCTACCAAGTCACTAGGGCTGGAAACTCGTGACGCTGTGGTAGTGGGCGTAGAGCAGTGGAAAGCGGCAAACGGCAACCAGATCGGCGGCCACGACATCGTGGTCTACGCCGAGGACGACGGTTGCTACGAGGCCGATATCGCCGCCTGTGCTGCGCAACGGTTGATCCGCCAGAAGGGCTTGGTGGGCGTGATCGGCCCTATGTGCAGCGATGGAGCGGGAGCGGCGATTCCGGTCTATGCAGAAGCCGGGATCGTCATGATCTCAGGCTCCGTCACCCGCACTGACCTGACACTCACGCAGCCGGAGCCGAAGTTCTTCTTCCGCACTGCCTTCACCAACGCGGCGGAGGGTGTCCTGCAGGCCCGCTACGTCATCTCGCAACTGAATGCGGCGACGGTCTACCTAATCGACGACAGTGGGGCCTACAGCCAAGATCTGGCGGATACAGCACAGGGGATCCTGGAGGAGAGCGGCCGCCAGGTCACCCATGAGCATATCGTGCCGGGAGCGATTGACTTCAGCGAACTGGCCGCCCGGATTGCAGCCGATAACCCCGACGTCGTGATCTTTGAAGGGTTCAACCCCGAGGGGGCCCTCCTCTACCGCCAGCTCCGGGACGCGGGCTATGGCGGTCCGTTCGTGTCCTCAGACGGCGTCGCGTCGGTGCCGGACTTCATCGAGCCCTTGGGGGAGCAGGCGGAAGGCGTGGTGTTCGTCGGCGGCCTCCCTACGCTACCTGAGGACTTCCTCGCCGATTACCTCGAGATCCACGTCCACGCGCCTACCACGCCATTCGCTGGGCACCAAGCGGACGCTGTGCACATCCTGCTGGACGCTGTGGCGCAGGTCGCCGTGGAGCAAGACGGATCGCTGGTGATCGACCCGATGGAGCTCCGTGATGCGGTCAGTAATCCGAGGCTGCTGGTTGGGCTCTCGGGCATCATCGCCTTCGATGAAAACGGCGACCGAGTGGGCAACGCCGAAACCATCGGCCTTGTGATGAGCGAGGTCAAGGACGGCAAGTTCGTCAACTTCCAATTCTAACGGCCAGCATCCCTGCATCCGAGATGATCCTGGTACCACAAAACTCCAGTCTCAGCCGCTTGTGGTTCTCTACATCTGATTAGGTCTTTATCATCTCATACGGAGGTGTAGACATGGCAAACGAAAAGAATGGTACTGAAAGCAAAGTGCCTGACAAGGCCACCATCGCACACATGCTGTATCTGTCCGATTTCTTGAGAGAGCCGGCCATCCGTTCGGCGATCCAGGCACTGCAACTCCCTTCGGGGAGCCGGGGACTGGATGCAGGGTGCGGGATTGGCAGTAATACTTGGCTGTTGGCAGAGGCAGTGGGACCCGGAGGACATGTCACCGGCGTTGACCTGTCCTCCGAATTCTTGGTCCGCGCAAGGGAAATTACAGAGAAGTCCAGCCTGTCGGAACAAGTTTCCTTTCAGAAAGGGGACGTGAGCAAACGGACGAACCATTCGGGAACAGCCGGATCCGCCGGGGAGGTTTATCATGGTGCCAGACAATAGAAAACAGAGAGAGGGCGCTTGCTTCGTCAATTTTTGCCCTACGGGGATGAGAAGGTGTCCAAAATGTCAATGACCGATTAGCCAGGCTGAAGAGTACCAAGCCTTCAAAGAAGCTTATCCCCACCGAAGTTTATGGCAGAAGCAAGGTTTGACTTGGTGAGGAGCGTGAGAGGGGAAGAGCGCCTTTAACCCCATAAACCTTCCTTCTGCTCGGCTCCAGCTTCTTCTGTCATTAAATTTGTTACCACGCTCTGAGGAGCCTCGCCTCTGTATAAAACGCCATAAACCGCGGCGACAATCGGCATCTCAACATTGTGTTTCTTAGCAAGCTGATAAGCTGATTTAGTTGCCCGCACCCCCTCAGCCACCATAGTCATTCCCTTCGATACCTCTTTGAGCGATTCACCTTTCCCCAGAGCTTCTCCTAATCTATAGTTACGGCTGTGTTTACTGGTACAGGTAACTATTAAATCACCCAGCCCACAAAGCCCGGCAAAAGTGGAGGGTTCGGCTCCCATGGCTACTCCTAACCGAGCGATCTCAGCCAATCCTCTTGCAATCAAGGCTGCTCTAGTATTGTCTCCCAAGCCCAAGCCATCAGAAATACCAACGGCAATGGCAATAATGTTCTTCAGCGCCGCCCCCAATTCCACCCCTACAACATCTGGACTGGTATAGACCCTGAAATTGGGAGTCGTAAGAATATTCTGAATATATTTGGCTAAATCTTCGTCTGGAGTGGCTACCACTATTAAAGTGGGAATATTTCTACTCACCTCCTCGGCATGACTAGGGCCTGAGAGCACTACTATTCTATTATGGGGGAGTTCAGAGGCAATTACTTGAGACATGCGTAAATTACTTCTGTTCTCTATGCCCTTCGAGGCGCTAACAATAACTGCGTGGGGAAGGATTCGACATTGAGCTAGTCTCTGAACCCCTTTTCGAACAAAATGGGAGGGCAAAACTGCTAGAATTATGTCTTTTTCCGGAGCTACTTCTTCTAAATGGGAGGTGATATTAATCTGCGGCGGGATAGGCACTCCGGGAAGAAAGTTGAGGTTCTCCCTCCTTCGGCGAAGCCCCTCCGCCTGGCCGGCAAAAGGCTCCCACAAATCTACTCTAAAACCCTTATGAGCAAGGAGTATGGCTAAGGTAGTGCCCCAACCGCCAGCACCCAAAACCAGAATCTTCTCTTTCATCTGTTGGTCCACATTCCTCCCGCTTCATTTGAAGTATCACAGGTTGAAGTTTGCTTTTCCTATCTTTAATCTGATCGGGCCATTTTCACTGAAGACCCTCAGGAAAAACTGCCGGCGTTTAGCTCGTGGTGCCGATAACAAGACTGCCTGAGATTGCTGGTGATACACAGTCATAGAGTACTAAATCGCCGATGAAGCATGAAGCCTCGATTTAGCCGCCTTTTGCGATTCGTTCGGGGGCCTTTTTAACACTACTACTGCAGAATCTTATGACTTCAGCAAAATCGTTTATCTTTTCCAAATTGGTGGACTCGGGGAAGCCATCATAAGTAAGGTTAATCCAGGGCTTCTCGTACATAGCGCTGAACTTCTCAGACATGGCAGCCACAATTCCTCCCGGCATACAACCATGTGGCATTACCGAGATCACGCCGGCAAAATGGAGGTTCTCCATCCATTCAACTCCGCTTCCTATGCTAAGAACCGCCTCGCTACCACATTTGGGAGACAGATATTGGCTCGTAAGCGCCAACAGCTCTTTTATCGTGGGCTCTTCGGTGTCAAGAAAGTCCTCGAAGTTGATACTCACCGAGTGCGCGTCATGCTTTTGTAAACGCTTTCTTATGTAACCGGAAACAATTCTTTTCAGATTTCTATCCCTGACACCGTCCTCAATGCTCCTGTGTGTAATATAAGTAAGCCATTCCTCAAACGGAGAGACGACGACTTCAAGGCCTGCCTTCTCGCACTCTCTAACCAGATTGTTATTACTGAATTTATTAGAGCGCAAGAAAATCTCGCCGTTAATGCCCACACGCGGCCTTCTCGGCTGATCGGGGTCAATCAGAGATCTAAATTTAGAGGCCGCATCTCTAAGCACATCATCATAAGTCTCTTTTTTGCAGATGCGGCTGGCAATCCTAGCCAGGTATTCTGTAAAGAGTTCGTCTGCTGCCCCTTCTGACTTTTCGTAGGGGCGGGTGCGCCACAGAAGCCTTTCCAGATAATCTATGGCAATAATGCCTCCAAAAGCCAGGCGCTCGAATCCGGGGCCAAGATTCAAATCATGATAGGCATTGTTCGACACGGTGGTTCGTATCGGAAGATCAAAGCCAAGCTCCCTGAGTATCCTGATTTCCTCTATAGCGTATTTCCCAAAACGGCACGGCCCATATGCGCTTGCCAGAAATCCCTCGATATCCTTGGGGTCGACTGCACCATGTTCGTTCTCATAGAAAAACCTCATGAAGCCGCCAAGGGTTACTCGATATGGCAGGCATTCCGTGCCTGATGTTACCTTGTGGCTGTAGAGGATGTTCCGCTCATCTGCCTCGGGAAGCACAACTGCCTTGACGCCATAGGCTTCCATGGCAGCGGCGAGCGCCTCGGCATGGGGAGCCATGCTCGGGAGTATAAGCACCTTTTGGGAACTGATCCTTGTCGTCGCCTTCCTCTGTATATTATTAACCTCAGTCAAGCTTTCACCCGCTTTGCTGGAACGGGCGAATCCCTGAATGGTATCAACGAAGGCCTCCAGGCGGGTAACAATGCCCGCCTCGGCTGCATGCTCATCAATTTCTAGCTGACCTAGAGGCTTGCCCCCCATGATATCTTCAACAATATTGATTATGAACGAGTTCGGACCGCAGCCAAAGTTTGTCAGTACCAGCCCAAATAATGACGGGTCTCGTGCAGTTATAGCCGCACCGGCTATGTGCTTGCTTTCGTTGAACCAGTAAGGTCGGTCTGAGTACTCATAGACGTTTACTGAAGCCAGAGGCAGGAAGTCCAGCGGTATCGGGACTACACCAAGCTGGGCAAGCTTTTCCGCTATGCCGAGGTTTGCCCCCGAATCCTGCGACATATATGACCGGGCAAAAATTACGACACCTAATTGGTTATTCTCGCGCAGTTGCTGCAGTAATTTCTTGCCCAGTTCTGCTTGCGCTGCTTCAAATTCCCGTTGCGCTTTAATACCGGCAAGGGCAGCTCTCTTTCCCTGTTTCCTGCTGAAGCCCATCTTCACCGCACAATCGGCCAGACTATTTATCGCGTCAGCGTCTCCCCTGCTGAAGTCAATCATTGGTATTATCAGCCGCTCTTTGAGGTCCAGAACCTGGCCTATGATAAACGGAGATGCCTGAACTAGGGGACAGGAATACTTCTGGTTCTCATCCCCCTCTTTCACACCCAGCCGGATGGCACAGGGGTAAAGAATGTAGTCAACATTATTGAGGCTCGCCGCATGCCCGTGTACCAGCTTAAGCGGGAAACAACTGTCAGTATAGCTCAGCTCAACGGCCTGCTCCATGATCTGCTTGGTGGTCTTGCTCGAAAGGACAACCTTCGCCCCAAGCGCATTAAGGAAAGCAATGAGCAACGGCGCGTAGTCATATACCATGAGCGCTCTGGGGATCCCGACTGTAGGCCCGGTGCCAGCTCCTTCCCTGTATTCCCCGAATAACAGCTTCTCGCGTTCATCGAAAAGGGTTGCCATTCTTTCCCGGCTGATAGTGCTGTCAAAAAGATCGCACCTGCTGCCATAGAATGTGGGCTTTTCACCCGGTATCTCCAGCCGGCTTATGGTACAGTTATTGTCGCATACCTTGCAGGTGAAGGTTGAAACGGTATAGTTGCTATCAACGACTTCTTGAAATCCCTTAAACCTGGAGCCATTGCCGTCCACTTCCTCCTTTGCCAGAAGGGCGGCACCTATTGCCCCGCTTACCTCCTTGTGTTCGGGCACGATTATAGTCTTTCCTTGCAGTGCCTGTTTAAAGGCAGAGACAACGGCATGGTTGTAAAAAACTGCCCCGGTGAGTATCACCTTGTCGCCCAGTTTTCTGTTGCCCACCAGGTTGTATAGATAATTCCCAGCAATGGAGTGAGAAAGGCTGGCTGTTATCACCTCTACGGGCACACCTTGCTGTTGGGCTAAGGCAACTGCCTGCCCCATAAAAGCAGCGCATCTTGTTCCCAGATCGATGGTATGGGGCGCCTCGAATGCCAGATTGGCAAACTCACCGTTTTGAACCGAAACGCCGAGCAATTCAGCCAGCTCATCGATGAAGCTTCCTGTTCCAGCGGCGCATGCCTTGTTCATCTGGTAATCAACGACAACGCGGTTTCGCTTGATAACAAGCTTCGAGTCCTGGCCGCCGACCTCGATAATGTCTGCTTCAGGGTCTATATCTTGTGCCGCCCTTGTCTGAGCGGTAATCTCGTTCTTTATCAGGTCAGCGCCGATAAAGCTGCCAACCAGATATCTCCCCGAGCCGGTGACACCCACTCCAGCTATCCTCGCCTTATCTCCGACATCTTGGATCAGGTTCCGAAAGACCTCCTTGACCGCCTCGATCGGCCTTCCTGCGGTCATGAGGTAATTCTTCACCATGACCCTGGTGCCGGTTTCGTCAACTATAACTGCCTTGGTGCTGGTGGAGCCAACATCGACTCCGAGATAGCCAGTAAACGGCTCCTCTATCTTCGGGCCTGCCCAGCCTTCCTGCTGAGTGATTCTTTCCAGTTTCGGCATTTCATAATAGCGTTGCTTAACATCGGCTTCGGGCAGGACAATCACTCTCGAACTCTTCCCCGATTCTCTTGAAAGTAAAGCTGAGCCCAAAGCCTCAATGTGAAGGTGATTTTCAGGGACAATTGCATGCACTTGACGCCCATTTCTTGCCGAGAGCATATCATCGAGGGATTTTGAAATCGCTCCATTGGCAGCAACGCCGCCAACAAAATAGACAGGTTCCTCAAAAACCCCCTTCTTAAGTGAGGCAACCATCCGAGCTATGCTCTCACAAAGCGCATAAAGCATTGGACCCAGCGATACACCCTTCTGCTGGAGATGGATAAGGTCGGTCTTGGCGAAAACGCTACACCTGGCCGCTATCCGTGGCGGGGCATCTTCGGACTCCAGCGCAAGGCGGGCAAAATCTTTCAGATTGATTTCAAGCCGGTATGCCTGCTGCTCGAGAAACCTTCCCGTGCCTGCGGCGCAAAGAGGGTTTGACGCCACCTTCCACGGCTTGCTCAGCCCGTCCTCCAGCTCTATGACGAAGGAACTCTGACCGCCAATTTGGATGATAGTCTTTGCGTCGGGATGAAAATGAAGAAGCCCTGAAGCAATCGCCAGTGAGCTGCTGTATTCTGACAAGTTCAGCTCTTTGGGTATCACACCCCTACCCGAGCCGGAGACACCAGCACTGACGATTTCTTCGAGATTGAATTTTTCGCTCAGTCTCGAAATAAGTGAAGCGACCGCAGCCTTGGGACTGGAGGTTATTTTCTCGGTATCAAGCTCGGCTAAGCTGCAGTCCTCATTGATGAGAACCAGTTTGGTGTTAACCGAGCCAATATCTAGACCAAGAAAGTATCTCATTTGCGCAAAGTTAGAATATTATACCACGTATTGCAATTATTGCAATAGCTTTGTAGTATCTAGCACAGCACACCCGACGGTCTACATCGAAAGCTACATTGACAGCAAATGCCGACCTTGATACGTTTTCATCGGAAAGGGTGCAGTCCCAGCGAAGGGCTTTGTTTTTTGGCTCTATTGGCTTATAATCTGTGAAAACAAGAACTAATTTTGACAGCGCTATGAGCAAGAAGACGGTAGAAAAATACAACACCCAACAGATAGAGCAAAAGTGGCAGCAGAGGTGGGCTGCTGACCGCCTCTATGAGGTTCATGAGGATGACCCCCGCCCCAAGTATTATCATCTCACCATGTTCCCCTACACCTCGGGCGACCTGCACATTGGCCACTGGTATGCCATGGCCCCCTCCGATGTCCACGCCCGCTTCAAGAGGATGCAGGGCTACAATGTGCTCCACCCCATGGGCTTTGATGCCTTCGGGCTTCCCGCGGAGAACGCCGCCATCAGCCGCGGCATTCATCCCTATACCTGGACGATGCAGAACATCGAGAGGATGAGGCGGCAGCTCAAGAGCCTGGGCGCCATCTATGATTGGAGCCGCGAGGTGATAACCTGCCTCCCTGAGTACTATAAGTGGACTCAGTGGCTCTTCCTCAAGCTTTATCAGGCAGGCCTTGCTTATCGGGCCAAAGCGCCAGTCAACTGGTGCCCCAATTGCCAGACGGTGCTGGCCAACGAGCAGGTGGTGAGCGAGGGGCTCTGTGAGCGCTGCAAGACGGCGGTAACCAGAAAAGACCTGGAGCAGTGGTTCTTCAGAATAACGGATTACGCCGATAAACTCCTTGACCACAGCCACATCGAGTGGCCGGAGCGGATAAAGCTGATGCAGAAGAACTGGATCGGCAAGAGCGAGGGGGTGGAGATTTCCTTTGGTCTAGAAAAGGAAGGTCTCGAGGAAAAGGAGATTCGAGTCTTCACCACCCGTCCCGATACCATCTACGGCGTTACCTTTGTTGTGCTCGCCCCGGAGCACCCCTTGGTTGCCAAGCTCACCTCACCCGAGCGCAGGGAGGAGGTGGAGCGCTATGTAGAGTGGGCGCGGCGACAATCGGAGATGGAGCGGGTGTCCACTGAGAGGGAGAAAAGCGGCGTTTTCATCGGCGCCTATGCCATAAACAAGCTCAATGGGGAGCGGATGCCCATCTGGACTGCTGACTACGTGCTGATGAGCTATGGCACGGGGGCGGTGCTGGCAGTCCCTGCCCACGACACCAGAGATTTCGAATTCGCCAAGATATTTGGCTTGCCGATAAAGGTGGTTATCGCCCCTGATGGATGGTGTGGCGAGGAATTGGAGCAGGCCTATATCGAGCCCGGCACCATGGTTAATTCGGGACAGTTTGATGGCCTGCCCAGCGAGCAGGGGTGCGAAGCGATAGCAGACTTTATGGAGAGCATGGGTTATGGGGAGCGCAAGACAACCTACAGGCTGCGCGATTGGCTCATCTCCAGACAGCGCTACTGGGGCGCTCCTATCCCCATCGTCTATTGCGATAGGTGTGGGCTGGTGCCAGTGCCTGAGGAAGAACTGCCAGTGCTCCTTCCTGAGGATGCCGAGTTTAAACCGACCGGGGAATCCCCCCTCAAATACTGCACCTCCTTTGTCAACGCCTCCTGCCCTCGCTGCAGTGGGCCAGCGAAGCGAGAAACCGATACTATGGACACCTTCATGTGCTCCTCCTGGTATTTCCTTCGCTACGCCAGCCCCGATTATGATAAAGGCCCCCTCGATCCAGAGAGGATGAAGCGCTGGCTACCCGTGGACCAATATACCGGCGGGGCAGAACATGCCACCATGCATCTACTCTATGCCCGCTTTTTCATCAAGGCGCTTCAAGACATGGGGATTGTGGACTTCGATGAGCCCTTCACCAGGCTCTATAACCAAGGGGTTATCGTCATCGAGAGGCAGAAAATGAGCAAGTCGCGGGGCAGGGTTATCACCCCCGACGAGTATGTAGAGGAGCTCGGTGCCGATGCCGTGCGTGCCTATCTCATGTTTATCGGCCCCTGGGAGCATGGAGGAGAGTGGGACGACCGGGGGATCAAGGGGGTAGCCCGCTGGCTCAATCGGGTTTGGAATCTCGTACTGGACGGCCAAGTTGTTGAGCAGTTGCTCAAGTTCAAGGACATGGGTGCTGAAGGGGATGAAGCCAGAACGAAAGAGCTGCGTCGCATCACCCATAGCACCATCAAGAAGGCCAACAACGATTTGGAGAGGTTCCATTTCAATACCATGCTCGCTGCCTTGATGGAGTTTACCAATTATCTGGGGATGCTGCGTAATTCGCTTGTTCATCAGGGAGAATTGGTTGATCCCACCGCTTGGCAGGAGGCTATTGATGCCTTACTTCTGCTCCTTGCCCCCACCGCTCCCCACCTGGCAGAGGAGCTCTGGACCAGAACCGGTCACTCTTATAGCATCCATAATCAAGCCTTCCCCACCTGGGATGAGGCGCTTGTCGCTGAAGAGGAGTTTACACTAGTGATTCAGGTCAATGGCAAGCTTCGCGACCGAGTTAATGTGCCCGTCTCCATCACCGAGGAGCAGGCTCGTGAGCTGGCGCTGAGCAGAGATCGGATAAAACACTACCTTGAGGGCAGCGAGGTAGCCAGGGTAATCTATGTGCCACGGAGGCTGGTAAATATTGTGGTGAAGCAGGGCTCTTGAGCTAAACCGTGAATTAGTGTATACTACTGCCACATTCGGGGGTGAATCATGAAGTTGTCATGTCTTCAGGAGAATCTAACTAGAGGGCTAGGTATTGTCGGCCGGGCAGTGGCTACCAGAACTACCTTGCCCATCACCAACAATGTCCTCTTAGCTACCGACCAGTCACGGCTTAAGCTTGCTGCCACCAACCTGGAGATCGCCATTAGCTGCTGGCTGGCAGCTAAAGTGGAGGAAGAGGGCTCCATCACCATACCCGCCCGACTGCTCACCGACTTCGTCAATGCCTTGCCTCCGGAGAGGGTCGACATCACCCTTTCCCCCCGCACCCGCACCCTGGAACTCAAGTGTGCCCGTTTTGAAGGGCGCATCAACGGGGTGGAGGCGGAGGAGTTCCCCCCTAT
>Ga0114920_10001229_pt1 | contig 11756 bp, 8 predicted proteins | sample ChitaG_FD_88683 | JGI IMG/M metagenome (GOLD analysis project Ga0114920, IMG submission 88683) | Deep subsurface microbial communities from South Pacific Ocean to uncover new lineages of life (NeLLi) - Chile_00310 metaG | ecosystem: Environmental > Aquatic > Marine > Oceanic > Sediment ... | reverse complement strand
CATCCCAAGGCCGAGTCCGGGTTCACGCTGAGCCATCATGACCAGGGCATTAGAGATTTCTGGATTGAACATGTTAAACGCAGCCGATTCATCACGTCCTATCTCGGTCATGAACTGCGGTCTCCAAGCATCCATAACCTTTGGATACCGGACGGATCGAAGGATAATCCCGTCGATCGCTGGACACCCCGAAAACTGTTGAAAAATTCACTGGAGACCATCTATAAGGAGGAATTTTCAGGCAGCGACATCAAAGATTCTGTCGAAAGTAAGCTTTTCGGGATTGGGAGTGAAGCGTATGTCGTGGGCTCTCATGAATTTTATCTGGGATTCGCTTTAGAAAATAGTCTGATGGTCTGCCTGGATCTTGGCCATTTTCATCCCACTGAATCTGTGCCCGATAAAATTTCGTCTATCCTGCAGTTTTCAGATGAACTCCTCCTTCACATCAGCCGGGGTGTAAGATGGGACAGCGATCATGTGGTCATTTTGAATGACGATCTGAGACACATCGCCGAAGAGATTGTCCGGGGGGACGTGGTGGACAAAGTCCATGTGGCTTTGGATTTTTTTGATGCCAGTATGAACCGTGTGGGGGCCTGGATAGTGGGCGTTAGAGCGACCCTAAAAAGTTTCTTATTTGCCCTGCTTGAACCCATTGAGTTTTTACGAAGTATGGAGAGCGGAGATGACCATTTTTCCCGCCTGGCCCTTCTTGAGGAACTTAAGACAATGCCTTTTGGGGCTGTATGGGATTACTATTGCCTTAAAAAAAATGTTCCCCCCGCCGGCGAATGGATGAAGTCAGTGAAAGATTATGGAGATCAAATATTGAGCCAACGTGAATAATCCTAAGGGACCTACCAATTTTTCGCTTTTTCCGGCTCGAGTTTTCTGAGATCTAAACCTTCTTCGAATGCTCCTATACGGTAAAGGCATATCTCACGGACAGAAGAGGGGTGATGGAGGACTTCAGATAGAGATTGTTCTCCAACGGCCCACACGCCTCCTCCCCTGACAATCACCACCTTATAATCGTGAAGGAGCTTGATGAGTGTATCGGTATCCGTATGAGGTGAAACGATAGGGATGACGAGGTAGAGAAAACTTCCCTCGGCATCGATGGCGACGATCCGGTCGGTTGGTGTCTCTTCACCTGGATAGACAAAATGGGCATGAGATTCTGCTTCAGGCACATAACAGTGTAATATTGTCTGGAAATGGCTGTTTTGGTAAATGGCTTTATGGAGTTTTGCTTCAGGGGTGTCTTCCGGTAAATCGATAAGGGGAACTTCCAATAGGGGGCCGCCGAGCTGCCTGGGCATGGAAGCCTTGGGTGCATAAAACATTGTTCGGACACCGCGGACAGATATGGACCCCGTATGAAAAGGGGAGAGGCGGGATTCAAATATTCTGATGCCGGTATTGCGGAATTCTTCAATGAGTTCGTCCTCTTTAGGAAAATCACACCGTGAATCTATTAAATCGGAATATCTAGAAGGAAAAAAGGAAAAAGACATATCTGGATTTGACAGAATTTGCTGTCGAATTGTTTCGATATTTGTATTTTGACGTCTTGCCAGCTGAACGATATATCCGGAATTATTGGCAATGCAGGAAAGAAAAAGAGCCTCCTTCAGGCTGCGGCCCTTGACAAATGTCCCATGCCCCTGAATCACCGTGGCGGGATGCAAATTCAACCTTTCAGGGATTATCCTTGTCATTTCTGGAGAACCTGAAGGGATTTCTACCCAATCCACGGGAACTCGACCGTTTAAAAAAAAGTGGCCGAGCGGATCTATGGGAATAAAATCTCTGGGTCTATTGGGCTTATCCTCATCATCCAGGGTCACAATTGTCAAATCTTTTGTGTGCGCGTGGATGGATGCGTTGACGCCGGAAAGGGATAGAATTTTGGCATGAATATCGGTTTCTGATGAGGCCTTATAATAGCCGAAGTCTGTTTCTTTGATCGAAGGAAGGCAGATATGTTCGGGTTTAAGGCTGCCTTTTTGGGAACCTGTTGACGTGATAGCAATCCGATCCTGTCCTTTGTCATCCGTCCAGCGCATCGCTATATTCCCACTGTGGCTGTCTTCAAGGTCCATCTGCAGGAGTGCTTGACCGACGGCTTGAAACAGCAATATAAGGTTATCGCTGCCCTTCCATTTGTTTGCGGTTTTCACTGTTACACCATTTTTATCCTTAAACTTTTGATCAATTCTGGCTCCGGCTGACCCATGGAATCCCAGCCTCGAACCTCGTAATAGTCTTTCCTCAAACGCTCCATTATAGACTTTGAAACGACTCTTTCTTTTCCCTCTACAACAATAGGCTCTGTGTTGAATCGTTCGGGTAGAGTGTCATCGTCTTCAGTCATGCCGGCTTTGATGTTAAATACCCTTTCCAATGTTGCCACTCTGTTGGCCACTTCCTCCAATCTTGCGGTTGAAAACTCTAAACCTGTCACTCCAGTGACCATCCGGGCCCATGGATCTGTTGAAAAAGCAAATCCGGTAAACCGGCATATACCCAGGCTGTCCTGAATGATGCCCAGGTTCTGCATATTCCGAATAGCGATAGGGGATTGCAAAAGGCTGTACCGGGGGATTTCCTTGGTTCCGGAGAAAAAGGCCAGTGATACAGCATATCCGCCGCGAAGATGACATGCTCCGGAAGGAGACGTCATATAGCCCAGAGCTTGAGTAAAGGAGGCACGAGGATCATAGGCAGGAATCTCCTGCTTTTTTATGGACATCGAATATTCCTGGTGATTATAGGTGCCGGCCAGGCGGAAAGATCCCTCCGCCAGAACATCTCCGAAACCTTGGCGAAATGCAATTTTTTCTACCAAATCTTCGAGTATGTCTGCATGCCCGAATTTCAGAGCCATTCCATCTGTATCCTTTGAATCGATAATGTTTCTCTCATAGAGTTCCATTGCACAGGCTACTGTTCCGCCAAAACTTATCGTGTCCATCCCCAGCTCATTACAGAGGTAGTTGGCTCTAGCGATCGCATTCAAATTGTAGATATCACAATTGGGGCCGGTCATGACCATGGTCTCGTATTCCGGGCCTTCTCCTTTCTTCTTTCCTACACGCGTGTGTCTTTGGCATGCGATCGGGCAGCCGTGGCATCCGCCAACCCTTTCCAGAATATTCTTTTTTAAGGCCTCTCCGGATACCTGGTTTAAATTTCCCTCACTGTGGATGTTATCCTGAAAATTCCTGTGAGGCAGCATCTCTATGACATCAATGAGTTTTAAGAGTCCGGAGGTTCCCAGTTCGCGAAGGAGACGCTTGGTCACGGGAGCCTGTTTCATCAGATATCTGGCCTGCTCCAATCCAGATTTATATGTCTCCTTGTTCTTTATCGATATTTTTTCTCGGCCTGTCACGCGGATGGCTTTGAGGTTTTTACTGCCGAAAACGGCGCCTGGACCTGTGCGGCCGTAGGCTCTATTTTTATCGTTCATTACAGCCGCGAACCGCACCATATTTTCACCCGCCGGACCAATACACAAAATGCGGGACTGTCGACCTTGTGTTTTTTCGGTGCTGAGAAAATCGACGGTTTTGGGGACGTCTAATCCCCATAAATCTGTGGCAGAACGAATTTCAACCTTATCCGGATATATATCGATATAAACGGGTGCAGCCGCTCTCCCTTTCAGGATGCAGGCATCGTATCCTGCGTATTTAAATGCGTGAGCCCAGGTCCCCCCGCAGTTCGGACTGCCGATGACTCCTGTAAGGGGGGACTTAAAGACCATATGTCCTCGACAGGCGGTAGGCGCTGCCGTTCCGAGGAGGGGAGAGGTGGCAATAACAAGAACATTATCGCCGGACAGCGGATCACAGCCGGGATCAATATGGTCACAGAAAATTCGGGTGGCCAAACCTCTGCCTCCAAGATAATCTTCTATGATTTCTACTTGAAGAGGAAGGATCCGGACTTCTGATCTGGTGAGATCGACCTCGAGAATTTTGCCATGATAGCCGGAAATATGAGGTGTGTGCATTATTTATCAAGTAAAGTAAGTTTTTCTAGGATGAGTGAAAAAATATTTTCCATCCTCACATCAAAGACATGTATGTCCGGATGTTTAATTCTCGCTAAAAAATCATCGAGTATCTGTCTTCTCACTACGCATATAATTTTTTGTGAAGGAACAGTAAGGGTGTGTTTGAATGCCGGCCATAATCCCTTCTCTGAAAGTTCAAGAGGCCCGATTTCATCCACAAAAAGCCATTTTGAAGGGGAATGGTTGGAAATAATTCTTTTTGCCTTCCTAAGCCCTGAGGGAAGAAAAACAAAAGCCCCGATTTTTTCCCACCCATTCTCTCCTTCCTTACGGATAAATGGGAAAGATCTCTTATTCTGTATATCATAGAGATCATATCCGAGAATTTCACCCCCTTTATTTACCGATTCACTCAAAAATCCATCTACAGGTATTTTGCGGTCTTCCAATTCACGGGCGACACGTTTCAAGAGAGAGGTTTTGCCTGAATGGATTGGGCCTGTGAGGATGAGAATCATGATAGTATTCTAAAACAAATTGTCTCTCCCTGAGAATGGTATATAAATGTTGTAGGATTATCAATCCCCACAAGAAATGGGTTTGACAGGTGATTTGTTTATGAATATTCTTCAGAGAGAGACCCATGTCGGAAACCAAAGCCTTTGTTCCCGTTAAATTGATCTGCGGGATGATCTCTTCTCAAAACATCGTCTTCGAAAAAGCAGAGGACTCTCTTAAAGACCTTTATGGTCCTGTCGATTTTTTTAGCCAGTTAATCACTTTCACTTTTACGGATTATTATGAAAAAGAGATGGGAGCGAATTTAAAAAGGAAATTTTTAAGTTTCCAACAGCTCATTCCACCCGAGAACCTCAGTGAAATCAAGATCCGTACAAATAAACTCGAAGAAGAATTGAAACAAGAATATGAGATTCCTCAAAGAATCATGAATCTGGATCCGGGATTTCTTACAGCCTCTTCTCTTTTTATGGCCACCGCAAAGGACTTTGCCCACCGTGTTCCTCTTCAACACGGCATCTACGCTCATCTAGAACTTCTGTTCGGGAAAAAAAAGATCCGAACACTGGATTGGACTTATCCCGATTACAAAACAGAAAATTATCAAAAATTCTTTTTAGCTGTCAGGAAAATATATCTGGATCAGTTGAAAGCATGACCAAAAGATTGGGCTTGGGAAACACAAATAAAAGACACGTTGTTCCCATAGTTATGTTCGCTCTGTTCTCTGTATTGATGACCTATCCTCTTGTCTTTCATATGGCTGATCATGTGCCTTCGGATCTGGGAGATCCTCTCTTTACCATCTGGATCCTCTCCTGGACATCCCACAATTTCGGCACTGGTTTCAATAATCTCTGGGATGCCAACATATTTTTCCCGCATCAGAAAACCTTGCTCTATGCAGATCATATCCTTGGGCTGTCTCTCCTTGCCGCTCCGATTGCAGCTCTGAGTGGAAATTTTGTTTTTGCATACAATTTTCTCTTTATATTGTCTTTTTTCCTCTGTGCATGGGGGATGTATGCCCTGGTTTTTTATCTGACCAAGTCCAGGCTGTCTGCTGTGATATCAGGGATAGTATTTGCCTTTTTTCCTTATAGGTTTGCTCATATCAGTCATCTTGAGATCCTTTTCTTTGCCTGGATGGCATTCCTCTTCTTGTATCTGCATAAATTTTTTAAAAATCCCACAATCAAAAATCTGATGGCCGTGGGAGTGTTCTATGTACTCCAGGTTTTGTGCTGTGGCTATTATGGAGTCTACACCACGTTGTTTGTTGGAATCTTTGTTTTCTATTATGCATGGAGAACCCGCCTTTACAAGACGGCGATATTCTGGATCAAAATGTTCCTTTTATCCCTGGCTTGTTTTGTAATTTTGATCCCTTTCTATTTCCCCTATTTTGCAGTGCACAAGGCGATGATATTTACACGCAATTTGAGAGAAGTCATTCTTTATTCGGCCCAATTTCAACATCTATTATCCGTCCCGCAGAGGAATCTTGTTTGGGGGCGATTCTTGGGCTCAGAAGGAGCACATGAATGGCAGCTCTATCCAGGACTTTTCACCGTTTTCCTTGTGGTTTTTGCTTTTGTCAAAGTGAAGTCTTCAAGAACACCGGAAAAATCTCATAAAATCTTTTATGGTCTGATGGCGATTTTCGCCCTGCTCCTTTCTTTTGGTCCGATGATAAAGATTATGGATCGTCAGGTCATGACAGGCCCCTACATGCTGTTCTATAAATGGGTTCCCGGATTCAGCAGCTTACGGGTTCCCAGTCGTCTTTTTGTCCTCACGGTGCTGGCTTTATCTGTACTTGCGGGTTATGGATGCCTGCAGTGGTTAAGGAAGTTTTCGTCTATTAAAAAAAAAATCGCCTTAGGAACTCTACTGGGGGCTCTTATCCTTCTGGATTTTACATCGATCCCTATGCCTCTCGTCGGCATCGAGGTAGGAGACAAAATTCCGGCTATTTATTCATCTGTAAGAAAGCTTCCTTCGGATGCAGCTCTTATCGAACTTCCTATGCCGAATTTAGGAGTGGGAAGGGCCTACGATGCCATCTATATGTATTATTCCACGTTTCACTGGAGACCCATTGTCAATGGCTACTGCGGATTTAATCCCCCAGGATACTTGATTGTGCGGGAGGCCATGGAAGCCTTTCCTAACGAGGCTTCCATCAATCTTTTGAGGGATCTAGATGTAGGGTATGTTATTGTCCACACACAGGGATTCCGCTCTGAAAAAGGTATGGAGACTCTCTTGGGGCTTGAGAAGCACGGAGATCAGATCAAAGAAATCGACAACAAAAACGGCGATTTTCTCTTTCAAATCCTGCCAAAAAAAGACATAAAGACCTTTCCTGAGCAAGAAGTCGTGGGAAAGCAGAACTGGACGGCCTCGAGTAATTCTCATCTCGGTCAGGCCTCCAAGGCTATCGATGGCGATATGTCGACAGGTTGGAGCACGGCGCAGCCTTTAAAAAATGGCGACTATTTTCAGCTCAACCTTCATGCGGTCCAGGAAGTGGGAAAAATTGAATTGTTCATCAATAACAAACCTCTCAGCTATCCAAGGGGTTATGTTGTTGAAGGCTCAGAGGACGGTCAACTTTGGGAGCTTCTGAAAGAGAGTCCTGTTAGTTTCCCTCGAATAACCCGGGAAACGATCACATCGTTTTCAGATTACAAGATGGAGATCACGTTTCCACCTCGAAGAATTCAGTATTTGCGGATTAAACAAACAGGTGCACATCCCAATCGCCGCTGGTGGATTCATGAGATTGTCCTAAAACGTTAAGCTTAACCTGAATAATTCAGGTTATATGCTTATGGCAGATATCTCGCGCAATTTGTGAACGATCTCGGGGAGCTCATTAAGGAATGTGTCGATGTCGTCCTCAGTATTGAATCTACCCAGTGAAATCCTTAAAGTTCCTCTGGCTTCTTCAGGGCGAAGTCCGATGGCACTCAGGACATGAGACACTTCTTCGGAGTCTTCGCTGCAGGCCGATCCTGTTGAGACATAAATCTCTTTAGTGGCGAGAGCCAGAAGAATGGCTTCGGCCTCAAGCCCGTAAAATGAGTAATTGAGCGTCCCATGAATCCTGTTTTTTTCATGCCCGTTAAATTTGACTTTTGGAATGCTCTCTTCGATTCCACGTTTCAGCTTAGAAGCCAGATGTTCAATCTTCTTGTTATCCGTGTCTCTATGTTCTTGGATTTGACGGACTGCTTCTTCAAATCCTACGATGCCGCTTGTATTTTCCGTTCCTGCGCGCATTTCGCGTTCCTGGTGTCCGCCATAAATAAGTGGATGGATGGGCGTGCCCTTTTTTATAAAGAGTGCCCCCACTCCTTTGGGCCCGTTAATTTTGTGAGCGGAAATCGAGAGAAGGTCCACTCCGAGTTTTTTGACATCGACATCGATTTTCCCAAAAGACTGAACGGCATCCGTGTGGACCAAAGTGCCTTTATCTTTGGCCAAACTCACGACATCTTCTATAGGTTGGATGGTTCCCAGTTCGTTGTTGGCATGCATGATGGAGATGAGCGCCGTTCTTTCTGAAATAGAGTTCTTTAAATAGTCTAAATCGATTGTTCCATAGGAATCGACGGGGACATACTTAACAGTTATTCCGCGTTTATTCAGATAATTAGCCGTTTCAATGACTGCCGGGTGTTCGATTTTAGATAAAATGAGTTCATTTTTGTCTGGAAGGGCATCCATAACACCGCGGATAGCAAAATTGTCAGCTTCTGTTCCAGAGCCGGTAAAAAATATTTCTGTCCTGATGGCCCCAAGAGATTGGGCAATGGTCTCTCTTGCTTGAGTCACAATGTTTTTGACTGTCCTTCCTATAGGATAAAGAGAAGAGGGATTGCCGAAATGTTCCTTTAAAAAGAGGGACATTTTTTCGGATACAGCTGGATCCATTGGAGTCGTTGCATTGTTATCTAGGTAAATCATTCTACATTTATCTTCCTGACATGTTTTCCTTGAGAATCCGAACAACCTCAAATCCCGCTCTCTTCTGTCCCTCATTAGCCGCAGCCCCGATATGAGGTGAGGCCATCACTTTGGGGTGATCGATGAGAGAAAAATCAACGGGAGGTTCTTTTTCATAGACATCTATGGCTGCTGCTCTCACTTTTCCTGATTCCAGAGAATTCAGCAGGGCCGTTTCGTCCACTACTCCTCCCCGTGAGGCGTTGACGATAATGACACCCTCTTTCATCTTGGCAAACTCATCACTGCTTATCATATGCCTGGTCGAATCGCTGAGAGGAAGATGTAGAGAGATGATGTCGGCCCGAGTCAGCAGATCATCCAAGCTGACATGCTCGACATCCAGGTCGGTCTGAATATCGACGACATCAAAGGCGATGATTTTCATCCCAAAAGCCAATGCCTTTTTGGCCACATCCAGGCCAATTCTTCCACTGCCGATAATCCCGAGTGTTTTTTCAAAAAGTTCTGATCCTTTGAGGAGCTTTTTTTCCCATTTATGTTCTTTCATCGACAGGTTTGCTTGACCAAGATTTCGCACAGCACTCAGCATCAAACCAAAAGCCATTTCTGAAACCGTATATGTTGTGGCCGATGGTGTGTTGGCGACCTGAATTCCTTTGTCCCTTGCAGCCTGAAGATCAATGTTGTCCAGCCCAATCCCTGCCCGGACGATAAGCTCCAGATTGGATGCGGCATCAATGGCATTTTTTGTCACTTTTGTTGCACTGCGAACGACTACGGCATTGTAGTCCGGAATGGTGCGGATAAGTTCCTGTTCGTCCATTCCTGTTTTGAGTGTGACCTCTAAGTCACTGATGGCCTGAAGCTCTTCAAATGCCTCGGGATTCAAAGCGTCGGCGACTAAAATTTTTTTCATTGCCAGTTCTCCTTTATTATTTTTTCGGCGGCTTTGATGGCTTGTCCTGGTTCAAATGAATAACCAAGATCCAAAAGCGTCATCTCGAGGGCTGAGAGCGCAGTGATGACATCAAACCCACCCATATATCCTAAGTGAGCGATCCGAAAAAAATCGCCCTTATGAGGACCTTGAGCACCTGCGATATAGACGTGGTACTTCTCATGCATAATCTCAACCAGCCTTATTCCATCGATTCCGTCAGGAACTTTAACGGCCGTAAGCACATTTCCCGGACATCTGGGAAGCAAATCGAACCCAATGGCTTGAACACCGGATCTTGTGGCGTTCCCTAAGATTTGGTGGTGGAGAATTAGGTTTTTGAGACCAATGGATTTTATAATATCTAGAGATTTTTTTTGCTGTAGAATGAGAGATATGGCGGGGGACCAAGGGCTTGTATTATTTTTTAAGCTTTCCTTGTATTCTCGGGCATCATAATAAAATTTTGGCATGGTAGATGATTCCACAAGATTCCACGCTTTACTGGAGAATGAAATGTAAGACAATCCCGGAGGAGTCATGAACGCTTTTTGTGAGCCTGAAATGAGAACATCAATATTCCAGTCATCCATAGGGCATGGAGTGGCCCCCAATCCCGAGATTCCATCGACAACAAGAATCGCATTTGTGGGAGACACCACTTCTCCAAATCCTTGGATATCGTAGAGTGCGCCTGTTGAGGTTGCAAAAAGTGTTGAAAAAACGGCTTTCGCTTCTGGAACCTCCTGCATGACTTCAACCAGTTGGGCTTTTGAAAAATTATCCCCCCACTCGAGAACAATTTCTTTGACATCGGCACCATAGGCTCTGGCAATATGGGCCCATCTTGCCCCAAATTTTCCACAGTTGATACATATGACCTTGTCCCCGGGACTTAAGGTGTTGACAACCGCGGCTTCCATAGCTCCTGAACCTGTTGAAGCCATGATGTAAACATCGTTTTCCGTTTGGAATACAAATTTCAGCCCATCTGTGACTTCCATGTAGATCTGTGAAAATTCCGGAGTTCTGTGATGAATAATGGGTTCAGAAGCTAAGGAGAGCACTTCTTCCGGCAGTGGAGTGGGGCCTGGAGAGAGAAGGTATTTTTTTTTTATCAAAAAATTGGCTCCATTCAATCACTAAAGCCGGCATAAAAGTTCAGTCAAAAAAGCTGTCCGTTCAATCAAAGAGGGAAGGATGAGGTGTTCGTGCTCGGCATGCATCCCATCTCCGTCAGGCCCTAGACCATCCAGAGTAGGAACCCTCATATTGGATGCAATGGAAGCATCCGACCCACCTCCGGATTTTCCCGTTTCAAACGTCAGGTTGAGTGAAGCCGCAATTTCTTGGACTTCATTCAGGAGTTGTAGAGATGCCTTCGTCTGTTCCATGGGAGGAGTCAGACTTTCGACTTTGTGTTTGATTTTTGCGCCTTTCAAATGAGGAGCCAAATTCTTGAAAAAATAAAGGATGTTCTCTTTTTGTTCATTATTCCAAAAACGTATATCCAGAACGGCGGAGGCTTTTTCAGCGACAATATTGGCCTTTTCCCCTCCAGTGATCAATCCGATATTCACAGATGTGTTTTTTGTTCTGAGTTTTTTCAAGTTGAGACATTGAAACATCAATTCTTCGATGGCATTAACTCCCAATTCCGGATATCCTGCGTGAGATGATTTTCCCGTAACAGTGAGGTTAATGGCCAGTCTCCCTTTACGTTGAATCTTCAGCGCCCCACCTGGAATTGCGGGCTCCAGACACAGCACAAGCGCAGATCTTTTTGCGAGTTTCTGTATGATTTCATAGGAATTTATGTGACCGATTTCTTCGGCCGAATTCACAAAAAGGACAATTTTTTTATCAGGTATGATGTTGAGGTCATTCAGTGTCTTAAGGGCACTTGCGGCCATAACGATTCCTGCTTTCATGTCCAGGACGCCAGGTCCGAATAACTTGTTCTCGGAAAGATAAAAAGGCATTTTGTGGATTTTTCCCACAGGCCAAACCGTATCAATGTGCGTCAACAGCAATATCTGTTCTTTGCGCTCTTTGGGCTTCTTAGGAGGGTATTCTGCCACAAGGAGATCTCCAATCTCATCCTGAGGGAATCGAGTCACTTTAGCTCCGTTCTTTTTCAATTCCTGAACTAAAAAGGAGGAACATTTGTTTACAGCTTTTTTATCCGTCGAAGGGGATTCAAGTTGGACAAGCTCCTTTAACAGATTAAGTATTTCGCCTTTACGAGATTTATAGTAATGAAAGAAATTCATGTCTTCTCCTTTTGGTGACCAT
>Ga0114920_10001228_pt1 | contig 11759 bp, 12 predicted proteins | sample ChitaG_FD_88683 | JGI IMG/M metagenome (GOLD analysis project Ga0114920, IMG submission 88683) | Deep subsurface microbial communities from South Pacific Ocean to uncover new lineages of life (NeLLi) - Chile_00310 metaG | ecosystem: Environmental > Aquatic > Marine > Oceanic > Sediment ... | reverse complement strand
GCCAGTAATTTCGGTAATGGCAATTTTACCGCAGCGATTTTCTTCTGAACCAACGAATATTTTGGGGCCAGCTCCAAAATTAACAGCTGTTTTATATTCAGGTATATCTTTTAATGAGCGAACTAAATCTTCAATTCTTTCTAGGTTTTCTTTTTCAACTTTTTCTTTCAAAAATTTCGCGGCCAGATTATCACAGGGAGTATGAGAGTTTATTAAATTAAATCCAAGAATTTTAGCTGTATCAATAGTTCTCTGATGGTTTAATTTATTCACCCCTCTGGCCACTTCTTCAATTCTTTCTTTCATTAAACCTTCAGCAATATTTATCGGAATTCCATACTGATTCAGGACATCGCATTGAAGTTCCATAACTTCGTGCAGATTAGCCAAACCCTTACCTAAAGGATGATGAGCAATAATTAAATCAATACTACCAATCTCTTTAGCCAATAAAATTTCCGCTGGTTCCATATCAATTCCAACTAAAACCTTTTTAATCTCTTTATCCTCGGCGATATGTAAAATTCGGGAGTCAGAATAGGGATCTTTTAAACTTTCAAGGTCGAAATCTTTTTTTTCTTCTTCTGATAATTTCTCGAATTTTTCTTTCCTTCTCTTCAAAAGTTTTTCTATTCCCTCTTTTCCTCGAAAATCGGCTTCAATTCCTTTATTTATTGCTAGGTTGTAAATTTCGTTTACTTTCATCTTCTTTTATTAATTTTTTATATAATTCTGTAATTAATTCTTCTTGTTTTTTAATATCTAAAACTTCCCGGCGAATCCGAGCTTTTTCTCGACGGATATATTTTCGAATTGAGCCTGGTATTTTCTTTTTTCCCATCAATAAAAAAGCTATTTAAAGAATTAATTATATGTTGATTTAGCAGCTTTTTCATTTTACTCACCTTTAATTACTGCTAAAGGTTTTAATCTAACCACTTTCTTTGATAAACCAGCGTTATGAACAACCCCCACGACTTCATCAATATCTTTGTAGGCCATCGGAGCTTCCTCGGCAATTCCTCGAAGAGACCAGCACTTAACAATAGTTCCTTTTGATTCTAATCTTTTTACTACTTCTTGTCCAGACACTCGCCGCATAGCTTCACGCCGGGACATTGTTCTGCCTGCTCCATGACAGGTGGAATACCAAGACTCTTTCCCCTCCTTAGTCCCAACTAAAACATAGGAGGCGGTTCCCATGCTGCCAGGGATTAAGACTGGCTGGCCAACAGCTTGATATTTCTCCGGAATTTCTGAGTGGCCAGGAGGAAAAGCTCTAGTCGCTCCTTTCCGATGTAAAATCATTTCAACTTCTTTTTCATTGATAGTGTGTTTTTCAATTTTAGCGATATTATGGGCGACATCGTAAAGAGAAACTAATGGAGACGATTTTTCTCCTAAAACATTTTTCCAAGCTTTTCTGATAGAATGAGCGATCATTTGTCGATTAGCCCAGGCGTAATTTGCTCCACAGGTCATGGCCGCAAAATACTCTTTCCCTTCCGGTGAATTTATTGGGCAAGCAGCGAGTTCTCGGTCAGGTAAACGTATTCCATATTTTGCCATAGCCGTCATCATCACCTTAATATAATCTGTAGCAATCTGATGCCCAAGACCACGTGAACCCGTATGAATCATTATTACTATCTGGTTTTTAAATAAACCAAAGATCTTAGCTACTCCTTCATTAAAAATTTCATCAACTTTCTGAATTTCCAAAAAGTGATTACCCGAACCTAAAGTACCTACCTGATCTCTGCCTCGGTTTTTGGCATGATCAGAAACAGCTGTGACTTCAGCTTGAGGAAGTTTTCCTTGCGATTCGCAATTCTCTAAATCCTCTTTTTCGCCATAACCCTGCTCAACTATTCTTTGGGCTCCTTTCTCTAAAATTTTGTTAATGGAAGCGGCATCTAATTTTATTTGTCTTCCCTGCCCCAAGCCAGAAGGAACTTCTTTTTGGATTTCGGTTGCTAAACTTTCCAAATGATTTTTAATTTCTTCTTCTTGATAATCTGATTTCAAAAGCTTCATCCCGCAGTTGATGTCGTAGCCGACTCCGCCAGGCGAAATTACTCCATTTTTCATGTTCATAGCAGCCACTCCGCCAATTGGAAAACCATATCCTTCATGGATATCAGGCATCGCCAAACTATAGTCTATAATTCCCGGTAAAGTTGCTACATTAACTAGTTGCCCAAGCGATCTGTCTCGGAAAACTTCTTCTAACATTTTTTCTGAAACGTAAATTCGTGCCGGCACTCGCATATCTGATCTGAAAGATTGCGGAATTTCCCACAAAGAATCATTTATTTTTCTAAAATCAGATTTTTTCATATTGATATTTTGCTTTTTATACGTCGAAAAGGACCGTTGCTTCCCAGGTCTTATCCTCTTTTTGATGAATGTCTAAATTATGATAAGTTACTGCTTTAACATCTTCTCCAAACCTTTTTACCTTCAGGCCAATAAGTTTTCCTTCAATCTTTTTATCAGTGAATCTTTTAAAAATTACCCTACTATAAACTTCTTGATTAACTTGCCCCAGATAAAGTGCTTCACTTAAAAAATCAACTAAAAGAGCCGGCAAATCAGAGTATGTTATTTTAATTTCTCTTTTAATTTGCTCTTTTAAGTTCTTGGTCTTTTGACTCTCTGTCATTGCCAAGAGGGTATTCAAAAAAAGTTCTTTTTTGTCTCGGCCAAAAGCTTTAATCTTAAGATCGGCTCTATGGGGCAAGACTTTAAACTTTTTCATAAACTTAGTTTTTTAAATTCCTCACGCACGACCTTTCTATCGTCCCAGGGAATCTTTTTACCACGAGCTTCCACTAACCAGGATTCACAACCTTTGCCAGTAATAACTATCGTATCTCCTGCTTGGGCAACCTCTAAAGCTTCCTTAATCGCCTCTCTTCTGTTTAATATTTTTTTAGCTTGACCGTCGGTTCCTTTCACTACTTGCTCAATAATTTCCATTGGGTTCTCGTCATATGGATCTTCATTCGTCACAATTATTTCATTGCAATATTTTGCTGCCAACTTCCCCAATTCAGGCCTTTTCCATTTATCTCTTCCCCCGCCACAAGCCCCAAGTACGCATATCATTTTTTTATTTTTAGGCTTTAAGGTTTGGTAAACTTTTTCTAAGGCATTGGGGGTAAAAGCATAATCAACAAAGACTTTAAAAGGTTGGGAAACTACTTCTTCCATTCGACCCGGGATTCCTTCAGCTTTTTCTATTGCCTTTTGACAAGTTTTTAAACTAATTTTTTGGGATAAGCCGACACAAATTGCCGCCAGCGCGTTATCAATATTAAAATCGCCTATCAACTTTAATTTAAAATGAGTATTCTTAGCGTTGATATCTCCATGAGTCAAACCGTAACTGTATTTTTTATCAGCTGGAAACTGTAAAAAATACTCGGCGTTTTTGTCATCAATGTTAATAACATGAATATTTTTAGTATTTTGGAAAAGTTTTCCTTTGGTTTTTTTATAGTTTTCGAAGCCACCATGAGCTTCAATATGCTCCGGAGATAAATTCGTAAAAACTGCGACATGAAAATCAATAAACTGATGACGGTGCTGCTTGATTCCTTCAGAGGTTACTTCCAAAACTGCATATTGACATCTATTATTGACCGCTTGTCTTAAAAATTTTTGGACCTTAAAACGACCGGGCATGGTCATTTTTAACACATTTAGCTCTTCTTCCTCTCCAATTTTAAACTTAATTGAGTTCATAACAGCTGTTTTATATCCGGCTTCTTCTAAAACCTTGGAGATCATCTCCGTTGTTGTTGTCTTCCCATTAGTGCCAGTTACCCCAATTACTTTTAGCTGTCCGGAAGGAAACCAATAGAAAAATGCTCCCAAAAGAGCTAAAATAAAATGGTACCAACTTAAAAGAAATTGAGGAACAAATTTTTTAATTAATTCCTTCATAATTTGATTTTAACATGTTCAAATTAGAATCTCCATTTAGGCCGACCGGCGATCAGCCTCGGGCAATTGAAAAATTAACTAAAAATTTGAAGTCTGGAACAAAGCATAATATTCTATTAGGAGTCACGGGAGCCGGTAAAACTTTTGTAGTATCAAATATTATCGAAAAAATCAGAAAACCAGTTCTTTTGATTTCGCATAATAAAACTTTAGCTGCGCAAACTTACCAAGAATTTAAAGAATTTTTTCCGAAAAATGCGGTCCATTATTTTGTATCATATTATGACTATTACCAGCCGGAGGCCTATGTTCCTCAAACTGACACTTATATTGAAAAAGATGCCAAAATTAACGAAGAAATTGACAGATTAAGACACGCTGCCACTCAAGACGTTTTAACCAGAAACGACGTTATCGTTGTCGCTTCAGTTTCTTGTATTTACAATATTGGTTCTCCCGATATCTATCAACAAGTTTCTTTGGAAATTAAACCCGGTCAGAAAATTAAAAGAAAAGATTTTATCTCTTATTTAACTTCTTTACAGTATCAAAGAAATAATATCGATTTAAAACCCGGGACTTTTAGGGTAAGAGGAAATATTATTGATATTTATTTAGTCACCGGAAAAAAACTTTTAAGAATAGAATTTTTTGGCGATAACATTGACAAAATCGCAATCGCTGACGATATTTTAAACCCCAAATTTACAATTCACAGTCAGCAATTTAAAATTTTCCCGGCTCATTTTTGGGTTACTCCTCCAAAAAAACTAGAAATTGCCATAGAAAATATAAAACTGGAACTGCAAGAACAGCTGAAAAAAATAAAGAGAGAAAAGAAATTATTAGAGGCCCAAAGATTAGAACAAAGAACAAATTATGACCTGGAAATGCTGAGGGAAACCGGCTATTGCCATGGAATTGAAAATTATTCCAGACACTTAGAATTCAGACAGCCAGGAAAGGCTCCATTTACTCTCTTGGATTATTTCGGTTATTCTGAGAATTCAAATAATGGTTCGAGGTATTCGGATTATATTGTTTTTATCGACGAATCACATATGACCTTGCCCCAACTTCATGCCATGGCTAACCAGGACAGGACCAGAAAAGAAACCTTAATTGAATATGGTTTTCGTTTGCCCTCGGCTATTGATAACCGACCTTTAACTTATGAAGAATTTGAAGAAAAGGCCCCTCAGATAGTTTATGTTTCGGCTACTCCCGGAGAAGAGGAGAGGGTGAAAACTCTTCGGCAAGCTGGAAAAAAGCCCAGCACCAGGATGAAGCTCGGCGCGGGGTACACTGTCGAGCAATTAATCAGGCCGACCGGATTATTAGAGCCATCAATTGAAATCAGGCCGATTCATTCCTACACCAAACAAGCAGACATCTCATGTCACGGCGCCAAAAGCGCCCGTGCTCGTTATGGCGCAGAGGCAAAAAATCAAGTTCAAGACTTAGTGGAAGAAATCAAAAAACGAGTGGCGAAAAAACAAAGGGCTTTAGTTCTTACTCTCACTAAAAGGCTGGCCGAAGCTCTTTCTGATTATTTGACTGAGGAAGGAATTAAAACCCAGTGGCTTCATGCCGAAATTAAAACATTGGAAAGGCCGCAAATTATTAAAGGTCTGAGAGAGGGGAAATATGATGTTTTGGTTGGAATTAGTTTATTGAGAGAAGGACTGGATTTGCCAGAAGTAGCCTTGGTGGCAATTTTAGATGCTGATAAAGAGGGATTTTTGAGATCAGAAACCACTTTAATTCAAACAATGGGCCGAGCAGCCAGACACCAAGAAGGTCATGTTATTCTATATGCCGATAAAATAACTAAATCAATGAAGTCAGCGATTTCTGAAGTTGAAAGAAGGAGAAAAATCCAGCAAGAATACAACAAAAAACATAATATTATTCCCAAGCCAATTATTAAAAAAATAAGGGATTGGCCGTTTGATTTGAAAGAAAAACAAATAGCTTCAGAATTTTGGCTGATTCGGGATAAAAAATTATTAGAGAAAGAAATGAAAAAAGCGGCTAAAAATCTGAATTTCGAAAGAGCGGCCGAAATCTGCAAGCTAATAAATAAACTAAAAGCCCAAAGCGAAAAGCTAAAGGTTGCACAAAAAAAATAAATATGATAATATAATTTTACGCTTTTCGTTTGCTTGCTGAAGCTTTAGCTGAGGCGAGTGAAGAGTTTTATTTTGCGAACTTAATTTTTATTTAAGAAAACGATTATGGCTATAACTAAATCGGCTAAAAAAGCCCTGCGTCAAAGCTTAAAAAGAAAAACTCGGAACATACAAAAAAAAGGGAAAATAAAAAACCTGATTAAGCAGGTAAAGAATTTGGTTTCTCAAAAAAAAGCGGGAGAGGCGAAAAAGTTTTTGCCTCAAATTTACAAATCACTAGATAAAGCGGCTAAAACCGGATTAATCAAGAAGAATACGGCGGATAGAAAAAAAGCTAGAATAACTAAATTAATAAATAAAAATACATGAGCATAATCTAAGATATACTCCTCTCGCTCGCGAGACAGATTGTAGTTTTATCTTCGTTTTATATCAATTTACATCTCTGCAATAAATAAATCCAGCGCCGCTTCGGCTCCTATCTTGCCGGTCTTAATATTAAGGTCTGCCTGAAAAATTTTTTGGTAGATTTTTTTTAATTCATCTAAAGAAAAATTTTCGGCTTGCTGGGTTGCTTTTTTAACTACATATGGGTGCGCGCTCAATCTAGCTCCGGATTTTATCGTTAAAAGATTGCGCAACTGAAAATTAATCATTGCCAAGAGGTATAGAGGAGCATCTCCTTTTTCCAAATGCTTGTGTAACAGCTCTAAGGCCTGCTTTTTGTTTCTTAAAGCTATAGCATCAATTGTTTTAAAAATATCTGCTTCAATTTTCGGCCTAACTAAAAGCTCAATGTCTTTTACTTTAATAACTTCCCCGTTTTTGTAATTAACCAGCTTTTTAATTTCATTGGACATTTGCCACAGATTATTACCAATGAAGTTAATAAGATGATCAAGCGCCCTGGAATCAATACGCGCCTGATATTGCCCAAATTCTTTTTTGGCCCAATTTTTTAATTTTTCTCCTTCCAAAAGTTCGAATTCTTGCCCCCAGACCAATTTTTGGCATAAGGATGATTTTTTTTTAAGGAATTTTAATAAAACGTTCTTTTCGCTTATCTCTTTTTTTTCATAAATTAAAATGACATCTTCGGAATTAATAAATTTTTCTTCTTGCTTTAAAAATTCTTCTTGAAAATTTTTATTATTAAAAGCGTCTTTTAAAACTACTAATTTTTTCTCCCGAAAGATAGAACGAGTCTCAATCTCGCTTTTAAAGTCTTGAAAATTTAAATTTTCACTATCAAAATATCTCAAACTCAATCCACTTTTGTGGATTTCTTTATAATGCTCGATGATTTCTTTTAATTTCTGGCAAGAACGATAGGTATCTTGTCCGTAGAGAAAAATTATCATGGTTCTTGACGCCCCTCGCAAAACCCTCTCTCGGATTATGTTTTTATTTGGAACGCCTTGTAGAGCAAGATTGCCCCTATTAGATATCCCCATCTGGCATATATTGGAGAGATAAATAAGCAAACAAGCGAAGGAATAAATAAAAACAGAAAACCTGCCCCGTAAAATAACGCTTTCGTTTTTAGTCTTTTTTCTTCTATTTTAATTGTATTATATAGCACTATGCCGGTTAATAATATGGGACTAAATATAAAGATAAATATTATAAGATAAGCCGGCATCCCGGTAGGACTATGTTTTCTCACCTGATAAGGGAATGGCTCGAAAGGCGCTTGCATTGTTTCGCTGATCAGAGGAAAGGCTGTCAAAGCAATCAATACAATGACAATGAATACCAAGCAGACTAAAAAACAGATTTGCCTAAAGCGTTCAGGGGCAAACGTTTGAGTAAAAAATCGAAGTATTAACATGCCTCCCAAAACATGAAAAAATATACCGCCCTTACCAACTGTAACTTCCAACTCGTATAACCCAAACTGAGTAAGAACATCTCTAACAGCATAAATAAAAATTCCAAAGGCGACAAAAAATAAGCCCGAAGCTAATATTTTTCCAGGAAAATAGTTTATTCTTCGGCTTTGCCAAAAAGCTTTACTCCCAACCAATAAAAGCAAAACAATTGTCGAAAGCATTACTAATTGGGCAAACATAATTTTTTATTAAACAATTAAAAGCGGTTGACAATTGGGACAAAAGTGGGCAGAACGACCGCCAATTTTTATTCTTTCAATAACCATAGCGCAACGACGGCATTTTTGACCTTCTTTTTGATAAACCTGGTGATATTTAACAAAATTTCCTTTTTTGCCACAAGCATCAATATAATATTCAACAGATGACCCTTGATGTTTAATTGCCGCATTGAGAATCTTTCCGATATTATGGAAAATTTGCTCAATTTCTTTATTGTTTAATGTTTTAACGCGGCGCAAAGGATGAATTTTGGCGGCGTATAAAATTTCGTCTGAATAGATATTACCAATCCCGGCAATAAATCTTTGATCTATCAGTAAAGATTTTATTTTAGAATTAGGTCGCCTGCTTAAAATATCTTTGAATGCCGATAGCTTAATTTCCAAGGACTCGGGACCGAATTGTTTCTCAATCGTCCGGCTGTTTTTGACAGTTTTCCACCAACCAAACTTGCGCGTATCGTTAAAGACCAGGCGCGAACCGTCTTTAAAATAAAAAACCTTGCGGGTGGACGGCAAAGGTTTTCCGTTAAAAATCAATTGACCGGTCAGTTTGAGGTGAAAAACTAAACTTGAATTGTCGCTAAAATCAATTATTAGAATTTTAGCTCTTCTTCTAACATTAATTATCTTCCGGTCGTTTAATTTTTTGCCGATAATTTTCCGAGTTAATTGCCGCCTTATTGTCTCAACTTCCGGCAACTCCGGCATTTTATTTAAGTGCGTTTTTGACCTTCTCGATAATTTCTCCGGGGGTAAAGTGAGCCTTAATTAAGTAATCAATCGCTCCCAGCTTCAATCCCCTCTCCACGTCCTCTTTTTGACCGAGATTAGAAAGAACGATGACCGGAATTTGAGCCAGGATCGAGTCTTCTCTTTTTTTAGACAAAACCTCGAACCCGTCAATTCCTGGCAAAATTAAATCAAGTAAAACTAGGTCGGGTTTTTCTTCTTTCACCTTTTTTATCCCCTCTTCACCATCAACTGCCTCCGAAGTTTCATACCCCTCCTTAATAAGTTTTTGGACAATTAACTCCCTAAGGAATTTATCGTCTTCAATAACCAGAATTTTTTTCATAATAAAAATCTTGATTAAGATGATATTTAATGAAACAAAAATATCGCCTTCACGGCATCGCCTTGGTTATGTTTTTTATTTTCCGATTTGCTTGGCTACTTTATCAACCACTTCTTGAGGATCAAATTCAGTTTTAACTAGCCAGTCTTTTGCCCCTAATTGTTGAGCTCGATCTAATTCTACAGGCTGGCCGGAATTAGAAATGATAATTACCGGGATTTCCTTTAACTCTTTATCTTTGGCCATTTCCTCCATAACCTCAAATCCTCCCATTTTCGGCATAATAATGTCTAGCAAAATCAAATTTGGTTTTATTTCCCTTACAGCCCTTAGCCCTTCTTCTCCGTCTCTGGCGACCGAAATCTCATAACCCTCTTTTCTTAATTTTTTTTGGAGAAGACCAACCATAATCTCTTCGTCTTCAATCAGCAAAATTTTTTTCATAATATGTTTTTATTATACTTAAAATTTAATTAAAAAGCCACAAAAGGATATTCGGGTTGATTCCCAGGGGTTTCTGGCTATATCTATTATAACAAAAATTAAAAATAAAAAAAAGAAGTCAAGTACCCGAGCGCAACGAAGAGTGGAAGATGAACGAATGTTCAACGACCATCAAAACTCTTTTAAAAACTCCTCAAATTCTTCTTTAACCGGTAGGGCAAAATAAAAAGTACTTCCTTTGTTTTCTTCGGATTCAAACCAAATTCTCCCACCATGAGCCTCAACAATGTTTTTGGAAATAAATAAGCCAAGACCAGTCCCTTCGGTATCCATCCTTATAACATTTGCCCCTCGAAAAAACCTAGCAAAGACTCTTTTTTGCTGGTCTTTGGGAATGCCGACCCCGGAATCTTTAACCGAAAACTCTATTTCTTTTTTAACACATTTCAACGAAACTGTTATTTTTCCGCCTGCCAAGGTATATTTTATAGCATTATCAAGAAAGTTTTGAATAACCAGTCTTATTTTTTCAACATCCAGCATAACTCGGGGCAATTTCTTTTTTGGTTTTTTAAATTCCAATTTTAGTTCTTTCCTTCCAACTGCTTCTTTATGGGAATTAACCGCAAACTGAACAACGGGCTCAAGCTCGGCTAGGGCGGGCTTATAAATATATCTACCTTCCTCAATCCTGGTTATGTCTAAAAGGTCATTAATCAGTCCTATCATTCTCTCATTGGACTTATAAGTTTTTAGAATAAAGTCTTTTTGCTCTTTGGTTATCTCGCCAAGATCTCCGTCTAAAAGCATCTTCAGGGTCCACTTGATCGCCGAAAGGGGAGTTCTCAATTGATGAGCGGCTAGGGAAACAAATTCGGTTTTCATTCTTTCAATTATTTTTTCGCGAGTAATGTCGTGGAGAATAACCAAGGTTCCTAATTTTTCTTCTGCTCTTATTATTGAAACGGTAGATACTTCTAAAGTTAAACCTCCTTTAATTAATATTTCTTTTCTAAAAACCTTTCTAATTTCTTTACTTAAAACTTTTGTCAGAGGTTCTAAGGTAGGAAAAGTGCTTAACTCTAAAACCGATCTACCGATTAAATCTCTGGTTTTAACATCGAAAAGGCTTTCAGCCAGAGGATTCACTAGAGAAAGTTTATTTTTTTCGTCAAAAGCTAAAACCCCATCAGTAAGGTTGGTAACAATTGCTTTAGTTTTATTTTTTTCTTCTTCTGCGCTAACTCTTGCCCCTTCCACATCCTCTAACATATTAGTTAAGGCGGTCTGGGTCTCTTTCAGTTCTTTTTCTCTTTTTTTAATGTCGGTTAAATTAAAAAAACTCAGAAAGTAGCCAATAATTTCTCCTTCATCAGTTTTTCTTAGGGTAGCGGAAACGCTTCCGGGAATTTTTATTTTTTCTTTAGTAAAAACGCTGATTTCTTTTGCCCTTACAAGCTCTTTTGCTAAAATTTCTTTTGACAATTTTTCGATTTCTTCTTTGCTAAAAATTTGCTCTATAGGAGATCCAATAATTTCCTCAATCTTGTAACCAGACATTTCTTCAAAAGCGGGGTTAGCCTCCAGAATTATTCCTATTGAGCTAACAAGGCAAACCGGCAGGGGTACAAAAGAAAACAAATCTTTGGCGTAACTTTCGAGGGAAGCTAAATCCTCTAAAAGAATGAGAACTTTTTTTTCTTCGGCTTCTTTTGTAATTTCTTCCATTTTTTGCCTTTTATTGCCGGGGAAATTTAATTAAACTTTCCCCCGCTCTTATTTTTTCTATTTTACTCCCACCTTATCACGTATTCATTGTAAAGGTCTCCTTTAAAAACACATTTTGTTTCTTCAACCGAAATTTTTTCACTTTTAATAACATATTCGGCAATTCCCCGGTAATAACCAGCGTGATAAACACATATTATGGGATGAAACTTGAAATCCTTCTCGCGCAAAACTATATATTTTTTTTCTTCATCAAATTGAGTAACCTCAAGCTCTCCACGGTCCAAATGTTTGCTCCAATACTTAGGAATCT
>Ga0114920_10001227_pt1 | contig 11764 bp, 9 predicted proteins | sample ChitaG_FD_88683 | JGI IMG/M metagenome (GOLD analysis project Ga0114920, IMG submission 88683) | Deep subsurface microbial communities from South Pacific Ocean to uncover new lineages of life (NeLLi) - Chile_00310 metaG | ecosystem: Environmental > Aquatic > Marine > Oceanic > Sediment ... | reverse complement strand
GTTTGCTCTTTACGTTGACCCTATAATGGGATTGCTCCCGTTGGAAAATAAGAAGAGAAATGCATGCGGAATTCTGATTAGGGCTGAGGAGCCTGCCCTAGAGGTAGCAAAAACGTGCTTCACCTTGGCCCAATCACTTCGTGAGACGGGGCACACAGTGGAAGTTAATTTCTCAGAGCAAAAGCCAGACAACTATCGTTGGGTTATCTCAATTTCGCTGACTGAGCCAGGTCAATTTACCATTACTGACTGCAAACAACAACGGCAGCGGAATGTAGCTTCCGTGGCAGAAATTCTTGAAATACTAGCTAAGTAGAGTTACCAGTGAAACACCAGCCAGAGTATATTAAACTCGCTTTGCCTAAAGGCAGGCTCTTGCCGCCTACAGCTAACTTGCTCAAAGAGATAACTTTGAACTTTAGAGGTTACAGCGGTAACACGAGGCGGTATCGCCTTCGATCAGCAAGATTCTCTCATCTTTTAGCCAAGATATTTCGGGAGAAAGATATCCCTATACAGGTAGCTGTAGGCAATTATGATTTAGGTATATGTGGCTTGGATTGGGTTGAGGAACTTCTGGCGAGGTATCCAGCGAGTGACTTGGTAGAAATATCAAGCTTGAATTACGGCGAAGGTGGCATATATGTGGTGGCCAGCCATCAAACGGGAATATCTAACATTGATGAATTATCAGCCAGGCAGAGTAATTGGCGGGTAGTAAGCGAGTACCCTAATTTGGCTCAGGGTTTTGCCTTAAATCTTAGAATGAAAGCGTTTAAGATTTTCCCAGTATGGGGGGCTGCTGAAGTTTATCCCCCAGAAGATGCTAACCTAGCGATATTATGGGCGAAGGATGAAAGCGAGATAGAGACGCAGGGCTTGATTCCCTTAATGAAGTTGCTCTCAGTCAATGCCGCCCTAATCGCTAACAGAGAAAGCTTAGAGAAGCGGGACATGAATCAGATATTGAAATGCTTTAGCCCTAAGTTGGTTTCTAAACCGCGGGCAAATACTACTGTTATTGTGGGGCTGGGGCGAAGTAAGCACGTTACTTTTTACCCGCCAGGAAAAGCCAGGAGAATTAAGCTAGCTTTGCCTGATGGCCATCAGCAACTACCTGCTGCGCAGTTTTTAAAGCAAGTTGGGCTTGACATCTATGGGTATACTACGGGAGCATTAAATCGCCGCCCCTCTACCGATTTAGACTGGCTCGGTATTAAAGTGATTAGGCCCCAAGATATGCCTCTACAAGTGGCTAATGGCAATTTTGATCTAGCTATAACTGGCACTGATTGGTTGCTAGAGCATTTGTATCGTTTTCCCTCAAGCCCTGTGATGAAATTGCTTGACCTTGGCTTTGGTAAAGTCAAAATTGTGGCAGCGGTGAGCAAAGATATGCCCATAACCAATGTTGATGACTTAAGTTCGTTTATGCAAAGTGGTAAAATTGTTCTCTTAAGAGTAGCTTCAGAGTACATAAATATCGCTGATAAATATCTTCGAGATAACTACATCAATCCCTATAGATTAATTCCAACATGGGGAGCAAGTGAAGCTTTCTTGCCCGAAGATGCCGATTTGCTCATTGACAATATCCAAACCGGGAGAACGTTGGCACAGCACGACTTAAAAGCCATCGATGTACTTTTTGAATCCACGGCTTGCTTAATCGGACGCAAAGATAATGTCAGCCCCCCTGATAAGAAAGAGAAAACCGAATTTCTTATTCAGACATTGCGGCGAGGGCTATTATGATGAACTCACTTCCTTTGCCATTACCAGCTAAAGGCAACGCAATCTCAAAGTGGATGTTAGCGGTGGAATCATCATGATAAGAATCGAAGGATTTGATAAAGCAAAGCAGTCGTTGGCTAGAAAGAATGCCCTGGAATCTCGTGCTGGCTTCCCCTGGTTGGCAACAAAAATAAAACAAATCTTCGGGAAGGAGCTTTCTCCTCAACAGGTGGTTGAATGTATCGTCGGCAAAGTTAGGGATAAGGGCGATGAAGCACTTTTCTATTATGCCAGGGAATTAGAAGGCGTTGAGCTTGACTCCCTGAAAGTAAGCCAGCAGGAAGTTTTAGCGGCCTATGACATGGTGGATGAGGAACTTATTGCAGCGCTTGAAGCAGCAGTCAAAAAGATAAGAGATTTTCATCTTACTTATGCTACTAAGAGAGATGCTGTGTTTGTTAGCCAATATTTGGGAAGGCAAATCCAGCCGCTGGATAGGGTGGGGCTATATGTTCCTGGTGGCACCGCTGCCTACCCATCTACGGTGTTGATGACTGCCATACCGGCTGGTGTAGCTGGAGTCCGGGAGATTATCATGGTTTCACCGCCTGGCAAGGATGGCAAAATTCCAGCGCCTACATTGGTAGCTGCGGATATTGTAGAAGTGCATCGCATTTTCAAGGTTGGCGGAGCGCAGGCTATTGCTGCCTTAGCTTTCGGCACTGAATCAATACCCAAAGTAGATAAAATCTGCGGTCCTGGCAACATTTTTGTGACCTTAGCCAAGAAAATGGTTTATGGTGCTGTAGCTGTTGATGGGCTTCAGGGGCCAAGTGAAATAATGATTGTAGCTGATGAAGCTGCTAATCCTTTGCTTTGCGCTGCTGATCTTCTAGCTCAAGCTGAACATGACGCTCTGGCTTCAGTGATTTTGATTACCACTTCGCTTGATTTGGCTAATCAAGTTGATAAGGAAGTGGTAAAACAATTGCAAGAGCTGAAACGCCGCTCCATTACTGCTCAAGCTGTGGATAGGGGAATAACGGTACTTGTCAGCAATATTGATGAAGCTGTCGAGTTGGCCAACCTCTATGCTCCGGAACACCTTTCTCTCATGGTAGCTAATGCCTCAGCCATCATGCCCAAAATTCTTAATGCTGGTTGCATCTTCGTTGGTGAAAATTCGGCAGTAGCCTTGGGTGATTATATTGCTGGGCCAAGTCATGTGTTACCCACAGGTGGCAGTGCTCACTTTAGCTCTCCTCTGGCCGTTGAGGATTTCCTAAAAACTACCAATATCATTGCCTTGGATAAAGCTGCCGTGCAAAAATCAGGCCCTGCAGCTATGGTAATGGCTAAAGCTGAGGGACTAGATGCTCACGCCAAATCCATAGAGAAAAGACTGCAAGAGCTAGGTGACCTTAAATAGTATTTTCCTCTCCCTTGGTGGGAGAGGCTTATGGTGCGGATGAAAACTTAAAGTGGACATAAACAAGTTAATCAGACCTGAGCTGGCAGCTATGAGGAGTTACACTCCTATTGAGCCTATAGAGATTTTAGGTCAGCGGGCCGAAGGGAGAATCATAAAACTTGATGGCAATGAGAATCCATACGGTTGCTCCCCAAAGGTTTATCAAGCTCTGGCCAATTATCCTTACTATCATATCTACCCGGACCCAGAACAAAGAAAGTTAAGACAAGCTCTGGAAAAATATACAGGCTTTGATCAGGAGAACATTATTTGTGGCAGCGGCAGTGATGAACTGATTGACCTTGTACTCAGGCTTTTTCTCCAACCGGGGGATGAAGCAATCAATTGTTCACCAACCTTTGGGATGTATCCATTTAGCACTGAGATTTGCGGCGGTAAACTAGTTGATGTGCCCCGGGATAAAGACTTTGCCATTGATATAGCTGGCGTCAAGAAGGCGTTAAGTGAAAAAGCAAAGATTATCTTTATCGCCTCGCCCAATAATCCCACAGGCAATCTTGTTACCAAACAGGAGGTCACAGAACTTGTTAATACTGGAAATATTGTGGTGGTGGATGAAGCCTACTTTGAGTTTAGCGGTGTAACGATGGCCAATTTAGTGCTTGACTATTCCAACCTGATAGTTTTGCGTACCTTCAGTAAATGGGCAGGATTAGCTGGCTTAAGAATAGGCTATGGCATCTTCCCTGTTGAAATTGCTAGCCACCTGATGAAGATTAAACAGCCCTATAATGTCAGCGCAGCAGCACAAGCAGCGGTATTAGCTTCCTTGGCGGATATGGATTATCTTCGTAGTAATGTAGCAAAAATAGTTGCTGAGCGAAAGCGACTATTTAGCGAATTAAAAGAATTGAAGTGGCTAAGCCCCTATCCTTCCAGAGCTAATTTTGTTTTTTGCTCCGTGCATTGTCGTGCTGATTCCCTACACTATCATTCTGAGGGAGCGGAGCAAGCGAAGAAACTTGCTCAGGGTAAACTCGGCAGAGGATCTCCAGCTAGGGAAATCTGGCAGCGGCTACAAAAGAGAGGCATCTTTATCCGGTATTTTGATAGCTCACAGTTAAGGAATTACCTGAGGATAAGCGTCGGTAAACCTGAAGATACCGAGGCCTTAATTGGGGCATTAAGAGAGATAGAATTAGGAGGAATTTGAAAATGGCTGAAAGAAAAGCGATAGTAACTCGTAAAACCGCGGAGACTAATATTAGAGTGGAGCTAAACATCGATGGAAGTGGGCAATTCGAAATTACTACCGGCATAAAAATGTTTGACCATTTTCTGGCTCAATTAGCTAAACATGGAGTATTTGACATAAAACTTTCAGCCTCAGGCGGCGACCAGCATCATGTAGTTGAGGATGTAGCTATTATCTTAGGCAAAGCCTTTAATCAATCATTGGGGGAGAAACGAGGTCTCACCCGAATGGCGCATGCCGTCGTTCCCATGGATGAAGCACTGGCAGCGGTGGCAGTAGACATTGGAGGAAGAGCTTATAGTGTGGTAGAAATACCCTTTGGTGCGGCCAACATAGGCGACTTGGAGACTGATTTAATTCGCCATTTCCTTGTTTCCCTTGCTTCTGAAGCCAGAATTAACCTACATGCCAGTGTGCTCCCTGGCCCCAATGACCATCACAAAGCTGAAGCCTTATTCAAAGCCTTGGGCAGGGCTCTGGATTCAGCCACCCGAGTTGATGAAAGAATCGTTGGCAGGATTCCCAGCACCAAGGAAGTTATTGAGGGCGGTGAAGCCCCCATGTCTTTGTAAAAAGGATGGCGTAAGCACCTCCTGGAATTCCAGACTACCGGCTACCCTGCTGTTGTTTAACGAATGTAATTATCCTTTCTTTGTTGGTAGCTTCTTGCCTTCTAACGCTTTTTCAGCTACGCTTCCAATCCCAGCATACATAGTGTTGATTTCAGACAACATGAAGAAAGCTGATGGTTAATCCTCCCATCTATACAGTTTTTTCTTGTTTCTCAATTTTTCTAACTCACAGGTAAAGCAAATGCCATTGTGGCAGCATATAATTGCACCGCACTCAGGGCATTTCCATCTTTGCTCTTCCTTTTCAAGGAATTGATTGATGCCGTTCTTCTTGATGAATTCGAGGTTCTCTATCATGCTCATCCTGAAATATCTTCTGTAGCGCTTGTCGATATGGCCGAGCCTTTCGCAAGGGTAATCACTGCATTCATAACAATATTTAACCTTGCCGCTCAGGAGCAGGGCGCATCTCTTTTTTAGGGAGGAGCACTTCTTATCTCTTGGTCTGCAGCCAATGCAGTAAGGCATTCTGATTCCCTTGCTCTTTACATTATGTTGGAAAGCAAGGTATCCGCTGCATATCCTGCAGTTCATCCCGCATGGTGCGATTAGCTCTTCGCTCATTGCTTTCCACCTTAATATACATGATTTAGGAGCCATGATCACGAGTTCAATAGGGCGTCTTTGCATATAACTACGCAACATTCCGAAGAAGGTGTTGCCAAACCAACAAAATTGGGCTACCAGGTACAGTCTATTCTAATTGAAAAATGAGCCCGAATAAAAGACTTTCAGCCTGGGGCAATGATTTCAGCTTTTCATACGGTGTCATCACCTCTTCATAGGGATAAACCCTCTTGATCTTGCCTTTGGGGCCAATAACGGAGGCAGAGAAGAAACAGGGACATTGGAATGGACTCGGATAGCCTCACAGGCTTGTACTACTAACCAAGACACTTTTTATTAAAGGTATCTTTGACTGATATGGCTAAACTGTGTTACCTTGTTATGCATAGTAGCTCCAAGTTTGTTCAACGACTTAGATGAGATGAAAGATAGAGAGCAATGTAACCCTGGCAAGCATGGTTTAGAAAGGTAAGGGCGAGTAGATTGAATTCATTTGATAGGCAATGGCAGCGCTGGTTTCCTGAAAACAGGGATGAGAGACCTGCACCGCCTCCCGGCCGTGGACATACCTCCAGGGTAGTCATAATCATAGCTATAGTCGTGGCACTGTTCATTGCCCTAAACGTATTAAAGGGAATCTATACTGAGTGGTTATGGTTTAGCAGCCTGGGTTATGGCAGTATCTATACCACTATTCTGAAGGCCAAGGTGCTAATCTTCTTCTCCGCGGCCATCATTTTTTGCATCTTGTTTTTGGGCAATTTGTTGCTGGCTACACGCCTGACACCGGGTAGTGAGGCACATTTCTGGCCCTGGGATATAGTGCGCCAGCTACAGCGGGTATCCAAGTCAAGTGTCATACTGGTAACAACGCTGCTCAGCCTCATATTTGGTTTGGCGGCTCAGAGCAACTGGCTGGTTATGCTACGGTTCTTCAACAGGCAGCCATTTGGCGTTGCTGACCCAGTTTTCCATAAGGAGATTGGCTTCTATGTCTTCTCATTGCCATTTCTTAACATGCTGCGAAGCTGGTTCCTCGGCGCTCTGGTGGTCACACTTCTTGGCAGTGTTGCAGTGTATCTCCTGAGCTATACGACGCAGCGGCTTAAATTCGATTTTGCACGGTCGGTGCTAGCACATGTTGGAGGGCTGGCCATGGCCATATTGGGCCTTTTTGCCTGGGGTTACTGGCTGGGCATCTGGGAGCTCGTCTTCTCCAAACGTGGAGTGGCTTTCGGAGCTAGCTATGCTGATATACACGCTAAACTTCCGGCACAGTGGATACTCTTGATAATAGTGCTTGTATGTATGGGAATTATTCTGGCCTCCATAGTGCGGCGCAAATTTCGCTGGTCCCTCTACGCTATTGGGGGCTGGATAGCGCTTGCCATCATTGTGGGGCAAATCTTTCCGGCTTTGGTACAGCGCCTTCAAGTGGAGCCTAATGAGCTGGCTCGAGAGATGCCGTACATTGAATACAATATCCAATATACCAGAGAGGCTTTTGCCTTGAACCGGGTTGAAGAGGAGACCTTCCCTGCGGAGAAATCACCAAGCCCACAGGATGTGGCACAAAACAAAGCTACCATCAGTAACATTAGGCTATGGGATCATCGCCCGCTAAAGGATACTTATAACCAGATCCAGGCTATGCGACTCTATTACGACTTTAATGATGTCGATGTTGACCGCTATATCGTCGATGGTGAATATCGGCAGGTAATGCTATCGGCTCGTGAATTATCTGCGGAGAAGCTGGCAGGGGAAGCACAGACCTGGGTCAACCGACGGCTGCAGTTTACCCATGGCTATGGTATTGCTATGAGCCCGGTTAATGAGGTTAGTTCTGAGGGCTTGCCGCTATTGCTGGTAAAGGATATACCACCTGTCGGTGACTTCGAAATAGAGCGGCCTCAGATATACTTCGGGGAAAAGACGAACAATTACGTAATTGTGAACACGAAGACCCAGGAATTCGACTATCCTATGGGTGAAGAGAATGTTTACGGTCACTACGAAGGGAAAGACGGAGTTAATATAGGGAGCTTCGTTCGCCGGGTGATCTATGCTTGGCAATTCGGTGACCTTAATATACTTATCAGCGGTGAGATAACCCGTGAGAGCAGGATGCTCTACTATCGCAACATCAGAGAGAGGGTGAATCATCTGGCGCCATTTTTGGATCTGGATAGTGACCCCTATATGGTTATAATGGAGGGAGGGCTATTCTGGGTACAGGATGCCTATACCACCACTGACCGCTATCCCTATTCTGAACCGATTGGAGATGGAATAAACTATATTCGTAACAGCGTTAAAGCAGTGGTTGATGCCTACGATGGCAGTGTGACCTTCTATGTAACTGATCCAGAGGACGCATTGATACAAACCTATCAGGCTATCTTCCCCAGTCTTTTCGTACCAGCAGAGCAGATGTCCGAATCCTTGCGAGCGCACATCCGTTATCCCGAGGACATGTTCGACATCCAGGCCTCAGTATACCAGAGCTACCATATGCGTGATGCCCGTGTATTCTACAACAAGGAAGACCTGTGGGCTGTGCCTAAGGAGATCTATGCTGGCTCGGAACAGTACATGGAGGCTTACTATATCATTATGCGTTTGCCTGGTGCGGAAAAGGAGGAATTTCTGCTCATCTTGCCCTTCACCCCGGTGAACAAGAATAATACCATTGGCTGGCTTGCTGCCCGTTGTGATGGTGAAAATTATGGGAAATTGCTTGCCTACCACTTCCCCAAGGAGCGGCTGGTGTATGGTCCTAGCCAGATCGAGAACCGAATCCAGCAGGATACTGTTATTACTGAGCAGCTTGCTCTGTGGGGCCGTGGTGGTTCTCGAGTCATCCGCGGCAACCTTCTGATGATACCTTTAGGCAAATCTAACCTGTACGTGGAATCAGTGTTCCTCCAGGCGGAGACTGGAGGGCTTCCCGAACTGAAGCGCGTTATTGTGGCTGCTGGTGACCAGATAGCTATGGAACGCACGCTGACGGAAAGCCTCCACGCAATCTTTGGGGTTGGGGTATCACCGACTGAGCCTGAGGTTGCACCGCCAACTCCAACAGAACCAGAGGAGCCAAAAAGTGCTGACATAGCCAGTTTGATTGAGGAAGCTCAACAGCACTACGATAAGTCGCAACAGTACCTTAAGGCTGGTGACTGGGCTAACTATGGGAAAGAGCTGGATGCGCTGAAGGTGGTATTGGATCAACTGGCGGAACTTGCTGCTGAAGAGAAGTGATAGCCCATAAACATTCTCCTGCCTAACTCAGCTTTACCCCACAATTTACGTTACACAGAATCCCAGACATTGGTATCATTGATACCCAATAGCAATAAGTGGGCGTAAAGTAGTAATATTTGGAGTTGCTGTGAAAAACATGAAATCAGTATTGGGATATTCGGGCTCTTTCCCGTGCCGTTGCAAGTGCTATACTTTATGAGAGGTGGATGATTTGGTTGAAAGGGACTTCATGAAAAAGATAGGTATTTTAACCAGTGGCGGTGACGCTCCTGGAATGAACGCTTGCATCAGAGCAATAGTTCGTCATGGCACCACTTGCAAACTCGAAGTAATGGGTATTCGGCGTGGTTATGCTGGCTTATTGGAAGGAGATATGGTGATATTGGGTCCTAGGTCGGTAGCCAATATTATTCAGCGTGGGGGCACTTTTCTGGAAACAGCTCGCTGTGAAGAAATGAAGACTGCCGATGGCGTAAAAAAAGCAATACAGAATTTGCGCCATGAAAACATTGAAGCTTTGATAACAATAGGTGGCGATGGCACATTTCGTGGCGCCATGGCCTTAGCTGAGGCAGGAGATATACAGGTGATAGGTATTCCAGGTACCATTGATAATGATGTCTATGGCACCGATTATGCTATCGGTTTCGATACAGCTATTAATACAGCTTTGGATGCTATAGATAAGATTAGAGATACCGCAGGGTCTTTACAGCGTCCCTTTTTTATTGAAGTCATGGGAAAGAAGAGGGGTTTCATTGCTCTGGAGGTAGGGATTGCTGGTGGAGCTGAGAGTATACTGATTCCTGAGACAGAAACAAAGGTTGAGGAACTTTGCCTTAATATGAAACACAATTTCAAGAGAGGCAAGAAATCCAGCATTGTGATAGTTGCTGAGGGAGATGACGCAGGTGGAGTATTTTCTATAGCTCAGCAAGTATGGGAAAGGCTGAAACTAGATTATCGTATTTGTGTTTTGGGCCATATACAACGAGGAGGCTCACCAACAGCTAGAGATAGGATTCTGGCTAGCAAATTAGGAGCAGCAGCCGTGGATGCTTTAGGCAATGGTAAGTCAGGTTATATGGTGGGAGAATTAAAAGGGGAGATAACTTTTACACCACTAAGTGACACATGGCAGAAGAGGAAGGAATTAGATAACAACCTGCTGCAGTTAATGAAAGTATTAGCTACGTAGAAACATGAAGGAACTATCCATAGGCAAAATAAGAGGCTTGCAGCAATTAGCTAATGAGAAAGGCATCATGGCGATGTGTGCCCTTGACCACAGAGGTTCACTGAAAAGGATGCTTAATGGGGAACACCCTGAGAGCGTTAGCTATCAGGCTATGGTGGATTTTAAGCTGGATTTATCCCAATCCCTGACTCCTTATGCTAGCGCCATCTTACTTGACCCCGTTTATGGAGCACCACAAGCAGTTGCTGCCAACATTTTGCCTAAGAATACTGGATTGCTCGTGAGTTTAGAAAAAAGCGGCTATTCGGGAGAGCCAGAGGCTAGAATCACCGATTTGTTGCCCGGTTGGAGCATAAGAAAGGTAAAGAAAATGGGAGCTACGGCGGCAAAGCTTTTGCTCTATTACCGCCCTGAGGCTAGTGTTGCTGAAAAGCAACTGGGCACAGTGAAAAGGCTGGCTGACGATTGTCTGTCAGAAGATATACTCTTTGTAGTTGAGCCCATGAGCTACAAAGTGGGAGAGGCAGAGGCTGACTCTCAAAACTTCGCCAGAGTAAAGCCGCAAGTGGTTATTGAAACTGCAAAGCAAATCACAGCCCTTCCCGTTGATGTGCTCAAGGCTGAATTCCCGGCTGATAGTGAATATGAAAAAGATGAGGGGCGATTGGCAGGTTTCTGCGATCAACTTAATGAAGCAAGCCAAACCCCCTGGGTTATTCTCAGTGCTGGTGTGAGCTTTGAACTTTTTCACCGCCAGGTCAAGCTAGCTTGCCAGGCAGGAGCTTCAGGCTTTCTGGCCGGACGTGCCTTATGGCAAGAAGCTACTCAAATCAGCTCCCGACAAGAGAGGTTAGCATTCTTGGAAACCACTGTGGCAAAGAGGCTTGAAAGTTTGACCGAATTGGCTAATGCTTATGGGACTCCCTGGCATACTAAAATAGAAGCTATCAAAGTTGACGAAAGCTGGCATCAGAACTACTGAATGCCCTTTTGTAGGCACATGAGTAACCCTGCGTATTAGCTTCAGCAGTTTTTACCATGACTTAACATATCTGGCTATGATGTCTATTGCTTCAAATGCCTCTGAAGAAGGAAGAAAATAGGCAGTCCTTATCCGGGCGTATTGATGTTTTGGCTCAGGGAAGATCCAGATACTTCCCCGCAGGTCTTTAAGCTCAGAGCGCAGTAGTTTGTCCTCCAGGTTATAGTCGAAGTTAAGATTCTGAGACAGGCAAATATCTCCCTTCCATTCAACGGCTACCACCTTTCCCCAAGGGAGTGGTTTCTTTCTCCTGATCAACCTGGCCTTTTTCAGCATTCGTCTTTCCATTACCTGCGGATTCTTCGCCAAGTAATCCAGAAAGTACTGCACCCCGTATGGGCTAGTTATGCTGATAACATTTATGAAAGCTACATTCCTATCCTTCAGTTCAATAATTCCTTCTGATTTTTGCCCTGAAGCACGGCTTAGCCCTATCTCTTCCCTGTCGTCTCCGCTTTGTAGTTCGTATCCCTTTACGCCCATTTTTTGAAGGTGTTGGCAGAGTGCTTCTCTTCTTCTGGGTCCATTTTTCTTCCTTTGACGAATAGCTAAGGGCAATCCAATCGCTGCTAAAACACCCACTACGATGCTGATGATACTACTCCACCCCATATAACCTAAGTCTCTTCCAATTTAAAGG